>Ga0209816_1002956_pt1 | contig 11820 bp, 9 predicted proteins | sample CoawatmetaG01DNA_FD_187509 | JGI IMG/M metagenome (GOLD analysis project Ga0209816, IMG submission 187509) | Marine microbial communities from the West Antarctic Peninsula - Coastal water metaG017-DNA (SPAdes) (version 2) | ecosystem: Environmental > Aquatic > Marine > Coastal ... | reverse complement strand
TCTAAAAGCTCCATAATTCCATATGGTGTAGCGGAAATAAATGTTGGTAAATTAAGCGCCATCTTTCCAAAATTAGTAGGATGAAAACCATCAACATCTTTATCTGGATCAACAGCCATTAGTATTTTCTGAGAATCTATATGTGACGGAAGAGGTAATTGAACAATATAGCCATCAATAGCATCATTTTCGTTAAGTTCCTTAACCTTTAAAAGCAATTCTGCTTCAGTAATTTTATCAGATAATTTTATAAGAGTAGATTCAAATCCGATCCTTTTACAAGCTCTTACTTTACTACCAACATAAGTCAAGCTAGCTCCATCTTCTCCAACAATAACAGCAGCTAAATGAGGAGGCCTTGAACCTTTTAAAACTATTTCTTTTACAGAAATAGCTATCTCATTTTTTATATCACTACTTGTTTTTTTACCGTCTAGAATTATCATAGAATTATCTTTTCATGTTTTGCATCATTTGCATCATCTTATTAGCTCCACCACCTTGCATCATTTTCATCATCTTACTCATCTGAGTAAATTGTTTTAACAATTGATTGATTTGCTGTATAGAAGTGCCCGATCCTTTACCGATGCGGTCTTTTCTTGATTTATTAATTAAAGATGGGTTAGATCTTTCATTAGGAGTCATGGATTGTATCATTGCCTCAATATGCTTAAATGAATCATCATCAACATCAACATCTTTTAGCATTTTTCCTGCGCCTGGAATCATACCAACCAAATCTTTCATATTACCCATTTTTTTAATTTGATGAATTTGCTTTAAAAAATCATCTAAACCAAAAGTGTTTTTTGCTATTTTTTTCTGGATTCTTCTAGCTTCTTTTTCATCAAATTGTTCCTGTGCTCTTTCGACAAGAGAAACAACATCACCCATTCCAAGAATTCGATCTGCCATTCTAGAAGGATAGAAAACATCAATAGCTTCCATCTTTTCACCAGTACCAATAAATTTTATTGGCTTATCTACAACTTGTTTTATAGAGAGTGCAGCACCACCTCTTGTGTCACCATCTAGTTTTGTCAAGATAACTCCATCAAAATCTAAAATTTCATTAAAAGCTTTAGCTGTATTTACAGCATCTTGACCTGTCATTGAATCAACAACAAATAATACTTCATGGGGATTGATTGCTTTTTTGATATTTGAAATTTCATTCATCATCAGCTCATCAATCGCTAATCTACCTGCAGTATCAATAATTATTAGATTATGCCCATTAGATTTAGCATGTGCTATAGCTGCCTTTGAAATAGATACTGGATCTTTATTCTCTGAATCACTATAAACATCAATATCTAGTTGTTTTCCCAAAACATGTAACTGCTCAATTGCAGCTGGCCTGTAGATATCACAAGCAACTAGTAATGGTTTCTTATTTTTCTTTTTTTGTAAGTAGTTCGCTAGCTTACCAGAGAAAGTGGTTTTTCCAGAACCTTGTAGTCCAGACATTAAAATTATAGAAGGGGAAGCGCTAATATTAAGCTCTGAGGCATCTCCGCCCATGAGCTCAGCCAATTCGTCTTTAACAATCTTAACCATCAATTGACCAGGCTTAAGATCAGTTAGTACATTTTGACCAATAGCCTTTTCTTTAACTCTAACAGTAAATTCCTTTGCGATTTTAAAATTAACATCCGCATCTAACAAAGCTCTTCGCACCTCTTTTAATGTCTCCGCAACATTAATTTCCGTTATTCTCCCGTGGCCCTTTAATACTTGAAGTGCTTTATCTAATTTATCACTAAGGTTATTGAACATAAAATTTTTTATTTTTAAAAATCAAATTTAAGAATTTAGGTAGATATTTTGGTAAAATATCACGATTTCTTCCTAAACAAATTAAACATCACCAGCACATGAGGAAAAGTAATGGCTGATAAAAAAGAGAAAAACAATGAAATAAATAATTTATCATCATTGACAACATAATAAAGTACAAATAAAGAGACTATTGAAATTAGCCAATATAGTGCTGAGTTTTTTAAATAAAGTAAAATAGTATTTTTATTAAAATCAGTGTGAAGTTCCACAATTTGATCTCTTAATGAGGGTATAGAGTGCCATACAATAAAATAGATTGCAAATCCAGCAATAAGCGAAGCCATATTAAATATCACAAAAAGAAGAAGTATTAATATAATTTCTTCAAAAAATTTAAAAGATATTAGAGTTTTGGAGTTCTTTTCTCCAGTGCCAAAATACCTGGAGTAGTTGTGTACAACAAAAGACAATAACAATGTTGATCCAAATGATATATATAACAAATATTTTATAAATCCGTGTGTAACAATCACATTCGTAATCTCGTTAACAATGACTATAACTTCATCTGGGTTACTAGAAAATATCATGGAGAATATTAGCATTCCATAAGAGATATAATAAAAATATAATAAGCTATTAGTGGTCTTAGTTTTAGAAATAAAATGTTGTTCTCCAAAATGATATGAACTAAAAATAACAAATAGGCTTAATGCAACAAATGGAACAAAATAAAACAAAATGGCCACTGAAGCCACCATTGTTACATAGATTATAAAAATAGAAAGGCTAGAAATATTTGAATTGGATCTAAGACTATGATTTACAAGCATAATATCATTAGAGCCATGTAATATTCCAACAGTAAGAATCATGATGTAAGCAATATTAGATTCAATAGAAGGGCTAATTTGAGCTGACAACCATAATGCAAAAAAAGAGCTTAGAATTGAAAAGCTATAAATTTCTTTATTATAGGATATAGTTTTATTCAAGTTTTATTATTAATTAAGGTTAGAAATGTACAAATTATATTTATCAAAAAATCCAAACATATAAATAAAACAACATATAAATAAGACAATTATATTATAATATTTACTCTCATATAACGCTAAATTATATTCTTATAATACTAGAATTCAAGTAATTAATATAAAAAACAACGCTAAATGTTCTATTAATTTATTAACTTAGGAAGAACTAACTAATAAAAAATTAAGCAAAATGAAAAAAAGAATTAATCAATTACTTGATCTTCCAATGATGATCAACGGAAAACTTCCTTGGAATTCCTGGAATTCTTGTATGGATGACTCTCAAGGAAATTTAGCAAAATGGACAGGTGACTTTTTTAGAGTCGGTGCATTTGTAATGGTAGCATTCTCTTTATGGAATTCTGTAAATGGTCTTTTAGGTATTGAAGGCGATGGTATGGCAATGGCTGGAACTGTTTTATCTACACTGCTGTGGGTATATGCAATATTCCCTATTGCACAAGTAGTAAGATCCGCTGGAGATGGACTATCAGAATCAAAAAGTGATACTGTAGGACTTGTCTTTCATGACATTCCGATGGCAATAATTAAAGTATTTGGAACAGTAACTGCATTAATAGCTCTATTTGGAGCTCTAGCAATGACATTTTCTTGGTTAACAACAGTGGATGTATCTACTGCATATGATGCCGGAATGATGGACTTGATGTCCTGGGGTTATGCAACTGTAGCAAGTGCTACGGAAGCATTTATGGCAATGTTTGGCCTTGAGTATGTTGGAGGTATCATAACTGCATTCTACGATTGGACTACAGGTGGAGCAATGACTGGTGGTAACTGGGATCCTGCTGACCTTGTAACAGTAGGTTGGAATTTCGTTGGTGTTGCTATTATACTAGCACAAATGTATGTTACACTAGCATTATATAGTTTCTACTGGAACATTCTTAATACATTATTTAACTTTATTAAGAATCCATACTTACCGTTTAGATCAAAATAAACAGTAATAAAATTTAAGAAGAAAAAAAAAGATCCCAATTTGGGGTCTTTTTTTTTAAAAAAGAATAACTCAAACTATAACTCTTAATTTTACTAAATCAACAATCTAGAAACTAAATGTTGTGAAATATGCAAAATATAGTTACTTTAGCGGCTAACTATTAATTTTTAAAATAACAAAATATGAATTATTTAAACTTTATTGCAATGTCAGTCCCTACGGATGGCACTGGATTTACGTTCTGGCTTGGAGCTATGGCTATGATGGCAGCATCTGTGTTTTTCTTCTTGTCAATGAACAGTGTTGACGCTAAATGGAGAACATCTCTTTTAGTTTCAGGATTAATTACGTTTATTGCTGCTGTTCACTACATGTACATGAGAGATGCTCATGCTGCTGGTGACAGTACTACAGTATTTAGATATGTAGATTGGATTTTAACAGTTCCATTAATGTGTGTTGAGTTTTACTTAATACTTAAAGTTGCTGGTGCAACTAAGTCACATATGTGGAAGTTAATTGGATTTTCAACAGTTATGTTAGTTGCTGGATTCTTTGGTGAGTCTGGATGGGACGGCGGAATTTTTAACGCTTCAATTTGGGGATTAATCTCTGGTCTTGCTTACTTCTATATCGCATATGAAGTGTGGTTAGGTAGTCTTAAGAAATTAGCTGTTGCAGCTGGTGGAAACGTACTAGAAGCTCACAAAATGCTATGTTGGTTCCTTCTTGTTGGTTGGGCAATTTATCCTTTAGGATATATGGCTGGTACTGATGGATGGTATAACGGAATTGAAGGAGTATTACCTTCTATGGAAGTTATATATAACATTGGAGATGCAATCAATAAAATCGGTTTCGGTTTAGTTGTTTACAGCTTAGCTGTTAAAGAGTCTTAATTAAAGATTCCAACAAAAAATTAAAAAAGGCTACACATTGTGTAGCCTTTTTTTTATACAATAAATTCTATTACATTTTTTGAACTACTCCAATACCTAATAGGTCTAACGCATTTTTTATAGCAAAAGATACTGCTTTAGAAAGCTGAAGTCTAAACATTTTTCTATCCTCAAAAGAAGTCTTTAGAATGGGTGAAGAGTGATAGAAAGAATTAAAGACCTTAACTAAATCATATAAGTAGTTAGCAATTAAAGCAGGACTATGGATATTAGCTGCTTTTTGAATTGCAGTTGGAAACATAAGTAATTGTTTAATTAAATCTTTCTCTACAGCTTCTACCTTTCCATTATAATCTTCAACACTAACTTTATCAATCTTTCTTAAAATAGCCTGAATCCTTACATATGAGTACTGAATGAAGGGTCCTGTATTTCCTTGAAAATCTACAGATTCTTTAGGGTCAAATAAGATTCTCTTTTTAGGGTCTACTTTCAAAATAAAATATTTTAAAGCACCTTGACCTATAACATTATATACCTTATTTTTTTCATCTTCATTTAAGTCCTCTAACTTTCCTAGCTCTAGAGAAATATCTCTTGCAGTAGTTGTCATTTCCTCTAATAAATCATCCGCATCTACAACAGTACCTTCTCTACTTTTCATCTTTCCACTAGGGAGATCTACCATACCATAACTTAAATGATGTAGATTATTAGACCAACCAAAACCTAGTTTTTTAAGTATCAAAAACAATACTTTAAAATGATAGTCTTGCTCGTTACCAACAGTATAAACCATTGAGTTTATAGTAGGATAATCTTTAACTCTTTGAATTGCAGTACCAATATCTTGCGTCATATAAACAGCAGTACCATCAGATCTTAAAACAATTTTTTCATCTAACCCATCTTCAGTTAAATCACACCAAACACTTCCATCTTCCTTCTTGAAAAAAACATTTTCAGAAAGACCTTGTTTTATAAATTCTTTACCTAACAAATAGGTTTCACTTTCGTAATAGTAATTATCAAAATCTACCCCAAGAGTTTTATAAGTTTGCGCAAAACCCTTATAAACCCATTCATTCATTGTTTTCCACAACTTAACAACCTCATCATCTCCAGCTTCCCACTTTAAAAGCATTTTTTGGGCTTCAACTAAAATAGCTGCATTTTTTTTTGCGTCCTCCTCAGAATTACCATCTTCAACAAGAAGACTAATTTGTTTTTTATACTCCTTGTCAAATAAAACATAGTATTTACCGACTAACTTATCACCCTTTACAGAAGTAGATTCAGGTGTTTCCCCATTTCCAAACTTAACCCAAGCAACCATACTCTTACATATGTGTATACCTCTGTCATTAATTATTTGAGTTTTTAGAACATTTCTACCAGATGCTTTTAATATCTGAGATACACTAAAACCTAATAAGTTATTTCTAATATGACCTAAGTGAAGTGGCTTATTTGTATTCGGTGAAGAATATTCAACCATGGTATAATCAGAAGTAGTAGGTTTTACAAAACCAAAATCACTTTTTTCTTTAATAGAATTAAATTGATTTAAGTAGTACTCATCAGAAACAACAATATTTAGAAAACCCGAAACAACATTAAAAGATGTAAAAGAGTTTTCAGCACCAACTATATACTCACCTAGCTTATTCGCAAGCTCCATTGGGCTTGTTTTAATGGACTTTAGCAAAGGAAATACCACTATTGTTAAGTCACCCTCAAAGTCACTTCTAGTAGGCTGAATTTCAACAGTAGCTATATTTATTTTGTACAAATCATTAATTGCTGTTATTGCAATAGACTTTAATGTAGATTCAATATTCATTTCGTTCATTATAAGTATAAATATAACATATTAATAATTCTATTTTGTTTTTGGTAAAAACACTTCCGCCATCATACATCTAGCACTTCCTCCTCCATAAGTTTCAATTGTACTAAGTGAACTAAATACAATTTTAGCATATTTATTTATAGTGTTTTTTTGTTGGTTAGTTAACACATTATATGCTGATTCACTCATAACTAATAATGGGTTATTATTTCTATCTAATAGTTGCAGCATGTTACCTGCGAAAGAATTAACTTGATTTTCAGATATTTCTATAATTTCTTTTCCGTCAGTTAACAAATGAGAAATTACATTTTTTTTCTCCTTTTTATCATCAATGCAGTCCAAACAAATAACAGCAAAATCATCTGCAACACACATCATAACGTTTGTGTGATATATCAGCTCCCTTTTATCTTTAATTGACTGATACGCATTAAAAATAACTGGAGTATATTCAAAATCTTCACAAAACTCAATCAATAGATCTTCATTGGACCTCTCAGAAACTGCACAATAAGCTTTTCTATTTACTCTATCTAAAACTACACTACCCGTTCCTTCTAAAAACAAACCTGCTTCTTCTCCGGAAGAATAGTCGATAACATTATTAATTAAATGGTTGTTTTTTTCGACAAACTCCATCACATCTTCTCTTCTTTCCTGTCTTCTATTTTCAGCATACATAGGGTATAGTGCTAAATCACCATTTGAATGAAAAGACACCCAATTGTTAGGAAATAATGAGTCTGGAGTATCAAACTTATTATCATCCTGAAATACTATAACATTGACTCCAATAGATCTAAGTTTTAAAACTAAATTATCAAATTCAGATTGGGCTTTTAAGTTAATTTGATCAGAACTATTATTAGGCTCTACTACCTTTTGATAATGATTATTAACAGCTGTTTGCACATTGTAATTAAATGCAAATGGTCTAATCATCATAATTGTATTTGTACTTTGTTTGTTCACAGTCATTACTTTCTTATTAAAGGCATAGTTGAACACCTTAACAAACCTTCTTGTTTAGCTATTTCTGAATATTTAATAGTCTCAACTTCGAATCCGTTTGAGTTTAGCCATTTATTTAACCTGTTGAATTTATTTTCTGATACTACTATATTTTCAGAAATAGAAAACACATTACAGTTCATATTGTACATCTCTTCTTTTGTAGTTTGAAAAATATTTTCTTTTCCAAAAAAATCTATTAGCCATTCACACTCGTCTTTTATTAAAAAACCTTCTGGATGTAATATTGCTTTATTATTTCCAAGTGGCTGAAAGCAACAGTCCAGATGAAGGGCATTGTCTTTTGGTGAGTTATTTGACTTTCTTAACTCAAAAGTCTTAATAGTTTTATTGGGGAAAATTTCTCTCAGCGCGTTGACAGCGTTAACATTGGTCCTAGCGGTTATATAATTAGAATAATCTTCACCACTATAAATTCCAATAAAAATATGATCATTACAAAGTATCACATCACCACCCTCAATATGACAATCACTACTAAGTCTAATTACGTTTTTAGCTGGTATCTGATCGATTATATGATTGATTGCAGATAATTCTAAGGATCTGTTGTCAATCATATTAGATAAGATAATTTTATCTTCAATTACAAATGAAATATCTCTAGTAAATATCTGATTATAATCAGATATTTCTTTTGGTCTATAAACTTTTACTTTGTGTTTTTTTAAAACATCCTCAAATAAACCTAACTCGGCTATCATATCAAGCTCTGTTGGGTAAGTACCATTTAAGATATGCTCTTTAGACTTTGGATCATAGCAATCTTCAATTTTAGGAATTGGCCCATTAGAAACAGCAGTACCTAAAATTACGGATACTAATTTAGAGGTCTCATTGTTAATATTAATTTTTAACATATGTAAATATAATAATAAAGATATTCAGAATGTTGTCTTTACTTATCTGTCAGAGATAGGAGAATATGGTCTGTGTGTCTCACCTGTGTAGACTTGTCTTGGCCTACCAATTGGTTCATTACGCAGCCTCATTTCTCTCCAATGAGCTATCCAACCTGGAAGTCTACCTAAGGCAAACATAACGGTGAACATATCAGATGGAATACCCATGGCTCTATAGATGATACCAGAGTAAAAATCAACATTTGGATATAAACTTCTATCCACAAAATACTGATCACTTAAAGCTTCTTTTTCAAGTCCCTTTGCAATATCTAAAATAGGATCTACAATTCCGAGATCATTTAAAACTTCGTCAGTTGCAACTTTGATTATTTTTGCTCGAGGATCAAAACTTTTGTAAACTCTATGACCAAAGCCCATTAATCTAAATGGATCTTCTTTGTCTTTCGCTTTTTGCATGTACTTATTAGTATCTCCGCCATCTTCATTAATTGATTCAAGCATTTCTAATACAGCTTGGTTTGCACCACCATGAAGTGGACCCCACAGAGCAGAAATTCCAGCAGAAATTGAGGCAAATAAACCAGCATGTGACGAACCAACTATTCTAACTGTTGAAGTAGAGCAGTTTTGTTCATGATCAGCATGAAGAATTAAAAGCTTATTTAAAGAATTAACTAAAACAGGATTTTGGACATACTGTTCATTTGGTTTATTGAACATCATTTTCAAAATATTTTCAACGTAACCTAAAGAAGAATCTCCATAATCTAGTGGTAGTCCATTCTTTTTTCTAAAAGTCCAAGCAATTAAGACTGGTATTTTACCTAAAACTTTAACAATAGTATCATATAGCTCGGATTTACTTCTATCGTAATCTATATGTTTTGAACTAGGATTAAATGCAGTTAAAGCACTAGTTAAGGAAGATAAAATCCCCATTGGATGAGCTGATTTTGGAAAGGCTTCTAATATTTTCTTTATATCCTCATCAACAATACTTTCTTTTTTTATGTCATCATTGAACTTCTTGTACTCTTCTTGAGTTGGAAGATTACCATATATTAGTAAATATGCAACTTCTAAAAAACTAGCATTATTAGACAAATCTTCAATTGAATAACCTCTGTATCTTAAAATACCTTTCTCACCATCTAAGTATGTGATTTTACTTTCACATGATGCAGTGTTCTTAAAACCTGGATCAATAGTAGTAACTCCACCAGTAAGTGATCTTAAGTTTTTTATATCTATAGAAGTTTCATTTTCAGAACCTAAAACAATAGGAAAATCAAATTCTTGATTATTTATTAAAAGTGTAGCTTTTTTTGACATTTAGATTTTTGTATTAAGGAATGCAAAAGTACAAAATATCTGTGAATTATTAAAAAATAAAACCGACTACGATTTAAACGCGCTAGCTTTAGGGTAAATAGCTCGTGAACCTAGTTCCTCTTCGATTCTTAGTAATTGGTTATACTTAGCCATTCTATCACTACGAGATGCTGAGCCTGTCTTAATTTGACAAGTAGTAAGTGCTACAGCTAAATCAGCAATTGTATTATCTTCTGTTTCACCTGATCTGTGTGACATAACAGATGTAAATCCAGCTTTGTGAGCCATTTCAACAGCTTGAATAGTCTCTGTCAAAGTGCCAATTTGATTTACTTTAATTAAAATCGAATTAGCTATTGACTCATTTATTCCTTTAGATAATCTATCTACATTGGTAACAAATAAATCATCACCAACTAATTGAATTTTGTCTCCAATAATTTCTGTTAAATACTTCCAACCTTCCCAGTCATTTTCATCCATTCCATCTTCAATTGATATAATTGGATATTTAGAAGCAAGGCTTGCTAAGTAGTCAGCTTGTTCTTTACTTGATCTAACCTTACCCTGTTCACCTTCAAATTTTTTATAATTATACTCATTATTTTCATAAAACTCAGCGGCAGCACAATCAAGAGCAATCATTACATCTTTACCAAAACTATAGCCTGCATTTTCAACAGCTAAAGCTATAGTATCTAATGCGTCCTCAGTACCGTCTAACACGGGAGCAAAGCCTCCTTCATCTCCGACAGCAGTACTTAATTTTCTACTTTTCAATACAATTTTAAGATGATGAAATATCTCACTACCCATCTGCATTGCATGAGTGAAAGACTCAGCAAGTACTGGAACCACCATAAACTCCTGAAAGGCAATAGGCGAATCACTATGCGATCCTCCATTAATAATATTCATCATGGGAACAGGTAGTGTGCAAACATCTTCTCCTCCAATATATTTATACAATGGAATGTTTTTTTCATTTGCTGCAGCTTTTGCAACAGCTAATGAAACACCTAAAATTGAATTTGCTCCTAATTTTGACTTATTTGGAGTTCCATCTAAATCAATCATTATATTATCTATTTCTGTTTGATTAAAAACTGAAATACCTAAAACGGATTGTGCAAGAATTTCATTAACGTTACTCACGGCAATTTTCACACCTTTGCCCATATAATCAGATCCACCATCTCTTAATTCAACAGCTTCATGTTCACCGGTAGATGCTCCAGAAGGAACAGCTGCCCTACCCAAAGTACCATTATCAGTAATAACATCAACTTCAATAGTTGGGTTACCTCTTGAATCAAAGATTTGCCTAGCGTGAATTTTTTTGATATTTGACATAAGTATAAAAATGATTGTTAATTGACAAAAATATCACATATAAATAGAATTATATCTAATTATAAAAATAAATTAACGAAAACGTAATAGTGGAATATCTTATTTCTTCATATTCTCAACAAACTCATCAAACAAATATGAGGAATCATGAGGTCCTGGGCTAGCCTCAGGATGAAATTGGACAGAAAAACAGTTACTATTTTTAAGCCTAATGCCGGCAACAGTATCATCATTCAAGTGAATGTGAGTGATTTCTATGTTCTCATTAGACAGGGCATCTTCTTTATTTATTGCAAAACCATGATTTTGAGAAGTTATTTCCCCCTTACCAGTAATTAGGTTTTTCACAGGATGGTTAATTCCTCGATGGCCATTATGCATTTTGTATGTAGCAATTCCGTTAGCAAGTGCAATAATTTGATGTCCAAGACAAATTCCAAATAGCGGTAAATTATTTTTGATTATTTTTTTTGCAACTAACTGAGCACTTTTCAAAGGTTCAGGGTCACCAGGGCCATTTGATAAGAAATAACCATCAGGATTCCATTTCTTCATTTCCTCAAAGGATGTGTCAAAAGGAAAAACTTTTATATAAACATCTCTACTAGCTAAATTCCTTAAAATATTCTTTTTAATTCCTAAATCTAGAGCAGCTACTTTATACTTGGATTTTTCATTTCCAAAAAAATATGAAGAT
>Ga0209816_1002953_pt1 | contig 11823 bp, 17 predicted proteins | sample CoawatmetaG01DNA_FD_187509 | JGI IMG/M metagenome (GOLD analysis project Ga0209816, IMG submission 187509) | Marine microbial communities from the West Antarctic Peninsula - Coastal water metaG017-DNA (SPAdes) (version 2) | ecosystem: Environmental > Aquatic > Marine > Coastal ... | reverse complement strand
TTAAAAAATAAAATTAAACATACTAATATTAATACCAAATGCTAAAAGCTGTTTTATTTGATATGGATGGGGTGATTGTAGATAGTGAACCTCTACACAAAAAAGCTTATTATAAAATGTTTGAAGACGTTAAGATTCTAGTTTCTACAAAACTCTATGAGTCTTTCACAGGGCAGTCTACATTTAAGATTTGCCAAACTCTCTGTGAAGATTTTGATTTAAAGCAAGCTCCTAGCGAATTAGTGGATCTTAAACGAAACCATTTTAAATATATTTTTGAAAACGATGCTACCTTTAGCCTTATTGATGGTGTCTTAGATTTAATTGTTGACTATAAGATGAATGGTTTAAAATTGGTGTTAGCTTCCTCTGCTTCAATGCTAACAATTAACAGGGTTTTTGAAAAATTTGATTTAGATAAATATTTTGTGGCAAAACTTAGTGGAGCGGATTTAAAAGCTTCTAAACCACATCCTGAAATTTTCATAGAGGCTGCTAAAGCCTCAGGATTTAAAAAAGAAGAATGCCTAGTAATAGAGGATTCCACAAACGGAATCCAGGCTGCCAGCGCAGCTAAAATATACTGTGTTGGATTTGATAGCTTACACTCAAAAAATCAAGATTACAAAGAAGCTGATTTAGTTGTAAAAAATTTTAAAGAAATATCTTTTATAAAAATTCAATCTAGGTTTAATAAAGCTCTTTAAATACATTTTTTTATTAGCTTTGTTTTTTAAAGTTCTAAATGATGAAAAAAAACAGTTTTTTAATTTCTAATAATGTTTATGGTGTAATTGTAGTAAATATTATAGTATTAGTTTTAGTAGCTATCATGGTTGCTCATTTTACTTATCATTAAATCTTGAACCATGTATTCTATTGATTTTAATCCAGAAATAATAAAAGGTTTAGAGCTAGTTGATGTAGATTTGATTTTTCCACACGAAAAAATTATCGAAAAAAACACTTCTACAATAAGCAATTTTTTAAAATCCTTTAACGATCATATCATTCTTTCATCTATTTTATGCTGCTCTAAAAGCATGGTGATTATCGATGGTCATCACAGGTATTTCAGTTTAAAAAAACTGGGTTTTAAGAAAATTCCTGTAACCAAGCTAGATTATTTTTCAGATGATATTAAAACTTCTATTGATCAAAAATATTCTAAAAATCAAATAATAGAGCATGGGATTAATGGTGATTTAATGGAGCCTAAAAGCACCAGTCATACCATTTATTGTACTAAATCTAAAGAGTGGCAGCCAATAATGCTGCTTTCAAGTTTATTTAAGGTGGAAGTAAATAAGTAAATTATATTTTTTCTGGGAAATCAGTAATTATTCCATGTACTCCTAATTTTATCATCCTATTTATTTGAGATTCCTCATTCACAGTCCAAGTATAAATTTTAAGTCCTGCTTTATAAATTTCAGATGTATTTTTTTTATTTAAATTCTTGTAAGAAGGGTTAATAGCAATGGCATTTAAGCTTAGTGCAGGATTAATTGCTAGAACGGGATCCTCTCTTGTTACTAGGGCAATTTTTATTTGATTATCTAATTTTCTTAAATCTTTTAATTCATCCCAATTAAAACTTGAAAATAAAATATTATCGCTATTTGTTACATGTCTTTTTACAAGCTCTAAAGATCCTTCTGCAGTATTACGCCCCTTAAGTTCAATGTTTAGAAAAACACCATCATCAATTGATTGAATTACTTCTAATAAAGTAGGGATTTGTTCTTGTGTGTCTAAAACTCTAAGTTCTTTTAATTCTTCTAATGTTTTTTCTTCAATAAGACCGGTTCCGTTAGTTAATTTGTCTAAGCTTTTATCATGAAAAACTACTATCTCTCCACTTAGACATTTAAAGACATCTATTTCAATTCCATCCGCTCCAAGGTCAATCGCTTTTTTAATTGAAACTAAAGTGTTTTCTGCTACATGTCCCTTAGCACCTCTATGACCGATGTTTAGTACATTTCTTTCGATAGAAGAACAGCTCGAAGCCATAAACACAATTAAAATTATTTTTTTCATATAGAATCTTCTCATACATTAGACAATACAATTTAATTATATTTATTTGATTTTTTAAATTTCTTATATGAACTCGACATTAAAAAACTTAATTAATGCTGAAAAAAAAGCGGCAATGTTGTTTGATGCCATCGATTCAAATAAACTTTTAGTTGCTGGAAAAAATGAAGAAGAAATTAATAAAGACATCTATAACCTAGCTTTTGAAATGTTTGGAATTCAAAAATATTGGCACAAAAGAATAGTAAGATCTGGAGAAAACACATTAATGCCCTACAATGAAAACCCTAAGAATCTTATTCTTTTAGAGGATGATATTTTATTTATTGACTTTGGACCAATATTCGAGGACTGGGAAGCTGACTTTGGAAGGACTTATGTAATAGGGGAAGATCCTTATAAATTGAAGCTTAAAAAAGATATTGAATTGGCTTGGTATGATGGGAAAGCATATTTTGAAAAGAATCCAGACCTAACTGGTGCTCAGCTTTACGATTATTGCGTAAAATTAGCTTCAGATTATGGATGGGAATTTGGAGGTGAAATTGCTGGTCATCTAATTGGCCAATACCCTCATGAAAAGCTAGAGAAAGAAAATAAAAGTAATTATATCCATCCTGATAATTGTGAGAAAATGCTTATTCATGGATCAGATGGTAAAATTAAAAATTGGATCCTTGAAATACACTTTGTAGATAGAAATAAAAAAATTGGTGGTTTTTTCGAGCAATTACTATCCTAATTTAGGATGATTTTAGTAAATTTGGATATCTAACAACAATTTTAAAAATGGGAAGTAAATTTTTTGGCAACAGAACTGAAAAAAAAACTGCTAGCAAAAAAGGAGTTAAACAAAACTTTAGCAACAAAAATAGTAATGCCAAGTCTGGCGGAGTTAGAAAAACAGGTAGAGGAAGCTAGTTTTCAATACAAATCAACCCACTTTTTTACACATTAATAAACAATCTTATAAATTTTAATTATGACAATAATAAAACACTTCTTATTCCTTATCTGTTTTGGAACTTTTTTAATTTCTGCACAAAAAACAACTTTAAATATTGAAAAAAGTACGTTGAAGTGGACCGGAGAACAAATAACATCAAAAACTCATTATGGATCTTTACAGTTTAAATCTGGTGTTGCATTTTTTGAAAACGGATTAATTACCAAAGGAACCTTTATTGTAGATATGACCACTCTTTTAGTAGAAGATTTACAAGGATCAAGTAAAGCAAAGCTAGAAGGTCACTTAACGTCAGATGATTTTTTTTCTGTCGAAAAGTTTAATGAATCTTCTATTGTAATTTCTAGTTCTTCTAAAATTCCTAACGGATTAAGTGTTTCAGGGATCTTAACTATTAAAGGAACTTCTCACCCTATAGATTTTGAAATGTTAATAGATGGTAGCTCTTGGGTAAGCTCCCTAACATTTGATCGAAGCAAATATAATGTCAAGTACGGATCTGGGAGCTTTTTTAAAGCCCTTGGTGACAAATTAATTTTAGACACTATCAAGCTAGAAACTTCTCTAAAATTTTAATTTCTGTAGCTTAAATAGTGTTTTATTTAGGCTAATCGCTTTGTTTTATCGATAAATATTATATTTTCGCGAATAATTATGAATATTCGTTTTTTAGAAAAAAAAGATGTTGATCAGGTGATTGAGCTTTGGGCTAATGCTTTTAGTTCTAGATATGATAAAGAAAAATGCTTAACAAATGTTTCTGACCCCAATTCTATCACTTTAGTTGCTGAAAAAGATAACACAATTATAGGGGTAGCCTCTTTATACATTATTCAAAAACTAACTAGAAAACTTGGTTTAATTGAAGACGTTGCAATAAACAAAAATTATAGAGGAAATGGAACTGGGAAATCACTAGTTGAAAACTTAGTCCAGCTTTCTTTTAAAAATAATTGCGACAAGACAATGTTAAATGCCTCCGAAATTAACGTTCCTTTTTATGAAAAAATTGGATTTGAGAAAAAAGAAGTTCAAATGATTATAAGAAAACAATAAATGTGTGGAATTGTAGGATATATTGGAAATAAGCCTGTTTACGATATCTTAATAAATGGGTTAAAAAAATTAGAATATAGAGGATATGATTCTGCTGGAATTATGATTTATGATAAAAGTTCTATAATTACAAAAAGTAAAGGTAAAGTTGCCGATTTAGAAAGTCTATTTATTAATAAAGAAAATAAAAAAGGGACTTTAGGAATAGGTCATACAAGATGGGCCACTCACGGCCCCCCCAATCAGATTAATTCTCATCCACATGTATCAAATTCAGGAGAAATTTCTCTAGTACATAACGGCATTATCGAAAACTATCATTCTCTAAAATCAGTCTTACTAAAAAAAGGATATATTTTTGAATCTGACACTGACTCAGAAGTCCTAGTCAACTTAATTGAGGACATAAAGAAAAGTAAGAAAATAAAGTTAGGTAAAGCAATATATTTTGCTCTAAAGCAAGTTGTTGGGGCTTATGCAATCGCAGTTTTCGACTCTAGCAATCCTGACGAAATAGTCATAGCCAAATTAGGAAGTCCTTTAGCTATTGGAGTTGGAGACTCTGAATACTACATCGGTTCTGATCCTACGCCTTTTTTAGAATTTACTAAAAAATGTATTTATCTGAATGATCATGAAATAGCGATAATAAACCTAACAAAAGGAATTACATTGAGAGAGGGAAAAAAAGATTTTATTCTAGATCCATTTATAGAGGAGCTTGAGCATGATATTGAAGAAGTTGAAAAGGGAGGTTACGACCATTTCATGTTAAAAGAGATTTTTGAACAACCTCAGTCTATAAAAGATACTTTTAGAGGGCGTTTAATTTCTCCATCGGCTCCTATTAAAATTTCATCCATTGAGAAACATTTTGACAAATTTAAATATGCTAAAAGAATAATTTTTATTTCTTGTGGAACATCATGGCATGCCGGTTTATTAGCTGAATACTATTTTGAAGAACTTCTTAGGATCCCTGTAGAAGTTGAATACGCTTCTGAATTTAGATACCGAAATCCTATAATTAATGAAGGAGATATTGTTATCCCTATTTCACAATCTGGCGAAACAGCCGACACTTTAGCTGCCATTAAAATGGCGAAGGAAAATGGTGCTTTTTTATATGGGATTTGTAATGTAGTTGGCTCTACTATTGCAAGAGAAACTCACACTGGAGTTTATACACACGCAGGCTCTGAAATTGGAGTAGCTTCAACAAAAGCTTTTAGTTGTCAAATAAGTTTAATTCTTTTAATGGCTCTAGATCTTGGAAAAAGACTAGGAACAATTGAAGACAGTAGATACAAAAGAGTTATTGAAGAATTAGCTATAATTCCGCAAATTTTAAAAAAAATATTGTCAAAAAGTACTCATATTGAGAACATTTCTGAAAATTTTCTAGATGCCACAAATTTTCTTTATTTAGGAAGGGGATACCATTTTCCTATCGCACTTGAAGGTGCTCTAAAGCTTAAAGAAATATCTTATATACATGCTGAAGGATATCCGGCAGCCGAAATGAAACATGGCCCAATAGCCTTAGTTGATGAGAATATGCCTATTGTGGTAATTGCTACAAAAAAGGGTCATTACCATAAAGTAGTTAGTAATGTTATGGAAATCAAAGCTAGGGGAGGGCAGGTTATAGCTATTGTTTCAGAAGGTGATACTGAAATTAAAAAATTAGCAGATTACGTAATTGAAATTCCTAATTGTGATGAGTTAATAGCGCCTATTATTGCTAATATTCCACTTCAACTATTATCTTATTATATAGCTAATAAAAAAGGATGCAATGTAGATCAGCCTAGAAATTTAGCAAAATCCGTAACAGTGGAGTAAAAAAACAATATGGTTATTCTTACCCCCAAAGACTTAACGTAAGTTTTAACATATCAATTACTACAACCAAACTTTGGGAATCAAATTATTCAGAATATCAACAGTATTTGTTCAATCGAATTTGTGAATATAAAGAGAATAATGTAACACCTATTGGATATAGAAAAATATCTAAAATATTCAATGAAGAAGGGTTAAAAACACCTCACGGGAATGTGTTTAAGAATAACCATGTTCATTCCATTTATAAGAAAGGAAAGATTAGAGAGGAACGAATCAATAGAAAAGATATCGTTGAGATTTCTCAAGTTACAATTGAGGAGTTAAAAAAAATATTTTTGACTAAATGTAAAGTTTTTTTGTCATTATGTAAAAAATACTTTACATTTGTTGAAATTTAAAAAATTATAATATGAGTTATTTATTTAGTAATAAGTTTAAAAAAACAAGTGGTGTGGTTTTTTATTTGTCAATACTAGTTGGATTATTTTTACTCTTGACAGAAAGAATACAAGACATTTTTGTTGTCAACGTTTTTTCAATTTTTTCATATGAATGGTTTGGTTCAGAACAAACAGGTTTTGGTTGGATAGAAAATGGGGTAGGTGACGAAATTTTTACCTTATTAATTATTGTTTCAGGATTAATAAACTCTTTTAGTAAAGAGAAAATAGAAGATGAATTAATTTCAAGAATTAGATTAGAAAGTTTGTCTTTATCTGTCTTTATTAGTTTTGGATTAATAATTATATCTACATTTTTAGTGTTTAATATTAACTATATGTATGTATTAGTGTTCAACTTATTTTTAATAATTCTCTTGTTTAATTTAATACTTAAGTTCAGACTATTCAAACACTATAACTCATGAAAAATAATTTAAAGTTATATCGAACAAAGTCTGGATATACACAAGAAGATATTTCAAAAAAAATAGGTGTTTCTAGACAAACAATAAACTCCATTGAAAATAACAGATTTCATCCCTCAATACTATTGTGTTTGAAACTTTCAAAAGAATTGGATTGTCGGTTAGATGATTTGTTTTTTCTTGAAAGTTGATGTAAGAAAAGTTTAATTGGTAAGAATAACCACCCCACAGAATTAATCCACCACAGTTGAGTAGTAACTACTTGATTATCAAGTATTTAAAACGTTTTCTGAACTCTTTATTTTCTTATAAAATTGTACACAAGTAGTATAAAAAACACACCAATAAAGGTGAAAGATATTATATCTATTATCACGTGTTCTATGAAAGTTTCCAAGAAAAAAATATTTATAAAACCTATAAACATACATATGGACATGATCTTTCCAGTCCCTTTTGGTTCACTCCCAAGTCCTAATAATTTCCAGTATTTCATAAATTAAATAATAAGATTTAAGATATTAGTCTAAACTGAACAAATCATCCAGTTTACATTCTAATTCTTTAGAAAGTTTCAAACACAATAGTATTGAAGGATGAAATCTGTTATTTTCAATGGAATTGATTGTTTGTCTAGAAACACCTATTTTTTTTGAAATATCTTCTTGTGTATATCCAGACTTTGTTCGATATAACCTAATCCTTCAACTTCTTTTAGTCTTTTAACTTCATTGTAAAGTTTCTCTTGGTGTTCTGAGTAATGTGAGGTTTTAGTAAGTATTGACGATTTGAATGAAACAGTGAATTTACAGATTAATGAATTATATTTTCTAAATGAGTTGAAGAGAGGAAGAGAACCATACCTCTTAAAACAGTCTACCACTGTCGAATAGACAACTATAACAAAGATTGTCCGTTTTCGTCAGTTGTTAATACTTCCGACATATAATCTACAAATGGGCGAACTTTTTTAAGTGCATCTTCCACTTTGTCAATAAAGCCTTCTTCACAAACTTCTTTATTGGAGTATGGTATTGAAAATATGTATTGCTTTTTACGAATTAAATCAATTTCCAAATGGTTCTTATCAATACCTCTTGGAGCTGTCTTGAGTTCATTTCCTTTCAAATCTCCCCATATAGAATTAAAAATTGGAGCGCTTACTATAGTTTTAAAATCCTGAGCATCATAATTAAACTCTTGACGTATTCTTTTAAGATCTTTTGGACTAGGATCCCAAAAACCACAAGCCAAAAAATTATTGCCAGGAGATATGTTAAGGTAATATCCTCCACGATATTGTGGCTTGGAACGATGCCATGTCATTCCAAAATAAGTTTTAAAAGGTGTTTTATCTTTTGAAAATCTAACGTCTCTGTAAATACGAAACACTTTGAAGCGATCTATACTGTCAAACTTATTTAGTCTATTTTTTAATTCCTCTCCGAACTCTTTAACTTGTGCTTCATATAATTTAAAAGTTGGTTTATTATCTATAAACCAGTCTCTTTGATTATTGAGCTTAAGATTTTTAAAAAAACTAAATATTTTATTTGATAAAATCATCTATTAAATACTTTTCTTTTAACACTTTAATATGATGAATGGAATGACCAAATATTATAAATCCTAAAGCGTTAACCGACATGTTGTTGTTTCCTACTCGACCTACAGTTTTCATTTCCTTTTCAGTAAAAGACTTAAACAGATAGTTTGTTGATCTTCTTATATTTTTCCATTCTTCCACCATTTCTTTCCAATCCCTTAATGAAGCATCTCCATTAGTTGCATAATCATCTTGATCAAATTCAATTAAAGACTTAGCCTCTTGCCTTGCTATGCTTAGAGCTCTATATGACAATATTCTCTCTGTATCTATGACATGTTGAAAAAGTTGTTTTACAGTCCACTTTCCCAAATCGTAGGAATAACTGAGTTTTTTTTCAGCAATAGATTCCCAATAATTACTTATTCTATCATTATGTTCAATTAATAACTCATGATAATTATTTCCTTTAGTTAAATTGATATAATTCTGAAAATAATTTGAAAATTCATTTTTTATTGGTCTAGGCATAGAATGAATATAATATTAATTTAAACGAAAGTTTGTTTTTTAAATGAGATTTAGAAAAAATATTTTATTTGTTATTTTTTATGAAATTCTTAACTATTTCTAAACTTTCCATCGGTCTTTCTTCCATTGGAATATGCCCAGTTTCATCCATTATTGCTACTTCACTATTTGGCAATAAATCATCAAATAACTTTGCGTTGTAAGATGGAATCCAAGCGTCTTGTTTTCCCCACAAAATTAAAGTTGGAGTATAAATTAACTTTAGCCTAATGGTGTGATCTATTGCTTTAATATAAGCTCTGTCAATAAATGATTGTCTGTTGCTTTCTCTTAAAATTAAATCTCTATAAGTTTCAATTTTCTTATTAGATAACTTAGATTCATCATAATACACTTCTTTTAAATTCATTTTAATAAAACTTCTAGGAGTCACATATCTTAATATTTTATTTAACACTGGAATTTTTGCTAGCCTAATAACAAGTGGCTTGTCTTTACTAGAAAACCCACCTGGATTTAATAAATGAAGCTGAGAAACTTGATCTTGATGAAATGAACTATAATACCAAGCTATTGCACCCCCTAATGAATTCCCTGCTATCATAAATTCATTAATCTCTAGTTTCTTGAAAAATTCTTCTAAAAAAATTCGATAATCATCTACTTGGTATTTCTTTTGAGGGTGGGGTCCGGTTAAGCCATATGCTGGCAGGTCTAAACGAATCACACGATAATTTTTAGAAAGTTCTTTAGTCCATTTATCCCAAGTATGTAAAGAAGCAGCCGTTCCATGTAAAAGCACATATACAGGCCCTTCTCCTTCATCTCTATAATGAACATTCATCCCTTGAATATTCACAAATTTAGAATTTACGTTAGTGTATTTTTTTGTGAGTTCTGACAAAGGGATATCTGGAGAAATCAAACTCCAAAAAACTAATACTATTCCAATAATGATAAAAAAGAATTTAAATATTGGTTTTCTGTTTTTCATATAATAAATATAACAACTAAGATCGCAAGTTTTTTTTATCTTTAAGATAACTATGAAAAACTCTATTATCCACATCGTTATTTCTTTAATTGCTTTTTCCTTGTCTTATTTTCTGGCCTACTCTACTGGGCTAGATTTAGTAAAAGAGACTGTTATAATTGTATTTGTAATTCAATGGGCTTTATTTGTCCCGGCTTACTTATTTCGTACCGAAAAGTTTTTTGATTTAGCCGGAAGTGTCACTTATATTTTTGCTGTCTCATTTGTTGTATTTAAATCTAATAGTGACTTGTTAAACTACGATATTGGTAGTTTGATTTTAAGTTTAGTTATCATTATTTGGGCTTTAAGGCTAGGGAGTTTTTTGTTTTTAAGGATAAAAAAAGCTGGTGAAGATAAAAGGTTTAAAGAAATTAAAACTTCCCCAACTAGGTTTTTCATGACCTGGTCTCTTCAGGGAATGTGGGTATCTCTATGTTCAGCATGTGCACTTACAGCTTTAGCTAACCCTATTGGGATTCAAACAAATCTTTTATTCTATTTCGGGTTATTCATTTTTTTAAGTGGTTTTATTTTAGAAATTATTGCTGACACTCAAAAATCTAAATTTAGATCAAATACGGAAAATAAAAATAAGTTTATCAATACAGGACTGTGGTCTTTTTCTAGACACCCCAACTACTTGGGCGAAATAATCCTTTGGCTGGGTATTTCTGTAATGTCCATCTCCGCATTAAGTGGATGGCAATATATAACGCTAATTTCTCCTGTTTTTACCTATATTTTACTAGTTTATATAAGTGGAGTAAGGCTTTTAGAGGAAAGTGGAAAAGAAAAATGGGGGCATTTAGAAGAGTATAAAAAGTATTTAAAAAATACGCCATCACTTCTAATTAAATAAAATGAAAGATCAAATTCCTAAGATTTTTAGAAAATCAAACGGTCCAATAGTGGTCCAAGGAAAAGTTGAATTGACTGATGAAGAAGGTAACGAAATTAAACACGGACCAAGGTTTAGTTTATGTGGCTGTACAAAGTCTAAAAATCTTCCCTTTTGTGATGGAGCACATAAATCTTAATCCCAACTAACTAAGTCTAAATCTGCTTCAATCTGATGTTGGTCTACAATGACTATACTTTTCTTCTTTTTTAAAAGAAATTAGTATCTTGAATAATCTAAACAAACAACAACAAAAATTAAATTATGGATAACTCTATTTCAAAAAACAAACTATTTACAGCTGCCTGTATATCGCTAATCGTTACTGCGATGACTTTTGCTATTAGAGCAGGAATATTGACAGACTTAGGCGTTCAATTCGAATTATCCGACACTCAACTGGGCTATATTAATAGCTTAGCTTTTTTAGGGTTTCCAGTAGCTACAGTTATTGGAGGGCTTTTATATAATGTATTGGGGGCTAGAAAATTAATGATTATTGCTTTTTTCTCACATTTGATTGGCCTTGTATTAACTATTTATGCCGGTGGATTTGAAGCCTTATTAATCTCTTCGTTCTTTATAGGGTTTGCCAACGGATCTGTAGAAGCGGCTTGTAATCCTTTAATTGCTGATATGTATACAAAAAACAGAACGGCCATGTTAAATAAGTTTCACGTATGGTTTCCCGGTGGAATCGTAATTGGAGCCTTAACGTCAAAATTCATGTCTGATTTCGGAATGGGTTGGCAAATACAAATAGCCATTATGATTATTCCAACTTTAATATACGGATACCTGTTTTTTAAAGAAGAATTTCCTGAAAGCCAACATATAGAGACTGATACTTCAGTAAACATTAAGTCTTTATTTAGCCCTTTGTTTTTATTTATAATAGCCTGCATGACTTTAACGGCTATTTCTGAGTTTGGTCCACAACAATGGATTGAAAGAATATTAGGTAACTCAGGAGCTAATCCAATGTTAATTCTTGCTATGGTTACTGGAATTATGGCTTTAGGAAGGTATT
>Ga0209816_1002951_pt1 | contig 11828 bp, 7 predicted proteins | sample CoawatmetaG01DNA_FD_187509 | JGI IMG/M metagenome (GOLD analysis project Ga0209816, IMG submission 187509) | Marine microbial communities from the West Antarctic Peninsula - Coastal water metaG017-DNA (SPAdes) (version 2) | ecosystem: Environmental > Aquatic > Marine > Coastal ... | reverse complement strand
GCTTTACAATATGCACCATACCAGCATATATCAAGAAAAAACTAAAAACAAGCCTTAAAACTAGCATAGAAGTTTCCATTAATTTATAGTTTTATAGGAGTGTTATTATACAAGTATTTATCCATTAAATAAATAATACTTGCCATGGATGCACTTCCAAGTTCTAACTCTCGTTTGTTTACTTTGTCAAATGTATCGATAGTTGTGTGGTGATAATCAAAATAACGCTGACTGTCTGGTCGATACCCAACTAGAGTGACGTTTTCTCCTTTTAAAGGAGAAATATCCGCTCCACTTCCTCCTTCATCAATGTCATGAAGTCCATATGGAGACAGTAGTTTTTTCCAGCTTTGTAAAAGTTTTGTATTAGCAATATTTGCATCAATAGAAAATCCTCTAGGTGTATGACCTCCTGCATCAGACTCTAAACCTCCAATATGATTTTCTTTGTTAAGTTTTGCCAACTCTGCATATTTTTTTGCTCCACGGGTTCCATTTTCTTCATTCATGAAAAAGACCACTCTCAACGTATTTTTGGGTTTAATATTATTCTTCTTAAATAACGCAGCAACTTCTAATGATTGCACAATTCCTGTACCATCATCATGAGCACCCTCAGCTAAATCCCAAGAATCTAAATGCCCTCCAACAACCATTATGTTTTCTGGAGTTTCACTTCCTGTAATTTGACCAATAACATTAAAAGACGGAGCATCTGGTAAGGTTTCACAATTTTGTTTGAAATAGAATGTTAATTTAGGATTTGTTTTTAAATCGGCACTTAATATATTAGCTGCTCTTGAGCTAATAGCAGCGGTTGGAATGTATTTTTCTTTTGGTAAATCTCCATAACTCATTGTTCCTGTATGTGGGTAATCATCTACGCCATTAGTCATAGAGCGGACAATGACACCTTTTGCGCCAAACTCACCACAAACTGCAGCTCCTCTAACTCGTTGACCAACACAGCCTCCATAAGCTGCAAAAGTATTAATTAATGTATTATCGAACGGTCTATTGAAAAATACAATTTTTCCTTTCATCTTTTCGCCTAAAGCTTTTGCTTCTTCTAAACTTTTTACTTCAATAATTTCAGCCGAAACTCCTTTTTTTGAAGTGGCTACAGAGAATCCTAAAGCACAAATTGGTACATTTTTTTTCTTTCCATCTAATGAATAGTTTGCAACTTCTTTCTCACCACGAACCCAATGAGGAACCATGACCGGTTGAAGCCAAACAGAATCCAATCCAACACTCTTCATTAATTTCTCTCCCCAGATTACTGCTTTTGCAGCTTCTTTTGAACCAGAGAGTCTTCCTCCTATATTCTGAGTCAAATCTCTTAACCATTCATAAGACTCTCCTTCTACTAAGACAGAATTGAATAGTGTCTTGATATTAGTAGAATCTATTTTTTCCTCTTTGGATAATTTTTTTGAAGTTATAATTCTCTCTTGTTTTTGGATACAAGAAAATGCAAATATTGATAAAGAAAGCAATAAAATTATTTTTTTCATTTTTGAAAGATTAGTTAAAGTTTAAATTTACAATAAATGAATTAGATAAAGCAGGCAATTATTTGTAATTAAAAATCAAATTTATAAGTTAATCCAGTTAAAGCTTGGAAACCCTGAACATCAAAATTTGCAAATATTTGGTAATTTATGTTTAGCACATTATTTAATTTTAAGAACACAGAAAATTTATCATTAAAGTGATAACCTCCATTTAAATTTAAATCTACAAAAGAATTTAATCTAATAAATTTTGTCCTGATTACGTCAGATACAATTTTTCTATCTCCTACAAAGAAAATATTTGTAGTAGCATACCATTTGTCATTTTTATAACCTGCTGAAAGGGTGGCCTGTAATTGAGGTAAATTCCATGCTTGATATTCATTCTTAACTTGATAAGTATCATATTTTAAGGTTATGCCAGTGGTAATATTTTTTGTTATATCATGTTCGAACTCACCGAGTAAAGAAGAAGTTATTACGTCACTATATATCACTCCAAAAGAGTTCCCATATTCGTATCCTTCTAAAAAGGTGCTATTTGTTAATATTAAAGTTCCATCTGATTTTGAATTATTCCTCACAAATAAAGGTTTGTCTTCTTCTTTTTTATAACTGGCTTTAATATTAAAGCTCATATCTTTATTAAATTGACCATTAGTACCAATAAAAGCATTGACTGTTTCACTAGTCTGTGTTATAAATAGGGTAGGAGAAACATACGGGTTTTGATCACTAAAGCCTTTGTATGTATTTGTTTTCAATCCTCCTGTAGCTCCGGTATATAAGGTTATTGAGTTTTTAATTGATTTTGATATTTTTACTTCAGGATAAATTAAAATATTATTTTTATTATTTTCCCTATCGAATGAAGCAAATAATTTCACGCCAGTCCTAAATAAAAAATCATTGAATGAAAAATGATAATTAGGTTCTATCTTTGCTGTAATTATCGAATAACTTATTTCAGAATTCCCATTATAGTCTTTCTTGAAATTCCCATTTAGAATCTCGATATTGGTATCAAACGAAAGATCATTTAAATTGTTATTAATAAAGTCTAGAGGGAAATTAAATTCCGTCCCTAAAAATATATTTACCTCACTACTATTATATTCATCAGAAAAGTACGAGGCGGATAAAGAACTTTTCTTTAGGAAGGAATCTTTAAATTCTAAATCTCCAACTATTTGAGAGTAATTAAAGGTTTGTTGTGAATCTATATAATCAACAATTATACTTTGTTTTAAATATTCAGATAACCCATACCAGTTATATTTACTTTGACTCGAATTCAGAGTCACCGTCCAATCAAAATATCGTTTTTGTTGATTGAAGTATACTTTAGTATTGAAGTTAGAAAACTTACTATTCAATACGGAGTTCCTAACATTATCATTAGAAGATATATACTTTGTATATAAACCCATATTATTTTTAAAACGAGTAGCATAGTGCATAGATGCCTCTAAAAAAGGAGTTGTATAGTTTCCAATACCAGCAGCTATATAGTTTTCGTAGATTCGCTCTTTTACTCCAAAATCAAGACCTTTGACAACTCCTGTTTTTGGAATAAAAGTTGAGGCAACTGGAACGGAGGATATAGAATAGATTAATCTCTTTTTTTTACTCTTCTCAAGTAGTTTTATTTTAGGGATACTTTTAATCTTATTTGCGTCTGCAATTTTTGGATTGTACGAAGTTATTATATTTACAACCTCAGTTTTTATAGTATCTTTTTTACTTTCTTTCTTTTTTTCTTGCGCATTAAATTCAATAAAAGAAATTAACATTAGAAATAATAGGAGAATTTTCTTCATTAATTTTTCTTTTTTTCTTCTTTAATAGTTTCTTCAATTTTATTGACAACAGAATTATTTCTTTTAGCTTCGTTAGCTTTAATATTATTTAATTCTAATTTTGCTTCTACAATTACATCGTCAAACTCTTTGAAATTTTCAATAATGTTTTCTAAGACATAAGTTGCCTGGTAAACATCATTTAAACCATTGTAATTTTTAGCCATTAGCACATAGCTTTTTACCCCCCAATATTTATATGTAGAATAGTTAGAAATAAGTTTTTGTATTATTTTATTAGAACTTTCATATTCTATATTTTTACTTTTAAAGTAAGCATTATAATATATAGACTCTGCTTTTAATTCACCGGTAGCACTATTTTCGACCTCATTATAAAATTCTTTAGAGGTTTTTATGTCATCGGTCATCAAAGCTGATCTTGCAATGATTATTTTCGCGTCATTTACTATAATAGCGTCTAATTTTTCTTTTGAAAGTATTTTTTTAGCGTATTCGATTGATTGCGAGTATGCTTGTGTTTTATAAAATCCTCGCATTAAATTACTTTGAGCATATAAAATATTTGCTGGTGAATTAGCTTCCTCTTCCAATCTTAATAATAACGGGTAAGCCTCTTTGAAGTCCTCTTTTAAAAGATATATTTGTGATAGTTTATTTAGCGATTCTTCACTAAATTCAGTTTGTTCTTCTGATAAAATAATAGTGAAAGCAGTGATGGCTTTTTCATAAAATCCCTCGTCATATAAAGTTTCTGCCAAATAGAAGTTAGCTTTTAGCTTGTGTATACCATCAGGGAAACTAGTTGTATAATTATATAAACTAGATATAGTTTTCTCTTTGTCTATAGCTTCTAAAAAAAACTTTTCTGCGGCTGCAAAGGTTGCATTGTCTATATCAGAATTGGATATGTTAACGAATTTTAATCCTTTTATCCAACTAACGTAATCATCAATTTTATCATTGTCTATGTATATGTTTTTTGCATTTTCAACAGCTTCAAATGCCTCTGGAGAATTGGGATATAATTTAACAGTTCTTTTATATTTACTCAATGCTTCTTCATTTTTGCCATCATTATAATACAGTAACCCTTGTCTCACTAATGCTTTTGGTATAAAAATACTTTTAGGATGTTTATCTAAGAGAGTTTCATATGCTACATGTGAACTAATGTTTTCTTTAATTTTCGCAAAAGTATTTCCTAGTTGAAATAACGCGTCGTCTTTTAACGATGATTTGCTATAGGTATTTATAACTTTTTTTAATGCATTAATTTTAGCTTGATTGTTATCAGTGAATCCAAGACTCATTCCAATTTGATATTGAGCATAATCGGATTCTATTCCAGATAAATCGATGACATTTTGATAAGAAATAGCTCCTTTTTTATATTCTCTTATTGCAAAATAACTATCACCTAGACGAATAAAAGCATCATTTAATATAGTGTTCTCAAGAGTTTTATTTTTTGTAGTACTTTTAAAATAAGAGATTGCTTTTTCGTATTCTTTTAGTTTAAAATAATTGTATCCAATGTTATAATCTAATTGAGGGAACTCTGAGTTATTTTTTGGTTTTAAAGAATTTTTTAAAATAATAAAATTAGCGAGGGACTCTTTATACTGCTTTAATTGATATTGTGCTTCTGCTTCCCAGTATGTTGCTTTTGATACAACTTTTTTATTTGTTGTTTTTTTAGCGTTTTTTATAAAAGGGAGTGCTTCTTTAATTTTTTTTAATCGATATAATTGAATTCCTCTATAAAGAGATACTTCCAAAATAATTTTATTATTTTCTTTTGATCTATTTTTTGATAAGTAATTGATCGCTCCTAGATAATCTTGTTGGTGTAAAAAAGAGTTAATAACTAAGTTATTGATTTCTTTATAAGACTTAGATTTTGGATATGCTTTTAAATAATCCTGTAAAACATCAGCTACTCTTTGAAAGGGATTCCCTTCTTCATAACTAAGTTTTGCATAGTTTAAAGATGAATCTTCTTTGATTTTTAAATTAAAGTCCATTTCACTAGCAGCTTTAAAAGCACTTAAGGCTTCTGTTTTTTTATCAACATTTAAGTAGCATTCTGCTAAATGATAATAGGCATTTTGTGTAACTTTATTCTTTTTATCTAAAATTTTATTGAAGTTGTTAATCGCATTTTTAAAATCATTTTCCCTGAAATATGCATAACCTAATTGATAAAAATCAGTATTATTCCATTTTCCTTTTTTCCCTGTATATGATTCTAAATAAGGTATTGATTCTTTATATTTCTTTAAGTTAAAATAGCTTTCTCCTAAGATTTTAGAAATATTAGACTTTTCTTTTCTTTTAACCGTTTTTAATAGTTTACTACCCACTGCAATACAACGATTAAATTTGCCAGCTTTAAAACTAATATCTAGTAAATAATATGAGATTTCTGCTTTGTAAGAATCATTATCAGCAATATCTTTTAAAGTAGATTCAGCTAACTCATAATCCTCTAATTTATAAGCTAAATAACCGTAATAATATCTTGAATCGTTCCCATATTTACTATCATTTATAAGGGGTAAAAAACGCTCTTTTGCCAATTTAAAGTTATTGGTAGTTAAAAGAGCATATCCCATTTTGAAATTAAGTTCTTTTGTATTTTCTTTTGATAAAATAAAGGGATTTACTTTTGCAAACCATTTAAGAGAGTATGCTGCTTTTTTATTTGCAAAATAATGGTTACCTACATTGAAAAAAGCTTTATCTTTTTTAACACTTATTGGGTTTTCTTTTACAAATTTTAAAACTTTTTTATCTGCATCTGTTTGATCTAATTTAATTGCGCACATCGCTTCATAATAAGCTGCATCTGTTTTTAAATTAGAATCGTTTATTGAGGTTTTTAGAACTTTATCAAATGTTTTTTGTGCAGCAGCATATGCTTTGCTGTTGTATAACTTTAAAGCATTATTATAATCAGTTACAACTGATGATTCAGCAAAAGATTGTTGAGCTGAAGTTGAACTGTAAATAAATAAAGTAAGGTGAAAGGTTAGCAATAACCTACTTAAGAAAAACTTCATATAATTCTTTATTATTCTATAAATATATAACGAGTTTTTATTTGTTTTGTTTGATTAAAAAATAAATAAATCATTTAAAACTAATCAAAAGTAAGAATAGTTTGCAATTTTTAGTTAAAAATCGAAAGAAACTTATAAGTTTGTATAAACGATACTGTCATATGGAAAACCCTGTTTTACATCTAGAAAATGCAGATATTTATCAAAGAGATAATTTGATTTTATCTAAAGTAAATTTAACTCTTCAAAAAGGGCAATTTTATTACTTAATAGGTAAAACTGGTAGTGGAAAGAGTAGTTTAATGAAAACACTCTACGGGGATTTAAAATTACAAAGCGGATCAGGTTCTATTGTTGATTTTGATTTAAAAAAGTTAAAAGATAAACAAATTCCGTTTTTAAGGAGGAAAATAGGAATTGTCTTCCAAGATTTCAAACTGTTAAATGATACAACGGTATTTGGCAATCTAGAATTTGTTTTAAAAGCAACTGGCTGGAAAGATAAATTGGTCATTAAAAATAAAATTAATGAAGTCTTAGAGAAGGTAGGTATTCAAAGCAAGTACTATAAAAAAACCCATGAACTCTCTGGAGGAGAACAACAGAGGGTTGCAATTGCAAGAGCCTTATTAAATGATCCTGAACTAATTTTAGCAGACGAGCCTACAGGTAATTTAGATCCAAAAACTTCTTTGGAAGTTATGGAGCTTCTTAACGATATTCATAAAAGCGGAAAAACTATTTTAATGGCAACCCATGATTACCAGTTAATTGTTAAGTTTAAACAGAAAACTATTAAATGTGAAGGAGGAAGTTTATTTGAAGTTGAACAGCAAATTATTGTATAATGCTTTCAATTCTTATTCCAACATATAATTATAATGCGTATACCCTTGTTAAAGAGTTGCATAACCAATTACGGGACTTAAAGATTCTATTCGAAATTATTTGTATCGACGATGGTTCAAAATCTGAGTTAAATAAATTTAATTTAGAAATAAATTCTCTTTCTCACTCAACGTTTATTTTGTTAGAGGATAATATTGGAAGGAGTGCAGTTAGAAACCTTTTATCAGAAAAGGCAAAATATAAATGGTTACTATTTTTAGATAGTGATGTTTATCCAAAAAAATCAAATTTCATTAACGAGTATTTAGATATAATAAAAAGGAGTGAATATGCTATTATTTCTGGCGGTATTTCTTATAAAATTGATAACAGTAAAAAATTATTACGCTGGAAGTTAGGTAAAAATAACGAGGAAAAATCAGTATTTATAAGAAGTAGAAATCCGTATAAATATTTTTTCACAGCAAATTTTTTAATAAAAAAATCTATTATGGAGTTAATAAATTTCAATGAAGATCTTATTAAATATGGTTATGAAGATCTACTTTTTTCAAAATCAATAAAAAATAAATCAATAAAAATAAAACAGGTAAATAATTCAGTTTTTCATCTAGGAATTGATTCTAACGAGACTTTTTTAAACAAAACAAAATCTGCATTAGAAAACCTTAGTTATTTGATTCAAACTAATCAATTATCAATAAACGATGTTAGAATTTATAGTATCTATAATAAGTTAAAGAAGTATAAAATTTCTGGGTTGTTTTTAATTTTTATTGATCACTTTCAAAGATATTCAATTAAAAAATCATCTTTATTATATTATAATCTTTTTAGAATAGCATTCTTAGATAATATTTCTAAAAATAGCAAGTAATTCCTCTTCTTGATTTTCCCAAATCAATTCTTTTTTAGCTTTTTTTAACTCTTCGGAATAATCCTTTTTTAAAAGTTCTTTAATCTGTAATGCAAGTTTTTGAGGAGATCTGTCCTTAACAATTTCACCTACTTTATGGGTGTCTATGATTTTTCTCATTTCAGGTAAATTAGAAACTAAAATAGGTACTTCAGCATTTATATAGTCAAATATTTTATTTGGTAAACTAAACCTATAATTTAAACCTAAATCTTCTTCTATACTTATTCCAATATTTGCTAGAGGAGTTATTTTTTGAAGTTCATTTGGAGTTAAACTCTCTAAGAACCTAACTTTTTTTACGAGATTGATATTTTTAACATAAGATTTTAAATTCTTAATAATATCCCCATTTCCAATAATGACAAGTATACAATTAGAGATAAAAGGCATCGTGTTTATTATTAATTCTAAGCCCCTACCAATATTTATAGCCCCTTGATAAAGAATTATTTTTTCCCCTTTGTGATCAAAAGAGAAGTTTCCCTTACTAATAGTTCTAATCATTAATGGAAGGTTACGAATAACTTTAAACTTAGTTTGATATTTTTTGTCATAATAATCTGCAATACTATTAGAAACTGTATAAGTATTTTTTAAATTAGGTAAAACCAGTCTCTCCAAACTTCTCCAAACTTTTTTAGTAAAAGGTTTATTTACTAATTCAGGTATTTCTGAAAATAATTCGTGACTATCATAAACTAATTTTTTTATTTGAAGTTTACTTATTAAATAATTAGGAAGAAGGGTATCTAAATCATTTGCTAATAAAACATCTTTTTTGTAAAATAAAAGAACAAAGAATAGACGAAGATTAAATTCAGCATAAAATAAAACTCCCTTATTAAATAGTAATGATATTCTCTTAGTTCTATAGCTTCTGTTTAAAGGTTTACTATTACTAAGTTTTCTGCCAATTAAAAAAACATCATAACCAGCATTATGAAGTGTACGGCATACTTTGTGTACGCGCTGATCTGATGTCAGATCATTAGTTACTGTTACTATTATTTTTTTCAAGTACAAATGTTTATTGCAATATAGAGACAAATAATCATTTGAGAAAAATGTAATCAGTATTATTAATTTGATTAGCAAATTGATTAATTAATGTATAAACTTTTGGTACTTTTACATGCTTAATAATATATTATGTATTATGATGGGAATCATTCCTAGAGATATTTGTCATAACAATTTATTTATTATAATTTTATTTTATTAAAATGATAAATCAATATCAATTCATGAAAAAAGTATTTATTATCCTTTTAACTTTTAGTGTTAATTTTAATAGTTATTCTCAAATAAACCCCAAAAGCATTGAAATTATAAGAGATTCATATGGTGTTCCTCATATTTATGCAACTACAGATTCAGAAGTTGCTTATGGCTTTGCTTGGGCTCAAGCGGAAGACCATTTTAAACTCATGCAAGAAGCTTATTTAGCAGGTAATGGATTACTTGGAAAACTAATTGGTTTAAAAGGTGCTGGAGCTGATTTCTTAGTTCAGTTAATTCAAGCTGAAAAGATTGTAGAAGAAAAATATCACACCCTCGATAAAAATTTTATTTTATTACTTAATGGTTTTACACAAGGGTTAAATGCATTTGCTGACAAATACCCAGAGCAAATTCTAAAAAAAGAACTTTTCCCCTTAACACCAAAAAAACTATTAAGATATACCCAACTTCAATTATTTATTTCAAACCGTGCAGATAAACTTGTAAAAGGTATAATAAACAATGAGTTGTCATGGCCATACGAAATAGAACAAGATACTAAGGGATCAAATTTACTTGCAATTAGTCGAAGTAGAACCTTATCAGATGAAACTTTTTTGGCTATTAATACACATCAACCTCTAGAGGGAGCAACTTCTTGGTATGAAGCTCATTTGGTAAGTGAAGAAGGTACAAATATTATCGGAGCTACTTTTCCAGGATCTCCTTGTTTACTTACCGGAGCGAACGAGTCTTTAGGATGGACGCATACAGTAAATTACCCAGATAAAGCAGATGTATTTGCACTTGAAATGCATCCAAATAAAAAAGATGTTTATCTAGTAGATGGAATTCAACATAAATTAGAAAAGTTTAAAGCCAAATTAAATTTTAAATTTCTTGGTCTTAACATTCCTTTCAGGAAGAAATTCTATCGAAGTATATACGGGCCAACATTAAAAAATAAAACGGGAGTATACTCCGTAAGAACTCCAAGTACAACAAATATAAATGCAATTGAGCAGTGGTGGCGTATGAATAAGGCAACTAGTTTTAAAGAATTTTATAAAATTCTGGAAATGAAAGCACTTCCTGGTTATAATATTGGATATGCGGATAGAAATGATACTATTTTTTATATATCCAACGGAAAGATTCCTATAAGAGCTGAAGGCTATAACTGGACAGACGTAGTGCCTGGTAATACCCGTAAAACGCTATGGAATACATACTACGATATTAAAGATTTACCTCAAGTGATTAGTCCTAAGTCTGGCTTTGTATATAATGCAAATCATAGTCCTTTTAAATCTTCAGGAAAGGAGGATAATCCTAAATCAGCTCAATTTGCGAAAGCAATGAATTTTGAGAACTATGATAATAATCGATCTACTAGACTTTTAGAATTATTAGAAGAAAAAGAATTTATAGATTATGAGCGTTTTAAACGAATTAAATATGACCATCAGTTACCTACTCCTTTGAAGTATAATTACATGGATTTAAACCCTTTATTTGATATGAAAATCGAGGATTATCAGGAAGTCAGTTCAATATTATCAGATATTAAAAATTGGGATCGTATTACTAACCCAGAATCTTATGGAGCTGGAGCTTATGCGATATTATATTATCAACTTAAGCCTTTTTATTTAAAATTAGGAGATGATCGTATTTTTACTCACGAGGCATTATACAAAGCTTTAAAAAAATCAAAGAATTATATAAAAAAACACTTTAATAGCGAACGCATTAAACTAGGAGATTTTCAAAAGTTGGTTAGAGGAGAGAAAGAGCTACCTATTTTTGGACTACCGGATGTTGTGACAGCAATGCGAGGTAAACCCTATAAGGATGGACGTATTAAAATTACACACGGAGAATCATATATCGGGTTGGTAAGATTTACTCCAACCAAAACATATTACGAATCGGTTATTTCTTTTGGAAATAGTCGAAGACCTAAAAGTAAACACTATACGGATCAGATGGAATTATATGCAAAATTTAAAACAAAAACAATGTCGTTTGATAGAGAAGATGTTCTAAAAACAGCCATAAAAACATATTCACCGAAGTAAATAGGACCTCTAATTATAAACGAAAAAACCTCAATCCATTGGTTATCAATAAATGGAAGCTTTATAAAATCGACCGCTTTCGCTAACCTTTGTTATTCATCACAAAACCATGTTACTTAACACATTTTCTTTTTTCGAGTATTCTTTATCTTTAGTTTTGCCAAAAACAAAAATATGCGCAGGCACGATTTAGATTGGTTGAGAGTATTAGTATTTGCGTTACTTATTTTTTATCATGTAGGTATGTTCTTTGTCCCTTGGGGATTTCATCTAAAAAATAATGCCATTTATGAATGGTTAGTGTACCCAATGTTGTTTTTAAATCAATGGCGACTACCTATTCTATTTGTCATTTC
>Ga0209816_1002947_pt1 | contig 11835 bp, 8 predicted proteins | sample CoawatmetaG01DNA_FD_187509 | JGI IMG/M metagenome (GOLD analysis project Ga0209816, IMG submission 187509) | Marine microbial communities from the West Antarctic Peninsula - Coastal water metaG017-DNA (SPAdes) (version 2) | ecosystem: Environmental > Aquatic > Marine > Coastal ... | reverse complement strand
ATCGCGATCCTCGTACCATTGTGACCTGTTTGTCATCAGACTGTCAGTTTGACAGCCAGAGAACTTGAATTACATGGTATTGCCACGGTCATCATTGGCAGCGGACTCGATATTGTTGAAAAGTGCGGTGTCCCTCGCTATTTACACAACGATATCCCTTTAGGAAACCCGCTCGGTCATCCTTATGCAGCGGCCGAACAACTCGCCAGCGTGGCAAGTGCTTTGCAATTGATCGAACAGGTAAGCGTGCCAACCATACGATTTGGCAAGCTAAAGTGGCATGAAGGTGAGGCTTGGCGAGCTAATTACATGAAGATTGATGAGACCAACCGTGAAGCATTACGATTGGCTGGCATTGAGAACCGGCGTTCAAGACTCGAACAAATCGAAAAAGGTGAGAAACGCTAAAGCTTGCTTGGCTGCTCAACTGTGAATTTGTGAACCGTTGCGACCGTATGCCCGACGGTTCAATGTAAAGCCAACAATCCCCATCAGAATGTTTGACGCACAGGCCGCTCCAAATATACCGGCTATGCCCCAGAAATGTTCACCTATAAAGGCAAGCGGTACGTACAGGAAAAACATCCGAATTATCGACATTGAGGTCGAAACCAGCGGTTTTCCTAAAGCATTGAAGGTTGCGCTGGCCATCATCAGCACCCCCCATGTGCCATAACTGAAAGGAACAATGAGCAAGTACAGTGCTGCATAAGCGGCGACGTCTTTGTCATCTTCGAAAAACAGGACGAGGGGTTCTTTAAACAAGAAGAACAGCAGTGCAACGAATAGTCCCCACAATAAGGACCAACCGAAGGTATACATCATAGCTTGGTTCGCTCGGTCAACTTTGTTTGCGCCCCAGTTTTGGCCGACAAACGGACCGATGCTGGCGGATAGAGCAAACAGTGGTATGACTGACAGCGCTTCAATTCTTGATGCAATACCAAAACCGGCGACAGCTTGGGTACCATAAGATGCGAGCATGCTGACAATAATCGCCGTTGATACGGGTCCGATCAAATTGGTGGCGGTTGCGGGTAAGCCAACGTTCAGAATCGCTTTCCAGGAGGCCAGTAGTTGCCGAAATTGAGGCTTCTTAAAGACAACGATCTTCTTCCAGTTAACTAAGACATAGAAGGTTGCGATACACAGGAAAAATCTTGATATCACCATCGCATAGGCTGCGCCCTCGATACCGAGTTCAGGCACGCCCATTAAACCTAAAATCAAAATGGGGTCGAGTATCATCTGCAGGGCGGCGCCGCCGACCATTAAAAAGCCTGATATACGTGAGTCACCAGCTGCTCTTAGCGCGTTTGCGCCGATCAAGGGCAGGGCAAGAAAAAGTAAGCCAAAATACCAAATGGTCATGTAGGCATTGATCAGCGTGAGCGTTTGAGGCTGAGCGCCCATCAGCGTAAAAAGAGGTTTGATTGTCAACATGCCCAATACCGTCACAACCGTCATGACGACAGCCATAAGCAAAACGCCATCGGTGGCAAGACGCGTAATGGCGGTTTGGTCGCCTGCGCCGACGGTTCTGGCGAGCACGGCCGACAGACCAATCGAGAGTCCCAGCGACAAAGAGGTAAGGGCGCCGACCACCGGAAAGGTGAAGCTGTAGGCGGCGAGGGTCTCTGTACCGATGCGCCCCAGCAGCCAAGTTTCAAACACCGCGGCAACCAAGCTTGATGAGATACCTAGAATCATGGGTATGGTCAGATTAAGGAGGCCACGTTGAACTGAGCCTTGAGTAAGTGTCGCGCTTGTCATCTGGATTTAGCCTAAGAGTGCCTTGATCAAGACTGAATCGCCGATTTCAATATAATCAATGTGATTGTTGCAGAATGTGTCGGTGTAACGGATGACGGCACTGGCTATGATGAAGACACAGAAATACAGATAGTCTGTTGTCAACGCAGAGAACGTTGCGGCCGCAAAAACGCCGTAGGTGTGCCAAAGCACGGGCAAGTTGGTAAGTAATGCAGTTTGAGTCAGTCCATCGATTGTAGCGCCGCCAAAAAGGCCGGTAGATGTAATAAACATCAAACTGAGTGCGACGATTGGCAACAGCGCGAGTCCGATGCATTGCACCGTTTGGGATTTACTCTCGCTCATAAGTTTTTGTATTCCATCAAATCGATGAGTATACCTAATTGACGTTGAGATGACTCAAATCAGATTGCTATGCTGTTGGGCAATCACATTTATTTTGATCGTTTCAGCGTTTGTCTTTGATCATGCGCGTTTGGTTGAGTTGGCCAGCGTTGATCATGTTGGACTCGGTACTGATATGGACAGCAACTTTAAGCCTGTGTTCAGTCGCTATTTACAAATGCCTAATTGGCGCAAAGGATTAATTAAAAAAATTTCCCTGATGTCGAAGTATCAAAGATCATTGTCGGTAATGCTCAAAGACTGCCCGCCCAAGTTTTAGGTTAGAATGGGCCACAAAATATGCTGAGCTGAATAGCGACGCCACTCACTAACAACGACAAGGAGTAAAACGCATGAATCAACCAGACGTTAATCTGGCGACTATCGATGATCGGCACCGAGTTTTAAGCACGTTGGCTCTAGCTTTTTCATCGGACCCTTTAATGCGCTGGATGCTACCGGAATCTGATAGGTTCATTGCTAATATTATGGGCCTGTTCGATACCTTTGCCGGTCATTCTATTGATGGCGATACATGTTTGGTAACACCGGCGTTTGAAGGTGCGGCAATGTGGGTTGCGCCGGGTATTGAAATCGACGAGGAAGCGGTTGGCGAATTTTTCGCAAAGACATTTAGCCCGGAGTTTTTGCCTAGAGTAAGCCAAATGCTGGAGGCGATGGATTCTTATCATCCCCACGATGATAATTGTTGGTACTTGCCATTAATTGGCGTAGACCCCGGTCACCAGAACAAGGGTGTGGGTGCGGCATTGATGAAAAATATGACCGAAAAACTCGATAGAGAAGGGGGTATGGCTTATCTAGAATCAAGCAATCAGAAAAATATCTCTCTGTATCTTCGGCATGGTTTCGAAGTCATGGGTGAAATTCAAATTGAGGATTCGCCAATTGTTACGCCCATGGTGCGTCAGAAAAGAAACTAGTAGGACCCACGCACTATTTGCTGAGTTCGTCAGTGTTTCTGTTTCAGGCGCATTGCCCGCTGATTTCCCTACCATTAGGCTGAGTAATATCAGACAAACATTAATGTTGCGCGATAAAAAACGCCACACAGACGAAACGCTATGTCAGATATAAGGCCTGTAAAGGGCTTTAGGCGTTTCAAGAGCTTCGCCGAATGGTAATTTTGAGGTTTGGTTTTCGTCGCACCTATTGGGCGAGTTGCCAACTTGCTTAGACCCAAACGACACGGAGACCTGTGCACTTTTAAATTATGGCAACCCAGTAGTTGATCATGGTGTGCTGCAAGCGGTATTGAGGAGTAATAACCGAGTGTTGCTTACGAAGTCAGTTTTGTGAGCGTTCGGATTGTCAAGCTATAGGACGTCTGAGCCTTCCTTTTTGTGGTTGGGGAGTAGGGCGAAGAAACTACATTTCTCGAAAGACCTGAAAGACCTTCTAGTATGGTAATTACTGTTGTTCAGCAAAATATAAGCTTCAGTGAGGTGGTGATCCTTGTGACGGTCAATACCTGAATTGGTACTTGCCTTTTGGTTCAAATGCGTCTGGACAGATTCCTGATGAAATTTATAGGCTGGGCATGAAGGCTTGTCCGTTTTCTCCGCGTAGTTTTTTTGATTCGATAGGTCTAGTGACCTTAGTCTTTAGTGGGTGCTAATCTGGCACCTCGCTTATGGAGGTTAGGAGTTTCTGGATGCTGTGGGGCAGTCATTTTAACGCTGGACCCTATTGTGTACTCTCATAAGTCCTGCTGACTCGGATCAGGTTAGATGTTGGTAATCTTATTTGAGGGGTTGCGATGCAAAGGGTGATTTGGTTAAAAGTGCACCTAGCTGACAAAATTGAGCAGACCGCTATCTTTCTTTGTGCGAGCCTAAAAGATAACGTCAGGAAGATAACGAGATTTCTTGGTAGCGGTGTGTGAAGGCATTGTGACAAGAGATGAAATATAGAGGCAAAGCACCTGACGTAAAATCCGCCAATGGAGATGTATCATGAAGTAGGCATCAGTTTCATTACTCACGTTCTGTGGACTCGCTTTTGGCGCCGAAGACTGCTCAAAAATTGGAGACCATCAGGGCAGGCTAAGTCGTTTCGATTTTAAATTTTCTCGAACGGAAACATCGCCAGCGCATCAAAAATCATCTTTTCTAACGAGAGAAGTCTAGTTGGATAAACAAGTTATGCCAGGGGCATCGACTGAAGCTGAGTCTGCGACATCAATTATATCTAATGCAGAACCTGTGGAAGCAAATATGGAATCCTCGAAGAGTTCATTCTGGGTTTTTTTTAAAAAAAGATAAAACGTTAGAGGGGTGGCGGTAACGGTGATGGATATTTTGAACAAGGACCAGCAAAAAAAAATAGTATTTCTGCTAAGTAACGAAGAGATCTGGCTGCAGGACTCACCTCGCGATTTACCGAGGGGATGAGGTAAACATCAAAAAAGCTACTTTGGGTGGATATATTATGCGAAACGAATTGGGCACTTCGACCAGAGTAAGCAGAATAAAATAGTGTAAGTAATTAGGGACGCGGTTGGCGCAAGTGTTTACGAAATTACACGAGCATTATGGCTGGAATGGGTTGGCAGAGAGAATTAATATCAATTTTTTTTAAAAGCGATCCTTCCATTAAGTCGTCACTGAAGTCCCTGCGTAAAACTGAATGGGCTCGCAAAAAAAAACAGAAGAGTTGTATGTTTCTGCCCTTGAAGAGCATTCAGCACGGACCGGTACCAAATAACTCTACTCGGCCATTGAGTTGAAAACAGTTCCGCTGCGCACCTCGTTAAACTTGTTTCTATTGTCGACTGCGTCGGTGACCGCGGTATCGTTGACGTTTTTTCTCAATAGTGCTTTCGCTAACTACTCATGTCTGCCGTGGTTTCCTTAGGCAAAAATATGCGGTCAGGCAGAACAGTATCTACGCTCAAGCTATCGATTCAAAATAGGTAACAATATTGAAGGCTGAATCGTTTACAGGAGACTACGGTAGTGCGGAGGCGTCACATCATTTTATTCAAATAGCACTTTCTCGAAATTAATTAACAGGTAACAGCTTGTTTGTTGATAAAATTGGAAGTCGCATAGGAATTCGTATTGAACATCAAAGATAGAGTGGACCAGCACTGAATACGTAAGTCAGAAAAGCGGTTTAGCCGCAGTAAAATAGATTTTTTCCGTTTTTTCGGCATCCTTATCTATACCGTCTGTTCAATCAACATCCGTTGGAATATATCAGAAATTTTTGATTTCTCTCGGTGGAATGATGTCGCTACGCATACGTGATGGGGAGGTAACTGTATGACATCACTCACTAGGTGATAAATCCGATTCAATTTCTCCATATGGTGTAAAGGGCTGTGGAGCGGAAAAAAAGCGTCCGAGCCGTTCACTAGCCCCAAAGCCAGGCGAATATTATCGGTGACGTATTGTGGCTGTAGTCGGTTCATTCGTAGTGCTAATTGCCGTTGTGAGATATCTGCCAAAGCAAGTTCAATACTTCCCACCATCACGCTAGGATATTGCAGCACTTCTTTCTCTGTCGGGTATTTTAGCTTGGAAATGGGATGATCTTTACGAAACACACATGCAAATTCCATTGGAATAAATCGTTTAAGTTCCAGTTCCTTCCAGGGAGATAGGTAATAGCTGGACCCTATCACTAGGTCAAGATCACCATGCAGCAATCGTGGCGCCATCGTTTGAGCTGTTCCTGTGTGTGTTTCCAAAGCAACGTCTGGATATTTCTTTGCTAGTTCTACTAGAGTTGGTGTGCCGAAATCTAGATAGCCCGCTGGCGAGAAACCTACTTTTAACTTGGTGGTAGGCACCAACACCTGCCCGCTAACTTCTTCGGCGAGCGCATCCACTTCTTCTATTATATGAATTGCACGGGTGACGAAATTATCGCCATCTTTGGTAAGTTTAACGCCTCGCGGCAAGCGATCAAATAGATCAATATTTAGCTGTTCTTCTAGCTCTGTAATATTTCGAGTGAGTGCAGGTTGGGATATTTTTAGTTTGGTCGCAGCTTTCGTAATGTTCCCAGTTTTTGCAACTTCAATTATATAACGCATTCTTTTGATATCTAAAATATCGCGCATATGTCGCTTTCCTAGCAGCCTAGTCAATCGGTTTAATTAATCTGTCATAAGTAAAAGGTATCGTAAAGACATATTTAGCATTGGTTAGGTTGCTTGTTAATGGTCATTGTGGACTCGTACCAAAATTTAGATGCTGATGAGTTGCCTTAACGGTATTAATAAGCCGTTGTGACTTGTGCGGTTTGCAATAAGTGTTACATGAATAGAAACACTCTTTCTTTGAATGGGGATAGTAATCATGAAAGCTACTATTGTTTATCTGGCGATATTTATCGCCTGTTTGTCACTTTGGACACCGGGGACTTTGTTTGCAGCTGACGCTGAAATCGAAGAAGTTGTTGTCACTGGTAGTTATATCAAAAGAAAAAACCAGGCAGATTTTCCATCACCGGTTAACACCGTGACACTGGAAGATATGAAAGCTAACGGATGGTCAGATATGGAAGACGTCGCTGAGACGTTTACTTTTTCACCTTCCAACTATGGTCGTAGCGGTCTAACTAACGGCTGCTGCGGTAATGCCAGAGCAATCAATCTTCGGGGCCTTGGGGTTTCATCGACGCTTGTATTGTTGAATGGAAAACGTACCGCATCGACCTCAACGGGTCCTTCAGGTGCCGACTATACCAACATTAAAAGGCTCCTACCCATGATTGCGGTAAGTAGCCTTGAAACACTGTTGGACGGTGGGGCTGCTTTGTATGGTTCCGACGCGGTCGCCGGTGTGGTCAATATGAAAACGAGAACCAATTTCGAGGGCTTTGAAGCACGAATTGGTGGTAAACAAATCGACGGTAGCGGCCAAAATGAGGTTCAGTTTATTATCGGTGCGGGCAATGAAGATATTCATGGCATCTTCGCCTTCGGTTTCGAACATCAGGATAGTTTGCAGAATCGGGAGCGAGATTTTAATCTCATCAATAATACTTCTGGTAACGGTTCGCCGGGCACTTATGTTCTGTCGGGCAGACCCATCAATAATGCGACCGGCGGGGATGTAATTATCGATAATGGCACCCATGGTGCGATTAACTACTCAAGCCTGTGGGACACTGCCTCTGCGGGCGGTGCAACCAGTTTGCAGGTCGCGGATCCTTATTGTGTACCTGATCTAGTGCCTGCAATTGGTCCCGTTCCAGGTGGTGGTCAGTTCTCTGGTACTACTTTTCCTCTCGGGACTTGCCGATCTTCTTATCAGCCCAACAACTCAACGGCACCACAAGAGAACAGCTGGCAAATATATACCCACTGGGATTGGAGGGTCAGTGATTACGCCAACGTCAAGATTGAAAGCAGTATGTATAGAAGCCAGAACAGCACAACATTTATCGCCACCTTCCCCCAGACTAACGGCAGACCAATAGTGCCAGCCAGTAGCCCCTTTAATCAGTTGGGTACTGACTTATCATGGGCTGGACGATCTCTGGGTCTCGCTTACCCAGCGACAAAAGTGCAAGGTGATGCGAACGGGTCTCGATTAGCGTTAACACTTGATGGTTCTTTTGAGCAGTTTTTCAAAGACGGAATATTGAGCACCTGGAGTTATATGCTGACTGGACAGTATTCAGGTGCGTATAACGCAGGTGAAAATCCCGACACCGATTTACGCAGAATGCAGGATGGCTTGAATGGTTTTGGCGGGTCAAACTGTGAGATTCGGTTCGATGGTCCTGCATCGTCTGCGGTTGCAGGCAAAGGTAACTGTTATTACTTCTCTCCTTTTGGCGCCAATATTTATCGTAGTACCTTTGATCCAACGTCTGGCTTCGGCAGTGCCGGTCAACTCGACGCCAACGGTAATCTGGTTTTGGGAAGTGCAGAAGCAACAGCCGATGTCATAGGCTTTAATGCGCTAACGACATCTACAGAGATAAATGAGAGAAGGCTAACCGTTTTCGAAATAATTTTTTCGGGTGATTTATTCGAACTACCAGGTGGAACCGCTGGTATGGCATTTGGATACCAGCAGAGAAAAGAAGTTCGTGAACGCCTGATACCTAACTTTCAATATTCCTTGTCCCAGGGTTTTCTTTCACCACGTTCCAGTGGTAAGGGCGGTCGTACAGTGGATGCATATTTTGGTGAGTTGGCATTGCCACTGACTGACAATATCGATATTCAGCTGGCAGCTCGATTTGAGGATTACGGCGATATTGATAGTACGGATCCCAAAATTGGTATTAACTGGCGCGCAACAGAAACGCTTTCGTTTAGAGCCTCTGCCGGCACCTCATTTCGCGCGCCTTCTCTTGGAACCGTCGTGGGTGATGATAAGCAGTCCTCGGTAGGTGAAGTGAGAGACTCGATCAATGTGGCTGAGCAAACTTCCGGTACTTTTCGCACGATTATTGCGACAAAGAACCCCTTACTTGAACCGGAAGAGTCTCGGAACTACAACGTAGGTGTAACCTGGGCACCGGAGGTCCCTTGGGGCGATGGTGGTCATAACTTCCAGGTCGATCTGGACTACTTTGACTTTGAGTTTGAGAATCAGATAAGGGCAGAGAACGCAAACTCTCTCGTTGCTGCCGATCCCTGTAGTGCGCAGATACAGCGCGACAGGTTGGTGCCGCTCGTCAATCCCGTCTTAGCCAATGTCGGCCCCACTGCCTGCCCAGCTAATGTTGGGGCGATACTCATCGTTAATGTTGGGTTCTTTAATGCTGGTGAGACCGCAACCTCGGGTTTTGATCTATCTATAGCCTACGACTTCGACTTCGGTGACCATCAATTCAACATTCGAAGTGAAACAACTATTATGAGTACGTATGATATCCAGGCATCGGACGGCGGCGCTGTTGTTGATGGTGTGGGATTTCTTAATGGAGGAAATTCCGGTGCTACAGCCCCTCCCGTAAAATCGAACCTGATGCTCGGCTGGGGTATGGGATACCATTCCAGCAACATCACAGTGCGTTATATTGATGCTTTTGAAGATGATGCTTTCGGGCTGAGAATCGGGAATAAAGGCCAATTTGGCGCTATTGATTCACACGTGGAAGTTGATGCTCAGTATCGTTATACCTTTGGCGAAGACTCCAACTATGACATCACAATTGGTGCCGTCAATATATTCGATGAAGAGCCACCGGCAGCCTTTTTTACTGGCTATGTGGAATCAGTCCACAATCCATATATGAGGCAGGTCTATGTGCGGGCGGGTATAGTACTTTAGTTAGAAGCGTTAGTATCTTAGTGCTCGATTAACAAAAGCCCACTTCGGTGGGCTTTTTTATTTCACGGATTTTTTCGGTAATTAAAGGACTAATCATGGCAGGCACCGCCGTACCGAATAAAAACGGATTCTGGCAGACGCGGTTTTCAGTGATGCTGATGTGTTTCGCAGCAACGTTTGTCTGTTATATCGACCGCGTCAATATTTCCGTTGCCATAATCCCGATGGCGGAAGAGATGGACTGGGATCTATCAACCCAGGGCGCTGTGCTTTCATCGTTCTATATTGGCTACCTGCTTATGCAGATCAGTGGCGGTAGGCTAGCGGACCGGTATGGCGGTAAGATAATTCTTGGCGTGGGCGTACTCATCTGGTCTCTGTTTACACTTGTAACTCCGTGGGCCGCCGCCGCGGGTCTGTTCGCGCTTTTTACTGCTCGTATAGGCATGGGTTTAGGGGAGGCTGTAACCTTTCCATCAATCTACTCTCTCACAAGTCGCTGGTTTCCGGCCACAGAAAGATCAAAAGCCATCGCACTAAATGCCAGTGGCATTCCGATTGGCACTGTTTTCGCGCTGATTGTGACGCCGTTGATTGTCATTCACTTGGGTTGGCAGTGGGCATTTTACTTGTTTGGCCTGGTCGGCATTGTCTGGTTCGCAGCTTGGCAGTACTTCGTGACGACCAACCCGGAAGATCACCCAAGAGTCAGTGCCGCTGAACTACAGTTCCTGAAAGAAAACGCAGGGGCATCCGGTGCTGTCGAGGAACCGATCCCGATCAGGGTATTTCTTCGCAACAAAGCGCTGTGGGCAATCATTGTTGCTCACTTCTGCGGTAACTGGACGCTTTATGTCCTTCTTTCCTGGTTGCCGAAGTATGTCAACGAAGGTCTAGGTGTAGATTTTTCCGTTGTTGGCCTAGTTTCAATGCTGCCGCATATCACATCATTCATCTGTCTGAATATCGCCGGTAATATCGCTGACAGAATGATCAAGTCGGGGACTAATGTGACCTTCGTGAGAAAGCTGATGCAGACCATCGCTTTTGGAGGTCTCGCGATCTGTCTGATTTTGATCACCCAGGTCGATACAGTCTGGGCCGCTATCGGGTTACTCTGTCTTGGTAATCTTTTCGGAGCAGCGGGTATCGGTGGCAACAGCGTCAACCATATGGATATCGGCCCACGTCATGCGGGGACCCTAATGGGCATAACCAATACTGCTGGCACTATCCCTGGCATAGTCGGTGTTTATGCCACGGGATTAATTCTTGAGTTCACTGGCTCTTGGGATCTTGTGTTTCTGGTTACGGCTGGTGTGACGCTGTTCGGTATGGTGTTCTATCTTACTTTCGCCAGTGGCGAGAAGCAATTTGACTAACGGCGATTCATAGTCGAGGATAGAATAGTCATTCTACCCGCCGCACCTTGTTACGGTAGCCAGTAGCACTAGATTTTAAATCGAAGCTGCCACCAAACACTCTGGTGATGACAATTTCATCGCCGACGGAATAACGGCTTTGACGTCGTGGCTCAATTTCGCGCCAAACTTGGCCGACGCTTAATGTAAGAACATATTGCCCCCTAGACAATTTCGTTATGCTGATGATCGTCGCGCGCAGCGCTTGCGGTGACTTTTCTCTTGGTTTATCCCAATCTGGTCGAATGCTTTGAGATTCAACTAAAGCTACTGAGCTCACCTGCTTGGTTGGTTGATCAGCGACTGCTATTGGCGCACTGGTCCTTGGCGTGATCGGAGTGTTATTGGATGACGATTGATGTTCAGCAGAGCCAGAGGCTGTTGTACCTAGTTGTTTCGAAATCTCCAAGACCGGTGTAGCTTCATTCGATGGCGTGCTCGTTGGCATTGTTTGCTCTGAGGATACGCTTGAGGCTTCTGGCACTGGATGTTTAATGGCGATATCGTTAAAACAAACAAGACGCTCTTTAGGCTCAGCGATGCTGTTGCAATACGCGAGTTCCGAAAGAACGTCTGCCTGAAGCTGTGACACTAACAGACTTGAGAAAATAACCCATTCCCACTTCATCATTGCTCTCCTTTCGCTAGTAGGACATGACTTTGACACTGGTATAAATGAATTTCAACCGTTTAAACAGCACTAAAAACGAGTCATCAGCTTCTTATGACCTTTTACACCTACAACTATAAATGGACACTCACTTTTAGCCTTGCCACATAGTTGGGTCGTTATTTTTCTAGTTATTCATGCAAGTGGTTTGGGGTGTTTTCGTTATGCTGGGTAGATTTCGAAGAATATGCACTTCATTCGCTAGACAATCTCCTTAACTACATCTAAATAGCGCAGGCGCGTTAATCGTAGGTGGACGAGTACCGTGAAAATAAAACCTGAACGGCCGCTCTATAATCATATGACAGGGTTAGCGATAGTC
>Ga0209816_1002946_pt1 | contig 11837 bp, 9 predicted proteins | sample CoawatmetaG01DNA_FD_187509 | JGI IMG/M metagenome (GOLD analysis project Ga0209816, IMG submission 187509) | Marine microbial communities from the West Antarctic Peninsula - Coastal water metaG017-DNA (SPAdes) (version 2) | ecosystem: Environmental > Aquatic > Marine > Coastal ... | reverse complement strand
TTTTTATCGCTGTTGGCGTATATGCTGGGCGCAGCGTCAAGAAGCTAGATGATTATTTTGTCGCCGGTCGGCGCGCACCCACCTTGCTGATTGTTGGCACATTGGTCGCTAGCGTTTTCAGCACCTCCATTTTTCTCGGCGAAGCTGGATTTACCTATGACGGTCAATTAGGCCCCTACATATTAATGCCAGGAATCGCCGTGATTGGTTATGTTTATGGGGCGCTTTTTTTTGGCACGTTTCTGCGCCGCAGCCGCGCAACGACCGTGGCTGACTTCTTTGGTCAGCGGTTTAATAGTCATCGAGTTCAACAGGCAGCAGGTATGACCATTATTGTTGGACTAGGCGGTTACCTGCTTGTGGTTACGCAGGGTGCGGCGATCTTGTTGTCTGAACTAACCGGTCTAGGTTATTTCGAAGGCATAGTGCTGGCCTGGCTCAGTTATACCCTATTCACCATGTACTCAGGCTCCAAGGGCGTAATCATTACCGATACTTTAATGTTTCTGTTATTTTGCTTCGCCACTGTATTTTTTGTCTTTTACGTTGTCGATGGAATGGGCGGCGTTGCAAAAGCCGTTGAAGACTTAACCTTGATCAAGAGCAAGCCTGATATTACTGCCTGGCACGGCACCGTTGGCGCCGGCACTGAATGGCCGACCCCAACTGATTATCTCATCTGGACTTTAATCGTAGATATGTCCTGGGGCTTTGTTTATGCCGTGGGTCCTTGGCAATCGAGCCGGCACTTGATGGCGCGAGACGAACATGTCGTTATTCGCGCATCGATCTATGCCTGTATTGCTGTGGCACTTATGCAGATACTTATTTACGGTGCAGGCGGATTTATCAACCTAGCTAACCCGAATATTTCACCCTCTGAAACCGTGATGATTTGGGCCGCCAAGAACCTGGTACCGACCTTTCTAGGAGCACTTTTACTGGCTGGAATTATGGCTGCCGCACTGTCTTCCGCATCAACTTTTTTATCTCTGATCGGCTTTAGTGTCAGCAATGACATTGTGGTGCGTAAGCAAGCATTAACCCTTAGAGCTTCTCGCATTGCCATGTTTGCTACCGGTGCCGCTGTGCTGGTGCTGTGCTTTATTTTTCCGCCTAATGTATTTTGGCTCATGATGTTCATCGGTACCGTTTTCGCGTCGTCCTGGGGCCCGGTTGGCTTCATGAGTATATGGAGTAAATCTATTACAGCTAGTGCTGCCTTTTGGGGAATTGTAAGCGGGTTTTTTGGCAACGTGATACCCGCATCACTCGAATACATGGGGCTAATAAACCTGCCTAGCTATTTTAATCCAGCCTTGATCGGCGCAAGTATTAGCCTCATAACGATCATCTGCATATCCAAAAGAGGTAATGTCACCACGCAAGAGACAGAGTACCGCGAGAACCTTCACCGCACACCAGATGTCGATTCTGATCTACAAAAAACCAAAACGACCATGTGGGCTCCGGCATTCTTAGTTATCTATGGCTGTGTGATGCCACTGTTGTTGATTAAGTATTATGTCATCCCTTATCAAACCGCCCTTGAGCAACTCCTGCCGGATGGCACCGTAGATTTATCGACTGGGGAGTCTATCTTGGCCATGCTAACCGCGCCGGTCTACATTATTCTTGCCCTTATCGTCGCCAAGGTGGTCTGGGCTAGATACAGCCCCCAGCCCGCAGTAAATCACGCAAAACCACTGCCTTCTATACCCTCGGGCTAAAGGGGCAGTGTTGGAACAACCATTACAATGCAGATCAATCTTATAAGCCGTTTTCTTGAAGCTCTTGATAGAGAGTCTCGCGCCTTAGCGCAATAAACTGTTTTATGGAGATATCGCTAGCGTCACATAAAGCCGCACCTGCATCAGCATTAATAGCGGCAGGGTTATAGATAAATCCGCAGCCGTCTGGCAACCCTGCGTCAGTTTGACTAATAGCTGTTGTCACTAAGGTATCTCTTGCAGTAAGTTTAGGCCCTAACAAATCCCAATCCATGTGGTTATCAAGTATCGACTTAATATCTGAGTAAAGTGCCTCTTTATTAGCTTGCTCAGAAAAAACAATATCCCATAAAATAGGATCAACACTTCCTAATTCTCGGCTCGCCCAATCAATCTTTCCCGACGAAGGAAACGCGTAAGTCCCAGCAATATCTCGAAACGCAGTAAACCAAGATGGCAGTCCGATGGAGATGTCATGACTGTCTCTGAAAACAAAATCAAAATCATTAACCATATAAATCCATTGGTCCGTCAGCGGATTGAAATAAAGATAATAATTGTTGGCAACCCTCACATAATGATCAACAGCGCCGAAGGCAATCTCTGCGGCTTGAGCTTTAATGAAGCCAGGAATATCAAACTGCTCAGCTAACATTGAAGCGCTGGGGTAGGTTTGTAAAAAACTCATGAACTCCTGTAATAAAGCCCTACCAGTAGCAATACTGCTCTTTTTACTTTTTAAGTCATAGGCTGGCTTATAAGGTCTAAATTGAGAATCTTCGCCGCCATCATTAATGTCCGAATTAACAAATTGAGGGTTTAAATAATGCGGGGTGCCCAGCCACTCTTCTCTTGAGTCAGGGTCTGACTTTTCAACACCAATTTGGCAAAAATTAGAGTCTATATAAGTAACGGCATCCTCATAGGCTAGGCAGTTTAGGTCGGCTTCTTCCGACCCCGCTAGATCTGCATTGCCACCAATTTTGAAAAGATAGCCATTTTTCCCAAAATAGCGTTTAAGGAAAGGTTTGTCGACTGGCTCGACCATTTGGTAAACACCCATGTTATAGGTTTGAGGCAGCGACCTTCCATAGAAATTGCCGTTACCACTAATATGAAACTCGACATTGGCATGGGCAACTCTGGAGGCTGGGACACCAATAGAATTTAAGATGTCGTGCGCTAAAAGTTCGCGCTGATAAGACGGGTCATCTCGATTGAACCTAAATGAGAGTTTTTCCACATCCATAAACTCTCTTTTGTCGTTCCCAGGCACCTCTGCATGGTCTTTTCCAACTCTAAGATAACAAGGCGCTCCTTCAACGGCAGCAGGTTCGCCTGTCGCATCAATACACGCATAAACACCCTCATCTTCGTCAAATTCTTCATCAAACTTAATGCCAAAACTAAATCGTTTAGGCTTAGCAGTCCAATTATCGCCACCTTCTTCATACCAATATTCAGGCCATTGTCGGCTAGTGTTGCCCTTCATTTTAAAACCAACTTTTTCAAATTTTTCAATCACTGAGCCGTCGGCATCCAGATATTCAAAGTCAACTTGCCGATATATTTCACTGTGGGACCATGACGTCCATTCAGAAATATCGCCATTGGCATCGCCCGTGCTATAACGAGCACGCTCTGTATCTAAAACAAACCGATGCCATTCATCGACGTCCATACTTACACGGATCTTATGCAGCTTGTCTACAGCAAATAAGGGTGCTGATGCATCCGCACCACAGGCAACAGAGATCGTTTTGTCCGATGAACCAACAACCCCTTCCTCAGTACCTAAAGCACACTCTTGCCGTCCGGGATCTCTATCGACTTTTAAGGCATAAACTGCGCCGGTCTCTAGGCCACCGTCAAAGGTAAACAGCCCGTTTTTCGCTATGGTGAGAAGCTCATCGTCTTCGCTACATTCAGTATCGCTTTGGGCCATAAAACAGCCACTTAACTCAACATCCATATTTCGATAAGCATCCATACTGTCAATGCCAATACTGATAAAGAAAATAGGTTTAGTTACGGTTAAATCAAAAGAGATGGAGCTGCTTAATTGACCATCAGACACACTGATCGTGATGGAATAAGTTGAGTCTAAGTCAGCTGTCGTCGCCGAGCCGGATAATACGCCCGATGCTGTGTCAAAGGCTGCCCATGCAGGCATACCGGTAATACTAAAGACCAAATTGTCACCGTCTGCGTCATTCGCAGACGGTGCAAAGTTTAGCGCTTCCCCAACCCTGATCGTTGAAGTGCTTCCTGAAATAGTCGGTGCTGAATTTTGTACAACAGTGACTGGTGCAGCGCCGCCACCGCCACCGCCACACGAACTGACGACCAGCAACGACATTAAAAGCAATGTGCTACGTTTCAAAATTGTACGATAGGGTTTTCTCATCACAAATTCTCTCTACAATACGTCTTAGTGGCCACAACACTATGAAAGAGTTTAATGTCTACAGGCACATTGGGTTAAAATTATCGCTCAGTGACTAATATAGCATTAACACTAAAGGAGAGTTTTTTTGAAACAAAGTATTTCCCTAGCCTACTTCATCGCGGCCCTATGGGCTGGCATAGCATTCGCCCAGAGCCCTGCCAACGACACTACACCGGCTGACCCTTGTCTTTCGACCAACTCTGAGTTGGGTGACTCAGCCTTTTGGGCGGTGACCGCGATCGAACAGTTTGCCGACAAACAATATGCTGCTGCCGTAGATATCGTAGACGCCTGCTTCATGCAGTGGGGGCCCGAGGCTGGGCACAAACAGAAAAAAATGCACGATGACAAAACCAGCTGCCCGCGCACCGGCAAAGTCAGCGACATCAACAAAAAGAAAATCGAACAAAACTATCTGATGAACGATGTCTCTATGGCGCTCTGGGCAAAGGCTAGCTCACTGCATAAATTAGGTGATATTGAGTCGGCAAAAGAGACTTACTCCCAGTGCATCTACATGACCTGTGGCCGCGCTTGGGACCCCAAAGGATGGTACTGGAGCCCAGCGCAAGACTGCGCTAAAAAAGTACGTAAACTTCTAAAATAGATACCATAATGCCTTTGCGGTAGCTAACCCTGGGTATCATCCACAAAAAAGGCCACCCTTTGGGGTGGCCTTTTTTTATTCGGCTAACGTTTTAAATCAAACTATTTACTTCTTTGGTTGCATCCAAAGTGGCAAAAACGCGATCAAGAAACCAGACACTATGAATGCAATGGCTACCGGGTGGGGCATGGTTGCCATTTCGCCACCATATTGCGCTACAAAACCTTTAGCGATAGGACTCGCTGCATCACCCAATGATGCCATGGCATTTGCATGACCAATCCATTGATTAGCAACGTTAGTCAATATAGTCCAATTCATCGCTAAGACTGACAATGAAAAGACTGAGCAAATGACCTTAGCACTGACTGGAGCTTCTTTTTCGACCATAACGCTACAAAACCTAGCCGCGACCCAAATAGACACGATAATAGAAAGAAGTAATGTAGCATTAGCACCGCGTGAAGCTTGAAATGTCGCCCAAATTTCTGATTCCATGATTTTCTCCGATAGTTATTATTTTGAAGTTGAATCTGGAGGTTAGACTAATTGTTATCTAATTACCAATGAATAGAATAAGGTCATGGTTGGCTATTGGTTAACCTGCGCGTCGCGCATTGCTTTAGTTGTAAGGTGGTCGTGCCTTTACTTAAGTACTATTTGTATTGGCATAACGGGAAATAATCTCAATAAAATCTGCCCCATACTTCTCCAACTTACTGTCCCCCACACCGGTAATATTTAATAACTCTGGTCCCGACATAGGCATTATATCGAGCATCTCTTTTAAGGTAGCATCATGGAAAATTAAATAGGGCGGTACATTATGCTCTTCGGCAAGATATTTTCTGCACTCACGCAACTCGTCCCACAATTCTTGATCTTCGGGAGGAATCTGGGTTTTTTTGTCAGACTTTGCCGACCCCTTTTTAGTCGTCGGTGCTTTAATCTCATCTTTGCGCAGATGCAGCAACTGCTCGCCCTTTAACACCGGCCGACATAGGTCGGTGAGTTGCAGTGCGCTGTAGCCTTCAAGATCAACCCGTAAAAAACCTCGCACCACTAGCTGACGAATCACTGAGCGCCACTGGGCTTCATGGATGTCTCTGCCAATACCAAAGGTACTTAGCTCTTGATGACTATGCTGCAGGACTTTTTCATTTTCTTTGCCCTGCAGTACATCCATAACGTGCACCACACCAAAGCGCTGGCCGGTGCGATAAACACAGGACAATACTTTTTGTGCAGCTTCGGTAGCGTCCCAGGTCACTGGGGGTAACTGACAGTTGTCGCAGTTACCACATTGGTTGGGGGCCTCGTCGGCAAAATAACTAAGCAGCACTTTGCGGCGGCAGCTGGTGACTTCACAGAGACCCAACATGGCGTCGAGTTTATGCCGCTCGGCCCGCTTAAATTGTTCTGACCCATCCGATCCCTGGGCCATTTGTTGCAAGCGCACTACGTCCTGTAAGCCATAGATCATCCACGCGTCAGCAGGGTGACCATCACGCCCTGCTCGTCCGGTTTCCTGATAATAGGCTTCGATGCTTTTGGGTAAGTCTAGATGGGCAACAAACCGAACATCCGGCTTGTCGATGCCCATACCAAAGGCAATAGTAGCAATAATAATTACCCCGTCTTCACGTAAAAAGCGGTTTTGGTGAGTTTGCCGTAATTGCGCTGGCAACCCAGCATGGTAGGGCAAGGCAGTAAAGCCCTCGTCACTCAACCAACGTGCTGTGTCTTCCACTTTTTTACGCGACAAACAATAGACAATACCGGCCTCTTGTTTACGCTGCTGCAAAAAGGCCAATAGCTGTTTTTTTGGGGTGGTTTTGTTGGCAATAGCATAGCGAATATTGGGCCTGTCAAAACCGCTGATATAGGCATTGGCTCCGGTGAGAGATAGACGCTCAATAATCTCTTTGCGGGTACGGATATCGGCTGTGGCGGTGAGCGCGATACGCGGTATATTTGGAAAGCGCTCGCTCAACAAACTTAGGGATAGGTAGTCGGCACGAAAATCATGGCCCCACTGGGATACACAATGGGCCTCATCAATGGCAAACAGCGCCAATTGACAGCGGCTTAAAAGGTCGAGGGTATACGGCTGTATTAACCTTTCTGGGGCAATATACAGTAAATCTAACTGCCCCGATAAGAGATCTTGCTCAATCTTGTTCTGGTCACTGTGGGACAGAGTAGAATTTAAAAATGCCGCCTTGACACCAAGTTGTTGCATGGCACCTACTTGGTCCTGCATGAGTGCGATTAAGGGCGAGATAATAATTCCCACACCGTCGCGCAATAATGACGGAATTTGATAGCAGAGGGATTTACCCCCACCGGTGGGCATTAACACTAGCGCATTATTACCGGCGCTAACATGCTCAATAATCTCAGCCTGGTGACCGCGAAAACTGTCATAGCCATACAGGCTGTTTAATATCTCGACTGCCTTTTGCATCATGTTGTGATTGTCTGTTGTTGAGGAACCCCAGCCCTTTCGGGCGATGACGACACTAGCTTTAATCACGCGCTCAACGATATGAATCGATCACTCATATAGCGACAACAAGCCCTTCTAGTAATCTATCAATTTTATTTTTGCCGACGTCTTGTCCGGCCTGACGATTTGTGGCCTGGTCCCGCCGCACCACCCGCAATACTTAAGTCTCCGGCCATTTGAGCTTGGGCTCCACTAGTAATAACACCTAACTCTGACTGTATTCGCTCTAGATCTGGCGTATCGCCTTTGCTATAAGTGTCCATCGCATGTCGCATAACAGCAACATGTTCAGGAGAGGTGCCACAGCAACCGCCAATGATTCGAGCACCTGCGTCCATGGCCATCTGGGTATAGTTGGCCATTAATTCTGGCGTGCCGCTATAACAAATTTCGCCATCAACCCATTCGGGAATACCACAGTTACCTTTTGCAACCAGTATAGGTTCTGCGCCAGCTATATCTGCCGCTTGTTGCATATTAATAATGGCGGCTATGACCTCAGCAGCACCAAGCCCGCAGTTGGTCCCATAGGCCGCTAAGGGAGTGCACAACTCAGTTTGTAGCTGGACAATATCAGATGGCGTAATGCCCATCATGGTTCGACCATTCGTCTCAATACTCAGGGTTAGTACGATAGGCAACCCAGTGACACTTGCTCCTCGCACTGCAGCATGACACTCTTCAAGGGAAGATAGAGTTTCGATCCAGAGAATGTCGGCACCCCCTTCCTTGAGTGCCATAGCTTGCTCTGCAAACGCAATTTCACCTTCTTCTATAGTCATTAGACCAGCTGGAGCAAAGATTTCACCCGTCGGCCCCATGGAGCCGGCCACCACGACATCGCGGCCGCTAGCAGCAATCTCTTTGACTAAAATTTGGGCTGCTGCACGATTAAATTCTGCGACACGATCTTGTGCATCGTGCAGCTTCAACCTATAGCTATTCCCGCCAAAGGTATTGGTTAAAACAATATCTGACCCGGCATCTATAAACGATCGGTAGTGGAAGGCAACACGTTCTGGAAAGTCGGTATTCCAAAATTCAGGTGCGTCACCTGACTGTAAGCCTAATGCAAATAAGTTAGTACCTGTAGCTCCATCGATCAACAACGTTTGTTTTTCATCGAGCAATCTTAAAAAAATATTATCCATTGAGAAGTTGCGCTATCTATAAAAAGGTTTATTAAAAAGCGCATACTTAGATGAGGTAAAAACGACCAGCCATGTAGAGCTTACTATTGATTTTAGTATACACCGACCTTGATAAGCCGCCTAAAATTTTCGCTATTTTGGAGAGTTAAACCCGACTCATAGGGCCCATCTAATTAACTCTTACTGGGCACTATTCTGTAACCTAACCACCCAAAAAGGCCAACAACCTAAAGTATTGCGTGTTTTATCCAAGAACTGACGACTATCGATCAGTTAGCTGTTGATTTTAAAGGCCAAACTTTAGCGACAAGGGTAACTATCGCTAGCACCAATGCCCCCGCTATGAGTCCGACCGTGCCCTCTACCAACACTGGTACTAATGCCGCAACAATCCCTTCAAGAGGAACGCCCATTGCGCTCATTAGCGAATCAGTTGCGTGATGTATTATTCCAATACTATGCACCAGAATTCCACCACCGACTAAGAACATTGCGGCGGTGCCAACTATCGACAAAAACTTCATCAGCAATGGAGCAATAATTAATAAGCTACGGCCAACAAGGCGTTGCAGGTCATTGAATGATCCCGACACAGACTTTTTCAGCATGTATAAGCCCACATCATCCAGCTTAACAATACCGGCTACCAATCCATAAACCCCAAAGGTGATCCCTAACGCGAGTAAAGATACGACGATAACCTGTGTGAGAAAAGGTTCGCTTTGTACTGTACCCAGCACAATAACGACTATCTCTGCGGAGAGGATGAAATCTGTGCGGATGGCCCCTTTAATTTTATTTTTTTCAAGCTTGACCATATCAACTTTTTGATCGGCCAGAGCCGCTAGCTTTGCCTGATGCCGTGCTTCCAGTTCGTCTTTATCATGCAGCCATTTGTGGGAAATTTTTTCAAAGCCCTCAAAACACAGGTACAAACCACCCATCACTAGCAATACAGCGATTAACCATGGGGCGACGGCACTTATTAGCAAAGCTGAGGGTACTAATATAAGCTTATTGAGGAACGAGCCTTTTGCCACCGCCCAAACCACGGGTAGCTCTCGATCTGCTTTTACCCCAGACACTTGTTCTGCATTTAAGGCTAAGTCGTCGCCTAGCAAGCCTGCGGTTTTTTTCGCGGCCACCTTTGACAAAACTGCAACATCGTCAAGAATGATCGCGATGTCATCTACCAGTGCGAGTAAGTTACTAAAGGCCAATGTCGTATTCCTTAATAAGACGCCACAGTAAAGACACATTGTTAGCACTCTCACGAGCTATCTCGAAATGTACCAACATAAATACCAACTATTGATAGGCATCTTAGTGGAATTTCTTGGACTATGGTAGATGGTGGTCTTAGAGAGATATAAGGTCGTTTTAAATACCCTGTGTTTTAATCAAGCACCTGACATGAACCCTGGCCAAGCCAGGTACATGTGTTGTCCAAAGTACGCACTCAGCAATAAGGCAAAGCATGAGCTAGATTATCAGGTACCCAGCATTGAGAAGTGTATTGAAGATGCCTTGTCATGGTATCGTGCCAACGGGTTTCATATTTAGTTAATTCACCGGTGATAAGCCGAAGAAGGAGTGAGAGATGATCGAGTCGTTATTTTCTATGCAAGATAAAATTTGTGTTGTCACCGGCGGAAGTCGTGGACTGGGTTCATTCATGGCCCAAGGCTTTCTTGAAGCAGGAGCCAAACGGGTTTATATCACTGCACGTAAGGCTGAAGCCTGTGTTAGTGCCGCCGAGGAACTGAGTCAGTATGGGGAGTGTATTGCGATCCCCGGCGATATCGCGACCGCTGAAGGTTTGCAAAATCTTGTTTCCCAGTTAATGTCTCGTGAGCTACATATTGATGTGTTAGTTAATAATGCCGGTGCTGGATGGGGCGCACCTTTCGGTCAATTTCCAGAAAAGGGTTGGGATAAAACAATGGAGATTAATACCAAAACCCCGTTCTTTTTGATTCAAGCTCTGACGCCATTACTAAAGATAAACGCCAGCGCAAACAACACTTCTAGCATTATTAATATAGGTTCTATTGCTGGCATGGTGGGCAACGCTTTGGACAACTTTAGTTATGCGATATCCAAAACAGCCGTCCACCAGCTTACCCGTATACTCTCAACTGAACTGGCCAAAGATCACATTCGTGTCAATGCTATCGCACCCGGCCGCTTTTATTCAAAAATGACTGAATTTTTAAGTAATGACCAGAAAGCCTTTGAAGAAGAGCTGCAAACCATTCCCATGCGTCGCTGGGGAAAAGCAACTGACATAGCTGGTGTTGCCATTATGCTGGCATCCAAGGCAGGTGCTTTCATTACCGGTCAGATTATCCCGGTTGATGGCGGCACATCTGTCGTGAACTGACAGTCTTATAACGACTGCTAAGACCCGGTATTTGAAAGCTAGATAAAGAAAAACCCTGCGAATAACAAGGGCCTATCTTTTTTGGTGGAGGCGGCGGGAACTGTACTTACAGAATAACCTATTGATTAAATGGGTTTTAAAAGACGCTTTTGTTACTTCCTTTGTTACATTAATAAAACGAGCGACGACCTATTTGAACTCTAGGTTGGCTCTCGATATAGATATCACTATTTACAAGTCGAAAACCGCACAAGCCTTAACTAGGGGTGCAACCGATTGTGTTAAGCCAACCGGCGTCAAATTACGGCTACTTTGTTTCAGCAGGTTGCCTAGCAAGCTGGCATCCTCAGCGGTCAAATCGCCATCGCTGAGCGCCTTGATCATGGCGCCGTCAGCTTGTTTAAGCAATACCTTGATCTGTCGGATATCAGTGGTAATACCCGCCATTCAGTGAATATTGTTTGGCTTGGAGAATTTATACACTCTCTTTTCTTAACTTAATCGGCGTGGGTGACATCCGTGGCGGCCGCCATCGCTTCGCCAATGCATGGCTCGACTGAACCCGCCCCGCGGGTTCAGTCCAAATCCACTGCTTTGATCCTCATTTTTTATTTTGATTGACTAAACTCTTTGTTTAGTAGTCGTCGAGTACCGCACCCTTACTCGCGCTAGAAGCGTTAAAGGCAAACTTCGCTTGAACGCCGCGTGTGTAACGCGGTAATGGTGCTTGCCAGTCGCTCTTACGCTCGGCAAGCTCCTCATCGCTGATATTAAGTTGCAGCAATAGCTGCTTGGCATCAATGGTGATGGAGTCGTTTTCATTAATAAAGGCAATATTGCCACCGGCAGCGGCCTCTGGCGCCACATGTCCAACCACCATGCCCCAGGTACCGCCAGAAAAACGGCCATCTGTGATCAAGCCTACGCTTTCGCCTAAACCAGCACCAATCAATGCGCCAGTAGGTGCCAGCATTTCGGGCATACCCGGGCCGCCTTTAGGGCCTAAGT
>Ga0209816_1002944_pt1 | contig 11843 bp, 6 predicted proteins | sample CoawatmetaG01DNA_FD_187509 | JGI IMG/M metagenome (GOLD analysis project Ga0209816, IMG submission 187509) | Marine microbial communities from the West Antarctic Peninsula - Coastal water metaG017-DNA (SPAdes) (version 2) | ecosystem: Environmental > Aquatic > Marine > Coastal ... | reverse complement strand
ATCCTCAGGGGATAAATTAGCTGTAGAAGTATCAACCTTTCTTTCTTTAGCTATTTTATTTAAAAATGGATTATATTCTTTGATGTTAAATGCCGTAGCACCTGTAAACATAGTACGTGATTTTGGTAATTCCTTATTTAATTTCCAGTCTCGTATATTTTGATTAAATGAGGTTGCATCTTGAAACAACCCCTTCATTTCAGTGACATTACTTACATCCCAACTACTTATATCTTGATTAAAAGCAGTAGCTTCTCTAAACATATTTTCCATATTTGTTATGGATTTAAACTTCCATTTTCCGATAGGAGAATTAAAAGAAGAAGCCCCATAAAACATACCTTCAACCCAAGAAAGTGAGCTCACATCCCACCCTGAAATATCCTGATTGAAAGATGTGGCACCACTAAACATATCACTCATATTTACTACATTACTCACATCCCACTTTGAAATATCCTGATTGAAAGAAGAAGCTCCCCTAAACAAACCATTCAAACTGGTTATATTACTAATATCCCAAGAAGATATGTCTTGATTAAAAGATGTGGCACCACCATTCAAACTGGTTATATTACTAATATCCCAAGAAGATATGTCTTGATTAAAAGATGTGGCACCACTAAACATACTGTCCAAATCATTTACATTACTCACATTCAAATTTCCAATAGGTTGATTAAAAGATGTGGCACCATTAAATATACTGCTCATATCTACATTACTCACATCCCAATTACTAATATCCTGATTAAAAGATGTGGCACCACTAAACATACCACTCATATTTACTACATTACTCACATCCCAATTGCTAATATCCTGATTAAAAGATTTGGCACCACTAAACATACCACTCATATTTACTACATTACTCACATTCCAATTTCCAATAGGTTGATTAAAAGCTGTAGAATCTGCCCAATTGTATTCATAAGTCCCCACAAACGCCACAATACCTATTTTCGTTATATTACTAAACATATAATACATAGATTTTACATTACTCACATCCCAATTGTTAATATTCTGATTAAAAGATGTGGCACCACTAAACATATAACCCATATCTTCTACACTACCCACATCCCAATTGCTTATATCCTGATTAAAAGATGTGGCACCTAGAAACATTTCTGACATATTTTTTACCCTACTTGTATCCCAATTGCTAATATCCTGATTAAAAGATGTGTCCCCCGAGTAGTGACTTCCTACATACTTTGAACTTTTAAACATTCCATACATTGATTCTACCCTACTTGTATCCCAATTGCTGATATCTCCATTAAACTTAGGCCATCCACTAAACACTTCTTCCATCGACAAAACATTACTTGTATCCCAATTGGTAATGTCATCACTAAAGTTATCGGGAACGGCTTTATTCTGGTAGCCTCCCCGTATTTGGAATAAATAATTGAGAGAGGTTAATTTACTTGTAATGACTCTATTTAAAGGATATTCCCCTGAATCAACTATCCTCTTTATATCAGACACGCCTCTAGCAACATAATATTTTTCACCGTTCAACTCATAAACTTTACCGCGTTTTTCCTCATCTGTAGCGACAACAGTTACTCCGTTTTCATGTAAATAAATCATAATTTTAAAATTTAGCTATTTATTTTTATTACTCTTCCAAATTTAAGATGGGGTCCTATTTCACCATCTTTTGTTATACACCAAAAAACTTTACACGGAGGCTTGATAGTTGGTTCTGGCGCATAACCATCTGTCAAATAGATACATCCGTCATATCTTTCAAATCGGTTTGATTTTATGTGTTCAAAAACTGGGTCAAAAGAAGTTCCTCCACCTCCGTGAATGAATTCCGGAATGCGACCTCTATAAGAATACTTTTTTTGAATTTCAGCATCACATTCAAGAACATCAATTTCAGCACCGAATCTCCACATACTATGTATTTCAGCAAAAAAATCATTAAAATCATCTATGTTAATAGAGCCTGAAGTATCAATTGCAACGGCAAGTTTCTGAAATCTTTTGATTTTTATTCCAGGACGAGTTCCAAATCTCTTACTAACCCTTTTCAAGGTGAGATAAACTCGAGTTTTTCTACTTGTTGATGAAAAAATCTTTAACGCTTTTTTCCAATTTATTTGAGGATTTCTTTTTTTGACTATATTTTTTATCAATGATTGGATTCCTAGGGGAATTGTTCCATGATCTTTTATGGATGTTCGATCTCTTGCCTGAATAATCATTCTATCCACTTCGGTTTCCACGACTTCCATGCTAAAGTTTTCGTTTTCTCCCCACATTCTATGGTCACTGTGATACCTCCTTTTTTTGCTGGATCCTTCTTCTCCTGCTAAGTCGTCACCTCCAAGACCTTTACCTTTACCTCCACCTCCAGAATTATCCATTTTATCAAAAATTTCTTGTAAAATTTTTTTATATTCTTTGTCTTTAGAAGCAGTTTTTTTTAAATTTTCATAATACCACTCAACTGATTTGTCTGGTGGTAGTTTTAATTCTCGAAATGTTTCCAAGGTTACTGCTGAATCGGGTAGTTTCCAAGGTGAGATTAATTGATTAACTACAAGGTCAGCAGCAATATTAAAAAGCCTATTATCATAGTCCTTGGTTTTCATTCTAAATAAATGTTTAAATATTATATGAAGCGTTTCGTGCTTAATCACAGCAACTCTTTCGGTCATTGATCTTAATTCTTTTAGAAAGAAATTTTCATTAACATATAAGGCAATTTTCCCAGATTTAAATCCAACAGCAGCTGTTGGAACTTTGTCAGTAACTTCTCTAATAATACCACTTAAAAAGTGTGCATAAAAAGGCTCTTTTAATAGCATCTTAATTATACACCTTGATATTTCCTCATTTATGTCTTTACTCACGTAATTTAGTTTTTTCTTAACCCTTCAATAAGAGGTTTAATTAATGATTGAGCATAACATTTTATTTACAGGGTTGATAACAATTTGTTTGCTAATTTTTCATCTCTTGTCATTTCCTTTATTTTGTCACTGCCGTGTTTTTGCAAGTCCATATATAGGCTCATAAGTAAATCATTCGGGATAGTTTCAAACATTAAAAATTTAATCAAATTTTTGCTATGATTTTTTTCTTGTTTATAATCATTGGAGGCTAATTTTAAGTATAATCTTGAACACATTGTTGCAAGACGATCAACTCTTTTTGCTCCAGAATCATCTACAGAAATATCTTTTATTTTCTTTTCGATAGATTTAAAATCTTTAGCATCTAAAATTTCTTCAGGATCAATCAGTTGTGTTAATTCATCGTTCACAAAAGCTATGAAAGAAGAAACAGTAACTTCATCAAGTGAACTTAAAGCAAGAGCTTGAACAAGTTGTAAATTTCCCTTAAGATCATCAATAGATGCGATTTGTTCAAAAAACTGAGTTAAACTTCTAGGAGTGGTTCTGTCAGAATTTACAAGTTCAGGATAAGTTAAAACAAAACTAATACCTCTTTCATCAACATTAGCTGCATAGGCCCACTCAGCCCATATCTTGGCATCAAACTTTAACGTGGCATGCAACATCCTTGTGAGCATTGCACCATCCATTGGAGTCACTGAATAATCTCCGCCCTCAGGATTTGCAGTAGCAACAATCTGCCATTTTGGAGGTAATTTCCATGATGTAAGTTCAAAATTTTGCAATAATTGCATGCAGCCTCTAAGAATTCTATCATCGGCTCTGTTGATGTCATCTAATAATAATATACCGGGCCCTTCTTCTCTAGGAACCCAGTCTGGAGGACTATATACTGTATATTCATCACCTGTAATTCTTTCATCAGGATCTACTACAATAGGCATTCCGTGTAAATCACCCATTTCTTCAAACTGTGCAGGAGCTATATATGAGAACTTCCATTTTTTTTCTAATGCATAATCTCTAACGATTTGGGTTTTACCTAACCCATGTGTTCCCCAAATACAAACAGCGGTACCTCTTTTATCTTCTTTATTTAATTCATTATTTCTTTCAAAAATATGAGATAAAATCACCTTAATTTCTCTACTGCTTCCTTTTTTACCAAATTCTATAAATTCTACTGACATTGTTTTTTAGTTTAATTTTTACTATAATCAAAAAATAAGAAAATTGAAGCAAACCATCAAGTATTTAACTCGATGTATTTCATTATTTTCTCCCCATTTAGCAAATAATTTACCCTCGTCTTTTAAATTACTTACACTAATTTATTTTAAATTACAAAATATTTTCTTTTTAAAAGTCTTATTTTTAGTTTATTATAATTATTTTAAACTTAGTAAATTAACCCCAAAACTTTGAAAAATTATTTTGGTCTATTAATATTCTTTTTTTCTTTCTCGCTATTTTCTAGTGAAAAAAGTTCTTTGTCAATTCAAGATTCTTTAAAGATAGAGCAGTATAAAAATCATATAAGTACTTTAAAATATATTTCAAGAGAAAATCATAATAATGATTATTTTTTAGATCTAGCATTAAAATATATTGATTCAATCCGATTATTAGAAAAAGACAATAATTACGTAGGTGATATTGAAAAAGGGATATTATTAACAAAAAATACAATTCAAAATAATGTAATTAGTAAAATAGAATTTTTTAAATTTTATTCTGGATTGCCCCCTTATTATGGGTTTGTTGATGATGCCATAGAGTATGCATATGACAGCGCTATTTCACAATTATTAAACACAAAATATAATGTGCTTGGAAATGTTCCTCTTTCAGATGTAGGTATTACATCAATATTAATTAGAGATGATTGTGATGATGAAACATTTGAAATTGTAAACCAAACATTAATTTCTAATACAAATCACCGTATTTTACAAATAGATGACTTGATAAAAATTATTGGCAGTGAAAATTCTATAGCTTTAACAAATGGATTAATAATTGAAGATGATATAAAAAAAATAATAGATAATTTAAATTTAGATCGACTGGGTGTTTTTTCTGTCGGTAATATTGATATTATTAACAATGAAATATGGTTAGTTAATACTGATTTCAAAACATACGAAAAACCTGAAGGATTCCTCGAGTCTATATTTGCAAAAGGATATACAGTAGATAAAAGGGATTTACCTTTATTTTATCTTTTAGTTGTTTTTATTTTAACAATAATTTTTGTCTCATTAGCTTATGGCCTTTCTTTAATTTTTATTTATAAAAAAAATATTTTTATTCCTCAAGGGATTCAAATAAAGAATATATTATCTCATTTAAATAAGGTTAAATACGTAGCATTATATTTTCTCTTGCCAATAATTTTATCATTTATAATGATATATGTATGCTCATTTATAATTCCAAGGGGTGATGTAGATGTGGGTGAAATTAATGTAAAGGTGTGGATATTATTGCTGACTATTTTAATGAGTTTTTTACCAATTATAATTAATTTCTTTTTTATTAACACATTAAATATAGAGGGTTTTCACACTCCTTCAGGATATACATTTTTTTTTAATTCATCTATATATGCTACTTATTTCCCAATCTTTATCTTCTATTTTATTCAGTATGGAACTTATCCATTTCTGATTCCTATCTTATTAATATTTATTACACTTTTAATAGGAAATATAATAGGGAGATCTTACTTCAAATATGGCATTAAAACAAAAAATAGCTATATGAGGAGACAAGCAATTACGGGGTTGTTTTTAGGTCTAATCGTATTAATAATTTTCAATAGAATTATAATTTATGAACTTTCAGTTCAAAATTTATTTTTAAGCTTTATTATTATTACTCCAATATCAATTCTGCATTATAGATTAGACATTTATTTTGATAGATTATTTTCGCAAAAGTCTAAAGAAGCTACTGAAAGAAAGACCACTGATGAAGTCAGCTACGTCAAAAGTGTTATGAATGCAGAGATAATTTATAAAAAAGTTGAAGATAAAATGTTGGAGTCGGACAACTTAAAAATAATGTTAATCGAAGCTCCAATGGGTATTGGAAAAACAAGAAGTTTGCGGGAAGCTGAAAAATATTTTCTTCAAAATAATTGGAGTGTTTATTATGGACATTGTAATGAGATACAAGATGATACTGTTTCATTTGGACCTTTTCTTCAAGCCTTCAGAAGATTAATTGGTGAAAATTGGAAAAGCAGATCGGAATCTACAGATAAAATTGCCAAAGGCATTATAAAGATTGCTAGTGAAATTATTGATATTGATAGTGCTATTGACTATAGTGTATTAAGCAGCGCTGAAAAAAACATGAATGAAATTTCACTTGAGATAATGGACAGGCTTACAAATATTAATGAAAAAGTTTTATTTGTAATGGAAGATGTTCATTGGATTGATCCTGAGACACTAACCCTGCTTATTCATTTTATAAAAACAGTAAATAGAGACTTCTTCCTTAGAAAACATCTTTGTATTATAATAACAGTCCGTGCAGAGATTAAAGGCACCTACAGAGGATTAAATTCTAAGGATTTAAAAAAAGAGCTAAACAACTTGAATGATACAACAAAAATCCCTTTTGATTTAAGTGATCTTTTAGATAGTAATTCATTTGATCTTACTGATTTTGTAAAAAATATAAGTGTTGACGTTAATCAAAAATATAAGATGGCAAGTAGTTCAATGAATCTGATAAACAATACATTTAATACTTATAACGAACATCTACAATCAGAATCAAAAGATAAATTAACTCCTTTTTATGTTTTTAAAGTTTTAGATGAATGGATCACAGAGCATGATTTAATACCTACCCTAGACGGATATGTTTTAACTAAAACAATTAATATAGAATCTTTAGATATTGAAGATGTAGACAGTGATTATCATAAAAAATTTGAGTCATTTGAAACAAAAAGACCCTGGATTAGAATACTTGAAAGTGCTTCGGTTATTGGAAATAAATTTGATGCAGATATACTAGCACAAGTTTGGGACTATGAGCTTTTAGAAATTTTAGATTTTTTAGAAAAGGCTGTTAATAAAGGTCTTTTGATTGATGTTTCTAATCAAGATAATATGTATATGTTTAGTGACAAAAGAATCATAAGTGCATTAAAGTCATATTATAAAGAAGAAAAAATAAAAGAAGGAGAAAGACAAATTGTAACGGAATACAATAAAAGATATTTAAAATTACAGTCTACTATAATTGAAAATCCAGAAAAATATGACACGGAAGATTTATTAAAGGTAATTCGACGAATGATTCCACTTATTGGATGTGGAGGAAGAGAAGATTATGTGAAGCAGAGTAATAATTTAATATTAGATGTTATTTGCAGATACTTATATTCAAATAAATTAGGGAAACTAGACGCTTTTACAAATTTACTTGAAAGTTATGATTTTAATGTGCTTGCCGATTTGTTAAAAAAATTAAGAATAATTGCAGATGATGTTAATTTTTCAATTTCCGAAAAGCAAAAAATATTAGATGAATTAAGTGAGGAAGAGATAAGAAAATCTAAATTAACCCTACCAGCAGGGGTCGAACCTGACGAATTAGCAAATGATCTTAGACTTTTAATTATTCTTAATGGTGAAATTATGAACACATCTGAAAAATCTATTGTTACATTTACGGATGCTGGATTTACTGCGGATAGTTTTCAAAGTTTCTTCCAACTTCCAAGCAAGTTAAATGGCTTATCTCTAATATATTTTATTAAAGAATTTGGTGATATAAACCTTTCTTTTGATGATGACGCTGAATTAATTCTTTCAGGCGGATATGAATGGAATCAAGATGAAATTGAAGAAAGTCATAGAGTAATGTTTGATATGGTATTAAAACAATTAAAATATACTAATTTCAATAAATTAGCAATTAAGGAATTTACATTGTGGGATATTGAACAAATCTCAAGCGATATAAGTGATAATCAAGAAAAAATTCAAAAAATTGTAAACAAATATGAACACTTATTGGGTACTGAAGAAGATCAAAACTCTAAGTTTTTATATGATGCTATCAACAGTTATCTAAATTTCTGTCATTTAAACTTTGTGGATGGAAAAAAATCAAATGAAGTTTTTATTAGTTACAATGAAAAGCTCAAAATTGACGGCAAAATTACTGAAGCATGGGTACTTACTTTTATAAGGTTTATCTTAAGCACAACCCATGGTTCAAACTCTGTAAGACCAGGTAAAATCTATATTTTAAACAACCCTGAAACTGCAGATAAAAATTTTGAGGAGGCACATAGTTTTTTAAACAAAATTTTAGAAACAGACTCTGTTACAAACGCTTCTATGTGGTTTTTAGATGCCAAAAAAATCCATTATTTATCAAAAAAAGATTTTAATAGCTATAAAAAATTACAAGAGGATTATTTAGAAAGATTAAAATCAGCTTTTACTGAAGAATCAGAAGAGTTTAACAAAGCTTGTGTATTTATTGCAGATGATTTAGAATGGCAATCAGAAAATGAATCTAAATGCCCAGATTTTTATAATGATTGTATAATACTTGGCAGGAAATCTTTAAAGCATCTCTTGAATAAACCGTTAGTTACTCATTCTCATTTGGCTCATCAATATCAAAAAATAGCTAGCCTTTACATTAATAAAAAAACTTCTAAAAAAGCATTGGATTTCACCAAAAAAGCATTGGATCAGCACCATAAAAAGTTTAAAACTCAATACACATTTAACCCACCTAACTGGGATTTTATTGATGGGGAGTTAATTCCTCTTTCTGAAAATATTAAAGAATTATTTTATACAAATTCCGGTAAAGAGAGAAAGGTAGTTGTAGACTATGGCCTTTGTATATTAAATTACGCTCGATGTTTATCTATACAAAAGAAATATGAAGAGGCAATCGAAATGATTGATAAAGCTTGCAAATATTATTATGTATTCCCAAAGCTGAACCATCTAAGCCAGCTTGAAAAAGGCATGAATCTTTTTTATAATAAATCTAAAATCGGTTTAAAACTAATTACTAATTCATTAAAGAATTTAGATCAGTTAGGTGAAATATTTACAAAATCGGAAATTAGGATAATTAAAAAGGCAAAAAGATTAATTAAAAAATGATATAGTATGAAAAAGCGGCAAGAATAAAATTGATAGACTACAAAAAAAATTAGAAAAATTATGAGAATAAAACCAATGTTAGCTCATAAGTTTGATAGCAATAGAATTTGCTTTGAAACTCAAGAAGTGCATATTCAACCAAAATTAGATGGAATAAGATGTGTCTTTACAAAAGATGGAGCTTATTCAAGAGCTAATAATCAATTTATGAATCTAGAACATCTAGAACTTAAACTAGAGCTATTTTTTAAGAATAATCCTGAAGCTATTTTAGATGGAGAACTATATAATCATCAATTAAAGAATGATTTTGAGAAAATAGTATCTTTAGTTAGAAAGCAAAAACCGACTCAAAAAGATAGGACAGACGCACAAACCATGATGCAATATCATATATATGATATGATACCAGCTAAACCTAGTATGAATAAAGTATATTTAGAAAGATATAAAACTTTATCTAAAGAATTTAAGAAAAAGAAATATGATAGAGTAATTGAATTAGTCAAAACTTATAGCGTAAAAGATTACGAACAAGCAGTGACTTATCAAAAATCATTTCTTAAAAAAGGATATGAAGGAGCTATTCTTAGAAAGAATGGGTTATATAAACAGAAAAGAGCATGGGAACTACAAAAGATGAAAGACTTTCATGATGCAGAAGCTACGATTGTAGGATATGAAATAGGCAAAGGTAAACGTAAAGGAACTCTTGGTAAATTTTTAATGCAAGACGATGAAGGAGTAGAGTTTGGATGTCCCCCAGGTAAAGGATATACTTATAAAGATCTAAAAGATATATTAGATAATATAGGTGACTATATTGGACAAAGAGCAACATTTACTTATTTCCAAAGAACTAAAGCAGGGAGTTATAGACACCCAGGATTTAAAGGATTAAGAAATTATGAATAAATGCAAATTTTGAGGTAGTACGGAATTAGTATACCACCAATATATAATATGTGACTCATCATGTCAAGACTAAACTAGCTGAGCATATCCGTTTAGTGAACAAAGGTTAGATGAAAAATTATAGTAATAATAATAAGGTGATAATCGTTATCATTGTTTGGTTTATATACTCTTTAATACTTTCCTTTGGAAGTAGTGTTGGCTGGTGGCCGGAGAAACATTCTGATGGCTGGTATAGAATGTATGAGAAATGTGAGACTGATGAATATGGAGAGACCTGCTGGGATTTAGTGATAGATGGCCCCTTTATTAAGATAGATATAGACAGGATGTTGAGAGAGGATCAAATAGCTGCAGATGAGTTTATAAAAAAGTACGGAACTATATACAACTTAGCTCCGAAAAGTGGTCTTTTAAGGTTTCTAGTGTGGTATTCCTTTTTTTTGGGAGTTCCTTATTTAATATATCAAGTGTTTTACGAGAAGAGAGCCAAATGAGTGCACAAAAACTTCTAAGTATTCACCTTTTTTGTTTTTAAACATAAACACTGCTGAATATACAAATAATATTGTTAAAATATTTTTGGTAGTTCCGGATATGGAACAAAGGTTTCAAGTAATAAATACATACTTTCTTTAACCAATAGAGATATAGAAATTATAATAGTAGCTGTTAAAATAGCCACAGCAATATTATTCTTTTTAATTTCTTGAAATTCATTAATACTTTTTGTCATATAAGTGAAAAGCTTGATAGAAATAAAAATAACTAGCGCTATTGTAATTATAATTATTGTTAAGAATAAGCCTGTATACTTTAAGCCATCTAATACTAATAAACCATCATAATCAGGATTATTGGTTAACATTTTTAAAGAATTTAAGATCGGTGATTTAATACCTGAAATTAAATAAGCTACTGCAAATAGTATTGATGAAGTAAATATGGAAAACGATATGTTATCTGATTTAATATCTAATTTATTTTTTACAAACCTATTTATAATTCTGTAGGTAAAATAAAGAAGTGTTACTCCAATGACTATTGAAATTCCAATTTCAACAAGAGAATAAAAAAAAAGTTCTGTGTTCATAATTTCTAATTTTAAGTTAATGCAACGTACCAATATTTTATATTTGAACACTCAGCTGGAAGAATACCAAGATCATAACCCTTAGCTGTAGTTTCCCATGTGTAATACCTTTTCCCATTATAATATTTATACCTTCCTGATGATGGAATGTTTAAACCTATAATTGAATGAGCATATATTTCACTATTTAAAATTACAACATCATAATTAAACTTTTTCAAAACTGTGTAAATAAAAAGAGTTCGCGAGTCGCAATCTCCTTTCATTTTTTTAATTAATTCTAATGGGGAATAAACACCTCCATATACATTTCCATCACATTCAATTCCACTTAAAATCATTTCCCTTAAACTATCATCACTCATTTGAGCTTTAAAACAAGATTCTTGCGACACTATATTGTAAGGCATATGCTGAATCATAGAAACAATTATCTCTGCAAATTTTCTTTTTGAAAGACTTCTGTCACGTCTTATAAAATCTAATTCTTTATAAACTAAATCTAAATCAAGTTTGTCAGATTTATATATAACTGAATATAAAGATTCAATTGTTGAAGCATAATTGTTTTCTTTATTTCTGATTGATTTTAAGTAATCATTATAACTAATCTTTAGATTAGTGTTGTAATAATAGTTTTTATAGTCATACCAATTAATATAATTAGAAATAATTCTTTCTGGTTTGGTTTCTTTTTTTACTGTGTTGGTTTTAACTTTTTTTGATTTACTATCAGAACTAAAAAAATCAATCACTGAAAAAAAAACACTCATGACAATTAACATGATAGCC
>Ga0209816_1002942_pt1 | contig 11847 bp, 8 predicted proteins | sample CoawatmetaG01DNA_FD_187509 | JGI IMG/M metagenome (GOLD analysis project Ga0209816, IMG submission 187509) | Marine microbial communities from the West Antarctic Peninsula - Coastal water metaG017-DNA (SPAdes) (version 2) | ecosystem: Environmental > Aquatic > Marine > Coastal ... | reverse complement strand
ACGCTAGAGCTCGCGGGATTGCAGGCAGGCGAGCACTACGAAGCGCAGGCTGTGTATCGAGACGAGGAGGGGAAGCGTAAGCTCCCCGACTTTGTGATTAAACTGCCGGACCACAAAAACCTTGTCATCGACAGCAAGGTTTCCCTCATTGACTACGACCGAGCCATCGGGGCGACCACCGACGAGGAGCGAACGGATGCCCTAAACGCCCACGCGCAGGCGGTTCGCAATCATATTGACGACCTGGCATCGAAGGACTATGCCAATCTTCCCGGCATGGGTAGCCCAGACTTTGTGCTCATGTTTATGCCGATCGAGCCCGCCTACATTGAGGCCATGAAACACAACAAGGGCCTGTTTAATTATGGCTACCAGAAAGGCGTGGTGATGGTGTCGCATACCACCCTGATGCCTATTCTGCGCACGGTAGCAAACCTATGGATGGTTGAACAAAGCAATCAACAGGCCAAAGAAATTAGCAGCAGAGCGGGGGATATTTACAACCAAGTCTGCCTTGTCGCAGATCGGCTACACAAATTAGGCAACACCCTAAAAGCGGCAAACAACCACTATAACGACGCCGTAAAAGGCCTAGCAGGCAAACAGGGACTGCACGGCAAGGTAGAACGTTTTCAGTTGTTGTCCACCCGCGCCAATAAGGAAATGGCAGCGCTAGAACCTATACACGATGACATCGAGAATAATCGCCTGGAGTCGGTAACTACGACAGCGGATAACGACAATCCGCCGCCACAGTTAGAAAATTAGGCCCTTAAATATCGAGGTTGGCCACTGACAGCGCATTGTCTTCGATAAACTCCCGCCTCGGTTCCACCTGATCGCCCATTAGGGTGGTAAATATTTGATCGGCAGCTATAGCATCTTCTATTGTCACCTTGAGCATACGCCGAACATCTGGGTCCATGGTGGTTTCCCACAGCTGCTCGGGGTTCATCTCACCGAGGCCCTTGTAGCGCTGGATGGTATAACCTCTGCGTGCTTCCTTCATGAGCCACTCCAAGCCTTCCGCAAAAATACGTGTCTGCAGTACCTTATCGCCACGCTGAAAGTAACCATCTTCCTCAATCAGGCTATTAAGGGTATCACCCAGCGCGACTAGGCTGCGATATTCACCCGACGAAAAAAACTCCTGATGGTACTCTGTTTCTGACTCCACTCCGTGCGCTAGCAATTTCACTACGGGGAAATAAAGCTGCCGCTCATGATCCTTTCGCACCACAACCGTATAGGCGCTTCCTTTGGCTGCCACGGCGAGCAAGCGGTCGCTCAGCTGATCACAGAAGGCTTTAACCGTGGACTCGTCTTTCATCTGCTCCAGGCTGAGTGATAAGCCGTACACCATCTCCCACAGAACCGTCTCAGCATAGAGCCGGCTAAGGCGGTTGATCGTTGCCACCACGGTGCGGTACTCATTCACTAGATGCTCTAAGCCGCTACCCGCAATAGCGGGTGCCTCAGGGTTCACCACCACCGAGGCGCTCTCCAGTGCAGATTGGGTCAAAAACTGATCCAGAGCCTCATCGTCTTTCAAATACTGATGTTGTTTTCCTTTAGCAACCTTATAGAGAGGCGGCTGTGCAATGAAAATATGACCCCGGTCTACCAGTTCACGCATCTGTCGGAAGAAGAAGGTCAACAAGAGAGTTCTAATATGGGACCCATCAACATCCGCATCAGTCATGATAATAATGCTGTGATAGCGCAATTTATCGGCATTAAACTCTTCTTTGCCGATACCACAACCCAAAGCGGTCACAATTGTGCCGACCTCTACCGACTCCAGCATCTTGTCAAACCGTGCTTTTTCGACGTTAAGGATCTTGCCTTTCAATGGAAGGATGGCCTGATATTTGCGATTACGGCCCTGTTTTGCCGATCCCCCCGCAGAATCACCCTCCACTAGGTATATCTCAGACAGCGCGGGGTCTTTTTCCTGACAATCCGCGAGCTTGCCAGGCAATCCGGCAATATCCAAGGCGCCTTTACGCCGGGTCATTTCGCGCGCCTTACGCGCGGCTTCGCGCGCTCGAGCCGCGTCGAGCATTTTCCCAACAACGGCTTTAGCCTCTCCCGGGTTTTCCATCAAATAATCGTTCAATTGAGCACTCATGGCTTGGTCCACGGCCGGCTGAACCTCAGAAGACACCATTTTATCTTTAGTCTGAGACGAAAACTTAGGGTCCGGCACTTTCACAGACACCACCGCTGTTAAGCCTTCTCGCGCATCCTCACCGGTTGTGTCCACCTTCGCTTTTTTTGACAGCCCTTCGCGCTCAATATACGCATTAAGGCAGCGGGTTAGCGCCGTCCTAAAACCAGTCAAGTGAGTGCCCCCATCGCGCTGAGGTATGTTGTTCGTGTAACAAAGCACATTTTCTTGGAAGCCGTCGTTCCACTGCAGCGCCACTTCTACCTCAATGCCATCTTCATACTGATGCTGAAAATAAAACGGTTTGTTGACGGGCTTTTTATTCAAGTTAAGGTAGTCAACAAAGGCTAATAGGCCGCCTTCATACTCGTACGCCTCCTCCTTCCCACTGCGCGCGTCCTTCAGTAAGATGCACACGCCAGAATTCAAAAAAGCGAGTTCCCGCAAGCGTTTAGCGAGCTGCTCAAAATGGAACTTTATGTTGGTAAAGGTGTTCGGTGAGGGCTTAAAGCGCACCGTGGTGCCGCTTGTCTCTGTGGTGCCTATTTCTGCTAGAGGCGCTTGCGGTATGCCATGAACGTAGACCTGCTCGAACAGCTTGCCGCCTCGTCTAATGGTCAACACTAGCTCTTCGGATAGCGCGTTGACGACTGAAACCCCTACGCCGTGAAGCCCTCCTGACACCTTATAGGCATTTTCATCAAACTTACCGCCGGCGTGAAGTACCGTCATAATAACTTCTGCCGCGGAAACCCCTTCCTCATGCATCTCTGTCGGTATGCCTCGGCCATCATCGCTAACAGACACAGACTCATCGGGGTGGATGACGATGTTGATTTTTTGACAATGCCCGGCGAGAGCCTCATCAATTGAGTTATCGACCAGTTCGAACACCATATGATGCAAACCAGAACCATCATCTGTGTCGCCGATATACATACCAGGGCGTTTGCGGACGGCATCCAAGCCCTTCAACACTTTAATGTTATCTGAATTGTATGTATTTATGTCGTCGCTCATGAATTCTCACTCTTAATGCACGGTTTATGTATAAGGGGTGTTATCACTGTTCGCAATGACGCCTCACAACACCCTGTTCCACGTGGAACATTGCCAGTTCTTCACTTTCAGGCCACACCGACCTGATTTCCCGCTGGTCGATACAGGTAATAAACACCTGTGCCTGCATGGACGCCAATAACTTACAGACCAATAGGCTGTGCGCGTTATCAAGCTCCGAAGGCAAGTCATCGATAAGATACGTACACGTCCCCTGCCCTAGTTGAGTCATCAGCCGGCCTTGAGCCAATTTTAACCCGCACACCACGAGCTTTTGCTGCCCTCGTGACAGCGTCTCTGCCGCCAAATGGCCACCAGACATCACCCTAATATCCGCACGCTGCGGACCAGTGTGTGTATAACCTTGCTCTGTATCGGCGGCAAAGCCCTGCGCAAGTGCTTCGCTATAACTCAGCTGCCGGTCCCAACCCTGCTGGTATCGCAGCTCAAGCGCATCCAGAGATGGGGCCAAACATGCCATGATCTCCTTGAAAAATGGCGCTAAAATCTTAAAATAGTCCGTTCTATACGTATTTATCGCCGTGCCCGTCTGCGCCAAATCTCGGGTCCAAGCCGCCAATTCCTGATCTGATATTTTACCACGTCGCAGTAAATTATTTCGCTGTTTTATGCTCCTCTGAAATCGCTGCCACTGACCGAAGAACTGATGTTCCACGTGGAACACTCCCCAGTCGAGATAACGGCGTCGCGCGCCCGGCGCACCCGTCAGCAGCCCAAAGCTCTCAGCAGTAATAACCTGCAATGGTAACTGCTCGGCCAACTCGGCAACCGTGCGAACCGGCTTGCCTCCTATCTTGATTTGCGCCTCGCCACTGCGGCTGCGCTTTACGCCTACAGGCATACCTGCCCGCACCGCGCCTTCGTTAATCGCCGGGGAATCCAGCACCGTCGTCCCAAACACGGTACAACTGGACGCATCATGGTTAATCAGCGACTTAACGCTGCTCCCGCGAAACGAGCGAGCCATTCCCAGCAGATGTATTGCCTCCAGCACGCTGGTTTTTCCGCTGCCGTTGGAACCGAAAAACACATTGACGCCGCTCAATCCTGGCAACCTCACCTGCCGCAAGTTTCTTACATCGCTTATTTGTAGCTGTGTCAGCGCCACAACTAGTGGAGAATATCGGGCGTAAGCCGACAAAAATCCATTAAAACTCCGCGCATCATTAAAATACGCTCAATTACAACCGCATCGGCATAACAACATAAAGTGAATCGCCGTCCTCCGACTCCTCCAACAAGGCGCTGCTATTGGGATCCGCCAGCGACAGCTTGACTTGTTCGCCGCTTAGCACGCCAAGAACATCCAACAAGTAGCTCACGTTGAATCCGATTTCCAATGCCTCACCGGCATAATCAACCCCTACCGTTTCTTCGGCCTCTTCCTGCTCAGGATTATTCGCGACGATATCCAACGTATTGGCCGTCAGCTTCAAACGCACCCCTCTAAACTTTTCATTAGACAGGATCGCCGTTCGCGTAAACGCCTGCCTCAACTCTTGGCGAGAACCCTTTAAAATGTTATTTGGCGACCGCGGAACCACTTTCTCGTAGTCAGGAAACTTGCCGTCAACAAGCTTTGAGGTGAAGGTAAAGTCACCCGTCGCTGCCCTAATATGGTTACTGCCAAGAGTAATCTGGATCTCGGCCTCATCGTCTACCAATAAACGGGCAAGCTCCAACACGCCTTTGCGAGGGAGAATTACCTGTACGCTGCCCTCTCCAGTGACATTGATCTTTTCTTTCAACGTACACATAGCCAACCGGTGCCCATCGGTCGCCACTACGCGCAGCTGCTTGGTGTCCAGCTCCCACAGCATACCGTTCAGGTAGTAACGAACGTCCTGCTGGGCCATGGCAAAGCCGGTGCGATCAATCAGTCGCTTCAGCTGGCCCTGCTTAAGACTAAGCTGATGTGTGCCAATGTTGTTTTCAACATTAGGAAACTCTCTCGCCGGCAAGGTAGAGAGCGTAAAACGGCTGCTACCGGATCTGACCGCCACCTTGTTTTCTTTAGCACTGAACTTGATATCGCTTCCCTCGGGCAGTGATTTGCAAATATCCAACAACTTTCGAGCGGGAACCGTCACTTCACCAGATTCCTCGCCCGCGACGGCAAGCTGTATGCGGCCCACCAATTCAACCTCTAAATCTGTTCCTGTCAGCGACAGCCAGTCTTCCTTCAGAACGAGCAACACATTGGCCAAAATAGGCAATGTTTGTCGGCGCTCAACAACTCCCGCCACCAGGTTTAACGATTTAACCAAGCTATCCCGTGAAATACTGAACTTCATATTCGTGTTTTCCCTTCCCTAACAATAATACGATCTCGTGCTGGCAGACCGGTTATGTAATTAAACAAACCTTAACTTTTCTTATTTACTCACGTCGTCAGCGTTCTTAACAAGTTTTTGTAGTCTTCTCGAATGTCCGAATTTGTCTCACGCAGTTCCTTGATTTTACGGCATGCATGAAGCACTGTCGTGTGGTCTCTGCCACCAAAACTGTCACCTATCTCTGGCAAGCTATGGTTGGTCAGCTCCTTTGACAACGCCATCGCCATTTGGCGCGGCCTGGCGACGGAGCGACTGCGACGCCGTGACATCATGTCCGCAATTTTAATCTTATAGTACTCTGCCGCCGTTCGCTGAATATTGTCCATGCTGACCTGCCTATCCTGTAACGCCAACAGGTCCTTAAGGCTCTCTTTGATCAGCTCTATATCAATGGGGCGAGCGAGGAAGCGAGCGCTCGCTATCACTCTCTTCAAGGCTCCCTCAAGCTCTCTGACATTGGACCGAATCCGCTGCGCAATAAAAAATGCCGCATCTGGCGGCAGATCAATACGCACCTCACTTGCTTTCTTCATCAATATCGCAACTCGGGTCTCAAGTTCTGGAGGCTCCACAGCCACCGTGAGACCCCACCCAAACCGGGACTTAAGCCTCTCCTCTAGGCCGTCAATCTCCTTGGGGTATCGATCACACGTCAGAATCATCTGCTGACCCCCTTCGAGCAGGGCATTAAACGTGTGAAAAAACTCCTCCTGAGAGCGATCTTTTTTGGCAAAAAACTGTATGTCGTCAATCAGCAACGCATTAACAGAACGATAGTACCGCTTGAAATCAGTAATGGCGTTTAACTGCAACGCCTTGACCATGTCAGCGACGAACCGCTCTGAATGGAGATACACCACTTTAGCCTCTGGATTCTGCGCCTTCAAGGCATTGCCCACAGCGTGCATAAGATGCGTTTTACCCAAGCCGACGCCGCCATACAGGAACAAAGGGTTATAGGAAGTCCCAGGGTTCTCGGCAACCTGCCTGGCCGCCGCCAACGCGAGCTGATTCGATTTGCCCTCTACAAAGCTGTCAAACGTGTAGTTCTCGAACAAGTGATGCTGATGATCCACAGATGCATTAATATCACTCGCGCGCGCCTGACTCCTGTGGGGCGACAATGGCCTTGCCCGCAGAACCTCTGGCTCATGCACCAAAGTACCCGTATCAAACAAGCCCTGCTTGATGCCGGCCAAAGGAGAAGCTTGTGGCTCTCTCGATAGCGGCGGCACTGCGGCCACCGGTCCGATTTCGAGCGCAACGTGCAGCGCATTATCCGGCTGGAGCTCGCGAACAAGCGCAAAGATGCGCTGCGAATACTTTTCCACCACAAAATCTTTAATGAACCTGTTCGGCGCAAACAGCGTCAGCGACTGGTCATCTGCTGTAGCTTTTAACGGCCGAATCCAGGTATTAAATTGCTGCGACGGTAGCTCGTCTCGCAAACGATTAACGCATTTCTGCCACACGGCATCAGGCAAAGAAAACCCCTTAAAGCCGGGTAAGAGGCCCGGACTTCTAAAAAAGTAACAAATGGTAGTTGTTTTAGTTTACCGAGCACTTTTGCTCAGCAAGTCAACGCATAATACCCCTGAACAGAAGAGTTATCCACACATAAACGCCGAAAATTGAAAATTATTTTCTCTATATAATTCATAGGGTTACCTTCAATCTGGTTATATTATAGCCAACTAACACGTTTTTTCACTTGAGTAACATTTTCTGTGCATAACCTGTGTGTATCTTTTTGAAAAGGTGTGTGCTACTACTATAAACCCCACGCTTTAAGCTCTCCATCATCGGCGGCCCTAACGGCATACGAAACGCCTCCATAGCCTCAATTACAGGCAAACTCTCGCGCCTACAGCTATAAAATAACCGCGCTTTCGATTGAATTGAGCGGCGCATTTACATAGAATAGCCCACCTTTTTTCTGGCCGGACAATAAGGCGAAATGCTTTCTAAGCATCAGGTTTACTGGCGGCTCTACCACTTTGGAACACAGACAATGAAAAGAACATTTCAGCCCAGCGTCTTAAAACGCGCTCGCACGCACGGTTTCCGCGCACGCATGGCCACAAAAGGCGGCCGCAACGTTATAGGGCGTCGACGAGCTAAAGGTCGCAAGCGCCTCTCTGCATAGCGCAAGCGCTGCAGCTTGGTCGGCCAAATAACGGGCTCAGGTTTTGGTAAAGAAAAGCGCCTATTAAACGCTAAAGACTACAGCCTGGTGTTTGAAGAGCCTGACGCTCGTGCGTCCCACCAGAACTTATTATTGCTGGCAAAAATTAATGACCGCGCCGGCCATCGGTTAGGTTTAGTGATCGCTAAAAAGAATGTGCGGTTGGCGGTTCACCGTAATCGAATAAAACGAGTAACTCGGGAGTTTTTGCGTAACCGATCTGCCGATGAACCTCATATTGATGTGGTGGTGCTTGCAAGACGCGGTATGGGTGAATTGGATAATGCGGAGCTGTCTTCTATATTGCAGCAACAGTGGAAGAAACTGATGCACCAAACCACTAAAACACTACCAAACAATAGCCAGGACTCCTGATGCGTCGCCTATTGATTTTTTTAATCTCCTGCTACAAGGCGTGCCTCAGCCCTTTCATGGGTAACAATTGCCGGTTTTATCCCAGCTGCTCTTCCTACGCCCAAGAAGCAATCGACACACACGGCGCGATGAAAGGGAGTTACCTGACCCTGCTTCGCGTAACAAAATGTCACCCTTGGCATGAAGGGGGAGAAGACCCCGTACCGCCGAGCCCTCACCGACACTAGGCCACAGATACCCTATTATGGATTTGCAACGCACATTACTCATCGGCGCCATCGCTGCACTGTCGTTTATGCTACTCACAAAATGGGTTGCCTTCACCGACGAAAAAACGGCATCGATCACCCAAGACACCTCGCGCCTAATTTCAACCACAGACGACATGCCATCAACGCTGCCCTCTTCTCCCGTCGCCATGGCCGCCACAGCCGCTGACGCCGGCGATGATCTGCCTACTGCTCCAGAATACACTGCTACGCAAGCGACCCAACCAGCAATCGCTATCGTTGACAGTAGTCGCATTATTCAAATTAAAACGGACGTCTTACAACTCGCCGTTGACTTAAACGGTGGCGATATTATGGAACTTTCACTGCCAAAATTTTTGGCAGTCTTGGACGATCCCAACGATCCTTTCGTCTTGCTGGAAGATAATGAGACCCTGACCTACATTGCACAAAGCGGCCTTATAGGCCCCGATGGGATCGATAGCGACGGGCGAGCACTCTATTCTGCATCAGCACCGCGCTTTTTACTCGAGGATGGCGCCGAATCAATCGTGGTCGATCTGCAGTGGCAGGGCAGTTCTAACGTGCGCGTCATCAAACGCCTAACCTTGCACCGCGGCTCTTATCTTATCGATATTGACTATCTGATTGAAAACAATAGCGCCAACCGCTGGCAAGGAAACCTATTTGGTCAAATAAAGCGTGGAAGCGAGCCGCCTCCGTCCGCTAACACCAATGCCATGGGCATGAAGCCCTTCTTGGGCGTCGCGCTAACACAGCCCGATGATCGCTTTACGAAGTTCACTTTCGACGACCTTGAAGAAGAGTCCTTTAAAGCCGCGTTGCCCGGCGGCTGGATAGCAGTTGTACAACATTACTTTTTAAGCGCGTGGATCCCAGACCCCGATCAAACACAAACCTACAGTGCACGTGTGTCCTCGACAGGATTCAACATCGCAGGGTTTACCAGTCCTGCTTTAGTCCTTGATCCAGGCAATTCCGGAGAAGTTGGTGCGCAATTTTATGCGGGACCGAAAGATCAGTACCGACTTCAAGAAATTTCACCGTATCTGGATCTCACCGTTGACTACGGGTTTCTTTGGTGGATTGCGCAGCCTCTGTTCTGGTTACTGACCAACATACACGCATTGGTGGGCAACTGGGGTGTTGCCATCATACTGCTAACCGTCCTCATTAAGGCGGCTTTCTTCAAACTCTCTGCAGCTTCCTACAAGTCCATGGCCAACATGCGGCGTGTCCAACCCAAAATGGTGGACATCAGAGAGCAGTTCGCTGATGACAAACAGAAGCAATCGCAGGCGATGATGGAGCTGTATAAAAAAGAGAAGATCAACCCGATGGGCGGGTGCCTACCTATTCTTGTTCAAATGCCCGTGTTTATAGGCTTGTACTGGATGCTAATGGAAAGTGTCGAACTGCGGCAAGCACCTTTTGTTTTATGGATCAAAGATCTAGCTGTTATGGATCCCTACTTTGTCCTTCCGCTGATGATGGGCGCTAGCATGTTTTATATGCAGAAGCTTAACCCGCCGCCGCCCGATCCGATGCAAGCCAAGATTATGCAGTGGATGCCCGTCATGTTTACCTTCTTTTTCCTCTGGTTCCCGGCAGGATTAGTGTTGTATTGGGTGGTAAATAACTTACTCTCTATGGCACAGCAATACTTCATTACCCGACAAATAGAAAAAGCCGCCGCTAAAGTCTGATATAACTAGCAACATTAAACGCGCTAGGTTTTAAGCCATGCACATGGACACAATAGCCGCTATTGCAACAGCCCCCGGGGCGGGTGGAATCGGCATCATTCGGTTATCCGGCCCCGACGCGCATAGTATTGGAAAAGCTATTACCACCGTCGCGCTTACGCCACGACACGCGCACTTCTGCCGTTTCTATGATGCGACTGGCTTTGTTTTAGACACGGGCATTAGTCTTTTTTTTCCGGCACCTAACTCCTTTACTGGCGAATGCGTAGTGGAGCTGCAGGCTCACGGCGGGCCAATAATATTGGACATGCTACTACGTGAACTCTGCAACCACGGCGCTCGGCAGGCACTGCCTGGCGAATTTTCTCACCGGGCCTATCTCAATAACAAAATAGACCTCGCCCAAGCAGAAGCCATTGCCGATCTTATTAACAGCACGACAGAACAAGCAGCACTTAATGCTAGTCGCTCGTTGCAAGGTGTCTTCTCCGATAAAATTGAAGGGCTCATACGTCTAGTCACTTCCCTACGTGTGTATGTAGAAGCTGCCATTGATTTTCCAGAAGAGGAAATTGACTTCCTTAAAAACGGCCAAATATCAGACCAGCTACAGGCCATCATTAAGCAATTTGATGACGTCATGCGAGAGGCAAAGCAAGGCGCTCTTGTTCAAGAAGGGATGAAACTGGTAATTGCAGGGAGACCCAATGCCGGCAAATCTAGCCTGCTCAATGCCCTCTCTGGACACGATACCGCGATCGTAACTGCCATCGAGGGAACGACTAGAGATGTTTTACGAGAACACATTCAAATCGATGGCCTTCCTATTCATATTGTAGACACTGCTGGCTTACGCAATAGCGACAATGAAATTGAACAGGAAGGTATCCGTCGCGCTTGGACCGAGATCGATTCGGCAGACCGGATTCTTTTGGTTGTAGACGGCAATACTCACTCCGATGTAAACGCGGTCCTTGAACAGTTATGGCAAGAAAAAAACACGCCGCTTGATCGAAAAATACCTGTCACTATCATTAGGAACAAATGTGACCTGACTGATAAGGCACCAGCAGTAGAATTATTATTAGACAACACCGTTATTAATGTATCAGCCAAATCCGGAGCAGGCATAGATTTGCTCAAGACCCACTTAAAAACCTGCATTGGTTACACAGACGGAGGCCTAGGCAGTTTCAGTGCGCGCCGGCGTCACTTGCAGGCTCTCGAACTCGCACGAGGTTTTTTCTTAAAAGGACAGAAGCAGCTCATAGAGTCCGGTGCCGGTGAGTTGCTCGCAGAAGATTTGCGTTTATGTCAAAACAGCCTCGGTGATATTACCGGAGCCATTAGCAGTGATGACCTTTTGGGCACTATATTTTCAAGCTTTTGCATTGGCAAATAATACTGGCCTTTCCTCTCATTACGCACAGCATCTTCACACTCAATAAATTTTTTACGTGTTACACACCTGTTCTTTTACTGCTGGTCATTCCTTAGCCTTTTTTTAAATTTTTAATAAACCTACTTGTGTTTAACACGTTAGTTAACTCTGTATAAGATCCGCACAAAAATGCGTGTTATCCAACGGGCGACAAACCCCTTTTAAAGTATCCACAAAAAACCGACTTTCACCCACTGTTTAAACACGGCTTCCCACCAGCTAATAACGTGTTTTTCCTAATGGTTTTCATCTCGATATAGCACTGTTTTAATTCGGAAAATCAGAGTTTTCCACTGCTAACGC
>Ga0209816_1002939_pt1 | contig 11852 bp, 15 predicted proteins | sample CoawatmetaG01DNA_FD_187509 | JGI IMG/M metagenome (GOLD analysis project Ga0209816, IMG submission 187509) | Marine microbial communities from the West Antarctic Peninsula - Coastal water metaG017-DNA (SPAdes) (version 2) | ecosystem: Environmental > Aquatic > Marine > Coastal ... | reverse complement strand
AAACTTATTCACTAGTGTACATAAATATTTGACTAAGTAGATTTGATTGGGGCTATAGCTCAGCTGGGAGAGCGCTTGCGTGGCACGCAAGAGGTCGGCGGTTCGATCCCGCCTAGCTCCACCATACTTTCCTTTTTTATAACCCTATTAGATAAAAGCCTGTAGGGAAGGGAGTATGGTGCGGTTCCAATCTGACCATTACGAATTTCTAATGGTCCATCAAAGATGAAATCATAAACCAGCTTCTTTTCTTGATAATCTGCCCTTAACCAACAATCCTTAGGATTCTCTAGCATCTTTATTCCTTGAAGCTTAAAACCTTTTAAATCGCCTTTATCGGCCTTTAAAGTACCTAATTCATTGATTTCTGTATCAATTTTGTTGACCTCATTTTCTAGACCTTTTACAACATTTACATTCTCAGAATGGATTAGTTTCTTTATTAATTTATCTCTTTTTTCGGTGAGGTTCTTAATGGTAGCTTCTTGAGTTTGTTGTATACCCATAAGTTGATCTGACATAGTCTTATAAACGTCACCTAAAACTATATCAGCAAGCTTTAAGACTTGAGGTTCAGCTGCTGTCTCTTCAAGAAGTTTAACGAATTGTTTATGCACGACTCCTGTTGGTATATTTTTGGGACTAGTATCACAGTCTTCTTTACTAGTATTACATCGGTAATAAGGATATTTTTTAGATCTCCCCTTAGACTTGGAATAAACCAAAGTTGATTTACATTGTGAACACAAGAGATCGCCTTTCAGGGGAAATTCCTCTGGTGCAATATTGCTGTGTTTCTTTTTACCTTTCTTTTCAAGCAAGATTTGTACTTTTCTAAATGTATTTTCATCTATGATCGCTTCATGGATTGCCTCTTGTTCAGCTATCCCCCATCTCTTTAATTCAATTTTTCCCATATAGAGTTTATTGGTAAGTAACTTCTTAATAGTGTCATCTTTAAAACGATACCTGGTACCACTTTTAGGGTTGATAAGAAGATTGGCTTCTTTGCTATCCTTTATTTGTTTATAAGTAGTATATTTACCAGAAGCAAAATCATTAAAAATCTTTCTAATAAGCTTTGCTCTATCATTTTCAACTATCAAATGTTTGTCCTTAAAAACATATCCAATCGGCGCGGGATATACCCATCTTCCAGATAGAAGGTTCTCCTTTTGTTTGCTGATTACCTCTAGCCTATTAACAATACGATTTTGCTGTGCAACAAGAGCGATAACACCTTCGGTTAATTCACTATTTGGATCTTCTACATCACTAATTTGATTCTTCAAATCTTTTAACAAACCTTTCTTGCCCTGAATCAAATCTTTCAATGCATAGTATTCTCTTACGTTGCGGGATAACCTAGATATGTCTTCAACAATCACATATGTAAGATCTTTTCTTTTACTTAAAAAACTAAGAAGATTTATGATACCTGGTCTACTCAGATCTTTACCTGATTGAGCAGGATCTTCAAACACCTCTAGGATCTTAATATCGTTTTCTTTAGCGTATCTATGACAAGCACTTACTTGGCTTTGTAGTCCTCTACCTTCACGTACCTGTCTTGCGCTTGAAACTCTTGCGTAAATCACACCTTCTTCAGCTAGTTTTAACATCAAACAACCTCTCACTCATTAGAATTAAATGATCAATAACAATCAATTTCTCTTCTTCAGTTAATTCTAATCCTTCTAAATATACAAGATACCTTTGTGCACTCAATACTCTTCTCCACAGAGAGCAGCTCTAGCTGTATCAATTTATTAAGTGTCAATTTATGGCTGAAGAAGCCTTGGGATCAATTTATTGAGTGTCAATTTATGGTTGCAAGACTTTCAATTTTCAGTTTATTAGCTACTAGAACCGCAGTTAATAATAAGAAGATACTATAACATTTTTTATAACTTTTATATCGCTTTTCTCTTCTGAAAAAAGACCTTAAGTGTATAGTTAAACTATGGATCTTGAAAAAATAAAACTAAAGCTTAGAAGTTTTGCTAAAGAAAGAGATTGGGAACAATTTCACGACCCCAAAAATCTATCTATGGCTTTATCTGTAGAAGTTGCGGAACTTGTAGAGATATTTCAATGGTCAAGGACTGGCGGATTAGATGAAATAAATAATCCCAAAATAAAGAAAGAGATAGAAAGAGAAATAGCAGATATTTTTAATTATTTAATAAAATTAGTAGACCTAATGGACATAGATCTAGAAACAGCCTCACTAAATAAAATTGATGAAAATATAACAAAATATCCATCCTCTGAAGTTAAAGGAAAAGCCATAAAATATAAAGAATTAGAAAAGGACGATCCTCATGGCAGTTGAAATAGATTTAAGAAGTAATTTCATTCGTGTTGCCAAAGATTGGGAAGATTATGGAGAGCAAAAGGTCTCTAAGAGCGGTGCTTCAATAAAAGTAATAGACACACAAGATCCTCTTTATAAGACTATTACCGCAACTCTACCTTCAGGGCTTTCAAGTCTTAATGATAAAAAATCTTATAAAGAAGATCTAGTATCTAAAGGTTCGCCAGGCGAAGGTGTTAAGACCCTCGCACCCTGGATTGCTACTTTTGATACTAATATTACTGTATCCGCAAAGAGAGGATTCTATCCTGTGTATCTTTTTTCAGGGGATTTAGTAAATCTGTATCTGTCTATTGCTTTAGGTGTCACGGATTTTGAAGAAATGTTTCGTAAGGGAAAAAAATCTTTAACTGCGATAAGAAATGCAGCTGCTAATAAAAGAAATTATTCTGAAGCATTATTAGAAAAAAATCTAAATAAGAGAATACTGAGTGAGCTTATAAGAAGTCCTATAGATGTCGCAAGGGGTAATAAGAACTTCTTGCATAGAGCTTATGGTGAAGGAACTATCTTTTCCCTAGAATATAAATTAGAGGATCTTCCTTCTAATGAAATTCTTTGTGAGGATTATGATCAAATACTTGATCTGTATAAAAGTATGGCTATGGATATATTTAGCCCAGATGTTGAAGAGCTGGCTGTTACAGAAGCTATAAAAGAAAAAAAACAAGAATTAACGATTAAAGATTTTGAAATAAGAGAACCAAAAGAACCTTCTAAAAAATCAGGTTCACGGACTGGTGGAGATAAAAGGAGAAGTAAGAAATCAAATATAGTTGGTAATGAAGCTGAAGAGTTGGTATTCAAATACGAACAAAAAAAGCTCTTAGACCTAGGATTTCTTGATAAAGAAGTTATTTGGTGCGCAAAAAACCCTAAAGATAGAAAACCGGGTTATGACGTGCTTTCCTTTAATGAGGAAGGGGAAGAGATATACATTGAAGTAAAAGGAACTCAAGGGGAAAAAATTACATCCGTCAATCTAACGGCTAATGAATGGAGAGTAGCTAACCTTCCTTCCCACAAAGGTAATTATTTTATTTATCTAGTTTATGAAGCTCTTACGAAACCTAAGATAGAAGTTATAGCCAATCCAGCATCTATGGTTGAGGATGGGAAATTAGAAATAAAGGTTTCTGATTATGATCTAAGGTTGAATTCGGTTTCTTCCGAAACTAAGACTAATTGAAGAGAGGAATATAAGAAGATAGATAACAATGAATAAGGTCACTCCAAACATAGACTTTCTTACCAAGAAGGTTCTCCGCAGCAAAGAAGAGCTTAATCAAGACATGAGTGAATCTAAGAGAACTGAGTTATTGGAGTATCAAGACAGACTAATGGATTCTTTGTTTGAAGAATCAGCCAGAATTAGAAAGGCAAAAGATCCGGAAGAAATGGAATGTCTATTAACTAGGCTAGAGGAGATAAGGAGATAAGATGAGCGATAAAGATGAAGAAATAAAAGAATTAAAAGAAAGGCTAGAGAAGCTAGAAGAATCAAATCCCAAAGAACAAGAAAAAGAAAAGGCTGAGCCAGGCTGCTTAAGTCAAATATTTGCATTACTTTTTATAGTCATTGTAGCCAGTTATTTTTTATATGATGATTCAGAGACTTCTTCGTCTGATTCGGCGCAACAGGCTAAACCGCAAAAGATCTCCCCAACACAGGCTCAAATTACTCAAGTTATTGATTTACTCAAATCAGAAAATAGTGAAGTGCTTGATGCCTTATACAATGACGGGGGAGCATATAACTGGGTAGTAGCAGTTAATGGAACGGGCAATTGGAAGGGTTATTCAAGCGCGATGTGCAGCACACTTTATGAAGTAGGTATATTGGGTGAGGATATTCCTCATGAATCTACCATTGATCACCGCATGCGAGTTGTAAATCTAAATAAGTTTATTGAGACAGACGGACATTTTAGAAAGTCTTCTTTAGGTAGTACTGACTGCAAGACATGGGAAATGAATAAGATCTAGATGAAAAAACTATCCTTACTAATCTTTCTTGTCCTTGGTGGTTGTTCTTCTGAAAACGAAAATCTTAAAAAGAAAATCCTTGATTTAGAATGGGATATAGAAATTCAAGAGCGGCAAATTGGAAAGTTTAAGAAGGAAATTTCTTTATTTAATGCGTTTATAGCAGATCGTTGCATAACCAAACGAGAAGAAATAACAACATTTGGCGTATACACCCTTACTTCAACAACTACTGATCAAGATGTGCAATGTATAGATGATCTTAGGGGTTATGAAGCTTTTAATTACGTAGAATCATTCGGCAGACCTGGACTTAGTAGCTCTATTGCATCACCTGAGAAAGTTTTAGTTTCAAGTGGATATGGATTCAAAACAGTTAAAGATATAGGAGAGTTCATTTACGTAAGAGACATGACAGGAGGGCATTGGTGGGGCTTAAGGGATGTATTTCTATCCAAGAAAGCCCCTTACGAAATAGTTTTTGAAAGATATCGTGAGGATGTTGATGAGGATGTTGTCTGGAAAGACTTTGATGATGATGGGCATAAAGAGATGGGAGTTGAACTCAACCATTATTTACATTGGAGAGGAGCATGTACAACTTGTTCGGCACGACCTGTGATTTATTTAGAGTACTCTTCAGACTCTTTTAAATTAGATAAAGACCTCACCCTTGCCAAAGCTAATGAAAAAATAAAAAATACAAAACCTGATAGATTAAAATTTTATCCAGATGGATCTGGTTATGAATTTGGATGGCAAGGTCATAACATTCCTCGTACATTGATTGAAATCATTGCACCATTGATTATGGCAGGAAGAGAAGAGGAGGCGAAGAAGTTCCTTGAGGATATGTGGCCAGATAACCTAACAGATAAAGAACTTTTTTGGAGCCTACAAAAAGAACTTGTAGAAAAAAGTAAGTATTGGGAACTAGAAGTATGGGACGTAACAGCAGTCGGTCTACCGTCTACAGGGTATTAATTAATTATGAAACACCTAACCATCACCTTACTAATACTTTTCCTCTCTACCGGGCTGTGGTCTCACGGTGGTGGGCTGAATAAGGATGGTTGTCACAATGAAAGAAAAACCGGTGGCTACCACTGTCATAGGGCCAAGAGTCCTGTCATTCCCAGCATTCCGCAACAAAGAACATATACCAGTACAGAAAAATCTATTAATACAAGATGGTGTGATAGCAGAGGCGGTATCAATGAGTTTAGAACCAAAGATGGGACTTATGTAGATTGCTTAACTGATGTTTATGCCATTGAAGCTGAATTTGATTACAACTGGAAAGAGGCCATTGGGCAATCTTTGCATTACGCTGAATCCACAAACAAAAAAGCTGCAATATTGTTTATAAAAAGACAAAAGACCAAAAAAGACTACTATAGTGAGTTGGAGAGAGTAATTAACAAATACCAGTTGCCCATTAAGGTGTTTGTTATAGAGGGAGACTAATGAAAAGAATTGCTGATTTTTTAAAACGACTTTTTTCTTCGCCTGTAAAGAGAATACCTACCGATGATTTCTTTAGAGAATGGAATCTCATTAGTTATGAAGATCTTTACGATCATTTTGAGGTAGAAAAAACAGCCAATGAGGATGCAGCAATCAATTATCCACCAGCTGCTTCTAATGAACCGAGTAATTTTCATAATAAACTGGTAGCAAGATTCAATCAGATTGTTAGTGACCGAAGTCAAGAAATCACCACTCATCTTGATTTGTTAGAGACAAGAGCAGCCAGTGCGCTAAATCATATTAATTTTCTAAATGATGTAAAAGGTAAATTTAAGAATAAAATTCAAGAGGATTTAGAAGTCCTTCAACCTGCTATAACTTCTGCAAATGATATAGTTCTGTCTCGCAAAATTGAATTGAATGAATTCAAAGAAAAGAATAACCTGACTAGAACGGCTACTTATCCAGAATCTTGGTTGTGGTATTACTTTTTGTTGTTTGCTCTTGTTGTTATTGAGTCATTTGTTAATGGAGTGATGTTCCAAAAAGGATCTGCATCGGGTTATTTGGGTGGTGTAAGTATTGCAGTATTAATTTCGCTTATAAACGTTGTATTGGGGTATTTGGTAGGTGCTTACTGGGGAAAGTTGGCTTGGTCCATTGATCAAACTAAGAAGTTGGTGGGTTATATTGGCTTTGCAGTATGGGGAGTTTTTACCATTTCTTTTAATCTTTCAGTAGGGCACATAAGAACTCTTTTTGAAAAAGCAAGTTCTGCACAAGGATTAGATGTTTGGACCGAAGGGTTCATAAACTTTTTAAATAGCCCTTTTGGGTTGGTAGATTTTTTCTCGTGGATGCTTGTTATTATCGGCTCTGTCTTTGCACTATTGGCGTTATTTGATGGCCTCAAAGTTGATGATGAATATCCAGGTTATGGGAACAAACACAGAAATGTCTTGGAGGCTGAAGAAACCTTGCAAGAAGAAGTTAGTGCATTGAAGGGAAGTTTAGACAGTTATCATGAAAGTTATCTGGGTCAGGGAGACGAGGCAATTCTAGATTTAAGTCAGAGCGCCAATGACTTAAGAAGTAAATATGACTTCGTTTCAGTGAAAATCAAAACCGAATATCCTACCTATTGTGATTACTTTTCTGATCTTTTTACAAGATTAATTTGGGATTATAGAAACAATAACTCAGCCAATAGAACCGACGATGCTCCTGAGTATTTTAGCGTCAGACCTTCTTTTAATTGGACAAGAAACAACAGGGAAGAGCAATTAAATATTTTGGATGAAAAAATAGAGAATATCTCTAATAAGCTTGTCCTTAATACTGAGCAATGGGCAATTGATAGAAGAGAGCTGGATTTAATTAAAACAGAACTACTAAATTCCATGAGATCTTATGATTCAATCAGCTAGACAGAAAAAAAAACAACAAAAAGATCGGTTGGGCGCCTTTGGTATAGCGGCCTTAATTTTACTATCTATGGGCGGTGCCTATTGGCTGATTGATAGCGACAATCCACTTGATGAATATTTTTGTTCAATCAAGAATGGACCAAAGGCAGTTACTGCGATTATTTTTGATAAGTCTGAACAGTATTCAAAAGAACAGGTTACAGACATAAAGACTTCTTTTAATTTATGGCTTTCAGGTCAAGAGGCAACAACAAAAAATAGAAGGGTTAATCTAGATTTCTTCTCAGAAGGAACACTTATTCAATTATACGTAACGGATCAATCAGCCCTTGAATTATCCGAAGGGCTTTCTCCCAGAGCTCAGCTTTGTGTACCAAGAGACTTCAAGGATGCTAAGGGGTGGGTGGATAACCCAGAATTTTTAGAAGCAGACTATGATAAGTTTGCCTCTACATTCACAAATGCTATAGAAGATCTTCTTGAAGAGGCAGAAGGGACCAGCCCTATAATGGAAACATTCGTAAGAATTGCAAACTCTGAGTCATTTCAAAATCATCCTTCAAAACCTCATAACATGTTTATCATCTCGGATATGATTCAAAACTCAGACAATTACTCTCATTACAGGAAAGGAGAAGGACCAAATTGGAGTAATTTTAAAAAGAAAATGAAGGGAACCGTTTATTTAAGACCGCGTCTGAATGGAGTTAAATGGCAGGTTTTTTATGCAAAAAGAGAAAATTTAAGAGATAAGGAGTTGCAGACTCAGAAGGCAGTAAAGTTTTGGGAAGAATTTTTTAATAATGCCAATGCTAAAAGTGCAGATTGGATATTGATTGATGGCTGAAGAAAATAATCCTTGGAATTCTGAAACAGGACTGATTCTGAATCCGGTTAAGTTGTTTGCTATCTTAATATTTGTGGGTGTACTTGCGATCGGCATGGGCACTTACTTTTCTTCGGTGCTGATCAATTTAATATTGCCTTTAGGGGTGATGGTTTACTACTCTTACACAGTCTATAACGATGAAAAAGAAATCCTTTCCATTGAGCAAAAAGCAGACAGTGTCTATTACATGGGTTTTATTTTTACTTTGGTCGCAATGACAGCTTCTTTGGTAGCTCTGGCAAATACTGACGACCTTGAATTTAATTTAGTGGTCACAAATTTTGGTCTTGCCTTGACAACAACCATCCTTGGCTTGGTTGTTAGAATTATGTGGCTTCAATTGGACTCTCAAAACTTAAGTGACGCTGAATCATTACTCAAAGACAAAATTATTGCTCAAACAAAAATGCTCGGAAACGAAACTGATAATATCGTAACTAAAATGACTGCTTTATCTTCACAAATGGAAGAGGCTTCAGACGACATTAAAACAAATTTTGAAAAGCTAACTGAATCTTTTGATTTATCTGACGAAGTTAATGAAAACTTAGAAGGGCTTAATGCTTCTGCTGAACTGCTGAATGCAAGCTTTTCTAGTGTTTCCTCCACGGTTAATCAAATTAATCCAGAATTTACTAGATTAAATGAAAATATAAGAACAGCCATAGAGATTCCTATAACTTTGAATCAAGATCTAAGTGAAGTTGCTGAATCCTCAAATAGACTTACAAATGAATTTAATAATTTATCCAGCTCAGCTGTAGAGCTTGAACCAACTATTCTGGAACTAAGCAATAGGTTGTCTCAGTCTGTAACAGCAGTTACTAATACTATTGCAACTTTAGAAGAGGCCATGCAGAGAAACAGTGAAACTGTTCAAATGACCCGAGCTAATTTAAATGAAAGTATGGCTCAATCTCAAGAAGCCATAGAAGCAAATAATCAAATATTACGAACTAATACTGGAAATTTAAGCCAAGGAGCACAACAATCAAGGGAAACATTAAGATTGCTTCATGATTCGCTTCTCAGTACTGCAGAATCTATAAGAGAGGGTAATAGGGTAATTCAAGAAGCCCTGACAGAATCAGCAAATCTTTTAGAACAACAAGCAGAAAGACCGCCTGAAGAGAGTTAATTGTGTCTAAATCAGCCAGGGATACGTTATTTGGTATCACTTTAACTGAGCTGGTCATTATTCTTTTTTTCATCATGTTGTTGTTGTCTTTAAACAACATGGAAAGGCTTTCAGATCAGATTCCTGATGATGCAGAAGATGTTGTTCCCGCATCTACCGTAATAGACTTATTGATTCCAGATGGAGAAATCACTTCAGATCTAGTGCCTCTGGAAGTGATAGCCGAACAAATCAAAGAATTACAAAAAGATAGCAAAGAACTTAAAGAGTTAAAAAAATTAGCCACAGAAGAGAATGATGAAAAAGGGACCGGTGATTGCCGGGAAGGAGGTTTCTGGATAACGCCTAAGTGTGCAGATAATTGTTGGGCTATTGAGAACCCTGAAAGCAACAGACAGTATGATTATTTATTGGATATAGGCGTTTGTAAATCCTTCATAGTGGTCCAAAAGTCAGAATGGATAAAGAAAACTGAATCTGACTTTATGCTTGTTCAAGGAGCATCCAGTTTGGTTAAAACAAGAAAAGTAAATAACTCAGAGCTCTATAAACAACTAGATATCATCAAAGAACCTGGATATTTAAAAGAACCTAAACAGTGTTTTCACAACGTCCGACTGATTGATTTAGGCAGCGGATCAGTTGATTCTTGGACCAATTTAGTTAAGCAAGTTGAAAGCAGGTTTCAAACTTTCGTGTTAACTGAAAGCAACAATGCGTACAGGTCCGTACGTGAAGGATTTCCTGATGATGTATGTGCGATTCTTGAAGAAGATCAAGGTTCAAATAGTAGATTGGAAGATACTAATAAGGAGCTTAGTAGCTTAGAGACAAAAGTTAAGCTCAAAGCAAAACAAAAAAAAGTTGTGCCTAAACTGCTACCAGATAAAAAGGCTTCAATGTTTGTATCAAGCTTTAATAAAAATTTTAATAACCATAGGGGCTGTAAAAATATAAGAAGCTCTGCAATGACTTTAACTTTTGAAATAGATGTCAGTAAAGACGGTTATCCTACTGAAGTTAACTTTCTTAAAAGTAATAGAAGTTTCAATAGATCAACCGAGAAGCTTGCAGAAATAACAGAAGCTGCTCTTCGCGTAACTAGATTTATTCCGGGGATGGTTAGAGACGTTGCGGTAAGCTCCACCATATCACAACCCATAAAACTCCCTAGAGGAGTCTGTCAGTGATGGTGCGAATAAATGATGAAAATTTTTCTTGAATCATTCTTATACATATCAGGAGGAATAAGTATTTTTTTCTTGTTTCCATTATTCGGAATTTTTTCTGATGAACTTAGTTTGATCAATATCACCAAAGCCTTACTTCCTATTATTCTTACTGGCCTTATTTATTTAGTCTACCTAAAAGAAACAAAAGAAAAGCCTCTGAAGATAAATCATGAAGAGCATGAATTAAGTGAAGACGAAATTGTGAATATTTTTCGGGGCATGCCATACAGCAAGAATAATGAAGTCTACTCTGAGGGAGTATTTTTCTGGGTAAAAGATGGAAAGCTACTGACGACATTTGATTTTCATTTGGAGCGAGGTGGTGATCCGGATGTCTTTCTTGAATGGGTTGAACAAGAAAAAGAAACCCCAGTCTATCTGAATCCAACAATTCAATAAATTTGTTATAGTAAATTTATGAAGGAAGATTTTAAAAAAGACCTTAATAAGAAAAGAGACGATAGTCCACTAAGGTGGCGAGCTACCGTTCATTGCAGCACTACCCATAAAGAACGAATACATTGGCTTAGGTTTGAAAACGAGTACATGTTTGGTGACCTACTAACGGCTAAATTGTTTGTAAACATAGCCACCTTGAAATACAACGCCAAGGAAAAGGTATTCACAAATCTAAAAGAATACAAAGCTATAAAAGAAGCAGAAGAGATGTGGCAATATTGTTTGGATGAGAAACAACGTATTTGGGATATTGAACGAAAAGAGTGGCAAGAAGAGAAGAAACTTAAGCTGGTTGAAGACCATAAAGAAGATTAAATGAAAGACCTAGAGCAAAGATACAACGAATACCCAATTCAATCCTACCTTCCAGTTACGTTTTACCCAGAACTTTTACTGCAGAAGGATAAGTACTTCATCAAAGGCGATTCAAGTGCAATGAACGGCCTGTATGAGCTTACTTACGATATGAATTATTGGGAGCTCCTGGATAGGTTCCTTAGTTTGCGTTGCAACAACGATGAGAGAGATTTAAGTTTATTTTATAAGTTCATTGCAAGAATCCCAGATGAATCAAGAGAGGGAATTATGTTCTTGTGGAATTTTGAAGAAGGAAATCCTGTAAGTTTTATAAGGGTAGAAGAAGCAATCATTGGGGAGCTGGTGCTCAAGTACATTAACTTTGAGGGCAATCTTACTAACATAGAAGTATTGAGGTACAGGAATGAGCAATAAATACAAACTAGACCAGGCTTTAGAATCGGTTAAGCATGAGACCGAAGGGTTTCTTAAATCCCTGAAGGAGTTGAACGACCTGATAGTTCAAGATGCTAAAGAAAAAGTAGATCAGCTAAGGGAAGAACATAAAGAATAAATT
>Ga0209816_1002927_pt1 | contig 11880 bp, 8 predicted proteins | sample CoawatmetaG01DNA_FD_187509 | JGI IMG/M metagenome (GOLD analysis project Ga0209816, IMG submission 187509) | Marine microbial communities from the West Antarctic Peninsula - Coastal water metaG017-DNA (SPAdes) (version 2) | ecosystem: Environmental > Aquatic > Marine > Coastal ... | reverse complement strand
CCCCGGAATACCTGAAGCGTACAGGCTGTGCAAAGATTTGCCTTCGATGATGGATCCATCCTTGATGTAGCTATCCGCCTGTGCGGCAAGGGGTGCTTTTTCTCGGTAATCTAGACTAAGTGCTTGACCATCAGATAATCGCACCACAGCAAAGCCACCTCCACCCAGGTTTCCAGCCCTTGGCAAGACAACAGCCAGCGCAAAATGTGTTGCCACAGCTGCATCAAAGGCATTGCCCCCTTGCATCAAAATTGCTTTTGCCACATCAACTGCAATGGGATGTGCAGCAGCAACGGCGCCTTGACCTTGCATGGAAGGGCCATGCAACATCATCAAACAGGTCAATCCAATGGCTTTGAGCAATGGGCTCACCATACCTGCTTTCGTTCAGACAGCAACTCAACTTGCTTGCCTTGTTGACTGACACCAATAACCTTTGGGATATCCCTGCTGCAATGTCTGGACCAGAGTGCGTAGGCATTGGACCCTGTGTGACGCATCAACAATTTATCACCTGCATCAATACGGGGCAAAGTCACATCTCGCACAACATAGTCGCCGGCAAAGCACAGAGGGCCTGCAATGTCATGCTTGCACAGGGTGGCCACTTTTACCTTGGCTGCCTGATCTAAAACCGTCAACGGAATGCCTCGGGGGCTGCTGTAAGCATCCCTCATCAGGAAATCAGCACCTAGATGGATGAATGCTATGCGCTGGCTTCCGCGATCCATAGCGTATTCAACATCTGATATAGCAAATCCCGTATGGAAATGGGTCCATTGACCAAACTCTGTCACCAAGTGAAAATCTGACCACAGTTCGGGTATACTAGCCTTCAATGCGCTGGCATAGGTCTGCATGTAACTCTCTCCTTTGTTGATCTCTTCAGGTGAAAGTCCACCTCCCATGTCAATGACTGTAATCCGCCTTGATTCTCCTGCCTTAGCGAGGGAGTCATTGGCCTCTTTAGCTAGTTTCATCAATGCGTTCACAGCTTGAACAGCCTGTGTTAAATCACTCATGGACGAACCGGAATGCACATGCAAGGCAGTCACCGGATACTTCAATATAGCATCAAGAATGGATGATCGATCAGAGATTGGCACCCCAAACTTGGATTCCAACCCCGACACATGGTAGAGCGCCGCATCCGACACCTGCATCTCTGGATTGATGCGAATGCCAATTTGGAAGCTTGGATGCTCAGGCATTCGTTCCAACTCTTCCAAGCTGTTGACATTGAGCAGCAAACGATCACCAATGGCTTGACATGCATCGATTTCATGAGACCTTTTAACCGGAGAATCAAAAATGATATGCTTAGCCTTTGCCTCAACGGCCAGGTAAACCTCCTCCATGGAGGCTGCTTCCAATCCATAACCCCATGCAACCATGCGATTAAGAACGGCCTGATGTGGCATGGTTTTGATAGCCACGCAGTGATTCGCATGCGGGTGACCGAAGGCATTGGACAAATGGGCTAAACGCGCTTCAAGGGCATCCCAGTCAACAAAAAGCAAGCTAGAGTCCTTATCGCTGACCCATCCCCTCTGCACAGCTGCCTGGTAGGCACGTTGTGACTGTTCAATCAAGGTCGATGCGTGATCACTCATCCAAACAAGGTAAGGACCTTCTCTTCAATGATGTCAACCAAGCGCAGATCATTGCGCAAATCGAATTTACCTTTCTCCATTTGCTTGCGAACCGAGTAAGACCCTAAGGCCAATCGAATGAACGCAGATTTACCATAGGTCACAGGCTGACCCATGAACACCTTGTGATGATCACCAAGACCTTCATGCTCCTCGGTTACTATTTGATCAAAGAGCACCTTGAGCTCATCCTTGAGAAGTTCCCTGCCATTCGCTTTGATGATGAAGGAAATGATGGAATCATTGCTCAACTCCATGTCTGGCATCAATTCAAACGTGTCACTCATGGCTAAACGGCCAGCTACCACGCGGTTCCATCGTCGGATCCAGGCGTTGGTTGCAGATGCGGGAATGGCCATGTAGGCTTCCATTTCCTTGATGGCAATTTGCCAACGCATGCGCAATCCCCAGTTTTGGAAATCTGGCAATTGCTCACGGATTTCCGTCAATGAATGGGGGAAATCATACTTGGTGAACAGCTTCCCGAAGGCCGCTGCCGGACTGGCATCCAGAGGTGCCAATGCAGAGGTGATGGTTTTAGGCACCAGCAATGCGCCACAAAACGGCGGCGCTTGAAAGAATTTGGAGCCTGTGACCATTAGCATGACCCCTTTGGTGATCAGCTCATGAATCAATTGACGATCAGCGCGGAATTGGCACATATCCACGACCCACATCACGCCATCAGGAAATTCATCGATGATATTCAAATCATCCATGATACCTGATTTACTCCCGAACACAAGGTTACCAATGATGGGCTTACCAAGGTTGTCCTTGATGATTTTCCGTATGGCCTTCTTGTGGTCTGCCACATTGCCATCCTTGTCTCTAGCAGCAATGAAATGGTTGATTACCTCCGGCGCACCTTCGATGGTCTCTCCGATGGGGATGGTCTCTCCCATTTGATTCCAGCCTGCATAGTATTTGCCTTCAGCAGCAGCTTTTGAGCCCGACCCTAACTCCTCAGGGCTGGTGACAATGTTGACGATCGACTCGCCTGGGTGACTGATCGCTTGAAACATCAACGGAATGTACATGGCATCGGAGCCACTGGGTCCATACATGACTTGGAATTGATCTAGGTAATCCTGCTTCAATAAATTTTGCAAGGATCGGGTCTGCTCAGCAACTACCTCTTGGTAATTGCCAACCTGAATTTCCTCCATGAAGGCCTCAGCCACCTCATGACCATCTTTATTCATGGGGCTACACGTGCATGAACCTCGCTGCATCAATCCCTCATACATCAAGGGCTGAAGGTGGTACTTGTTCCTGTTTTCAGTGCCTGTAAGAAAGATTCGTTCGTCGCATCCCGATGTCAGGATGTCTATCAATGATTGTGACATGTGTCGCTCTTAAGTGATTTTTCTACAGCGGATGCGGGAACCCGTCTTAGGGTATTGCAAGGTAATCCATGCCAAATGGCTGTCATGAACAACATGGCATTCATCAGCCCGGAACGCTTCCAATGTTTTTTCATCAACCTGATAATGTGCCTGGTAATCTTTGTCGCCCTTGTAACTGAATCGTGTCACGCTAAGTGCCTCTCCGGCAATCTCAGCATGGTAAAAACACCCTTCACCCGTTCCGCCCAGGTACACGGAAGACTCGGGCACCGTTGCTGGATTGACATCTGGTGCTTTCAAATAGGTGACGACGGCATCTGACGGCAACTGCTTGCTCCGACTGATGGAAAAAGACGCATAGGCCTTCTTGCAAATATCCCACACTGGCTCAATCAAGGACGTATGGTGCCAACTGCCCTTGCCCTTCAACATGCGAAAATGCTTGCCATTAGGCATGGCTGTAGCCACATTGGAATACGGCGAAGGTGCAAAGCTCACGGGCCACTTGTAGCGCTTGTACATCTTAGTCCCCGGCTCAAGGCCAGCCAATATGGCCTTAGCAACAAATCGAGCACAATTGTTGTGTGTGTTTTTGGTCAGCCCATTGTATGGCATGTAGCCTCTCTCAATAATGGATGTACAATAGGCCCTGGTCTTCACCACATCCACGTCCTTTAAAATAGATGCGTACAACGTGTGCTCACCGTGGGTTGCTTCAGCCATGCTCTCCAATTCCCATGCAATGGCTTCCATGTTGCACAAATTGCCTTGGTCATCCCATTGAGGTTTGGTTTCCATCTGAAGCTTAGGGTCCGTCCATGCGCAGCGTGCCCGGCCCTGGCCATCGGGAATAGTGTACCTCCCAAAGTCATAATAGGTCAATGAATCACCTTCTGCAATCAAAATGGCTGCATGCCCCACCAATATGTTCTGATTTTTCATGATGCGCATTTTTCGCAACCAATGAAAAACAGACTCTGCAGCTCGGACTGACATATCTGGCCAAGCTAAGGGGATGGCAGCACTCGGTGTAATCATCAGACAAATATCAACCAGAAGTCTGCATGATACCATTCACCTCACATTTCTTTTGCAATCAGCCTGAAATATTTTGATGCCATCATCATCAAGCGGTGATGGCTAAATAGCTGTTGCTGAATCCAAACAACGACCTTTGCACCCATGATCATTCTTGCATACATCGCATCACTAGCCATTGGCCTGTCACTTGGCTTGTTGGGTGGTGGTGGTTCCATCTTGACGGTCCCCGTCCTGGTCTACTTGTTTGGCATTGACCCGGTATCTGCTACTGCCTACTCCCTTTTCATTGTTGGCGCCACAAGCATGGGTGGAATTATCCCAAAGGCAAAACAAGGCCTTGTCGACTTCAAGGTGGCACTATGGTTTGGTGCGCCATCCGTATTGATGGTTTACATCACAAGGGCTTGGATTCTTCCTGCAATTCCTACTGAACTTATCCTCTTTGGCGACTTTTCATTAACCAAAGGAACTGCCCTGATGCTACTCTTTGCCATCATGATGCTATGGGCTGGCCGTGGCATGATTAAAGACCCGAAGAGCAAGAATAATCAACCCGCCATCTCTGGAGCCAAGCGAGTGGCCTTTATATTGTTTGAGGGAGCTGTTATCGGTTTGTTAACTGGGTTGATTGGCGCAGGTGGCGGCTTCCTTATCATCCCTGCCCTGGTGCTCGTCACGGGACTGAACATGAAGGTGGCCGTTGGCACCTCACTGACCATTATTGCATTCAAGTCCCTTTTGGGGTTCACCGGGGACATGGGCCACATGGTTATGGACTGGAACCTCTTACTCACTGTCACTGCAGCTGCCTTGGTTGGCATGCTTATTGGGAACCATTTATCGAACTATGTGGACACTGACCGACTTAAAAAAGCATTTGGCATCTTTGTGCTAAGCATGGGGTGCTTGGTCATTGTCCTTGAACTCAACGCTTACTCTTTTTTATGAAACCATGAGCAACAAGATGAACATCGAACAGATTTACACCAAATGCCTGGCTCAAGGCGCCTACTTCATTGCATCCAATGGTGAAGCAGCTGTCATTGACCCATTGCGCGACCCTGCGCCATACCTGCAGCGGGCAAAGGACATGGGTGTGACCATCAAGTATGTCATGGAAACCCATTTTCACGCAGACTTTGTGTCCGGGCACCACGCCCTGGCAGAGGCTTCAGGTGCCACCATTGTGTTTGGCCCGACAGCCAACCCTAACTTCCCTTGCAAAGTGGCAGAAGATGGAGAGATCCTGCCCTTGGGTGACATCAGTTTCAAGGTTACGCACACCCCGGGACACACCATGGAGTCCACATGCTATATCCTTAGGGATGCAGACGATAAAGACCATGCCCTATTTTCTGGAGACACCCTCTTCCTGGGTGATGTGGGTCGACCTGATTTGGCACAAAAAGCAGCTGACACAACCATGGAACAATTGGCAGGCATCCTATTTGACTCATTGCGCGAAAAAATCATGACCCTGGAACCCGAGGTCATTGTTTACCCCGGTCATGGTGCAGGCTCTGCTTGTGGCAAAAACATGAGCAAGGAAACCGTTGGAACGCTTGGCGAACAACTTGAAAGCAATTACGCGTTGCGTTCTGACATGACCAAAGAGGAGTTCGTTGTAGAATTGATTGATGGCATCGCTGCCCCACCTCAATACTTTGGGATGAATGTTGGCATGAACAAGTCTGCCATCGATGGCTACGCATCCGTGGCATTGAATGCCAACAACGCGTTGAACCCAGAAGCTGTTCTTGAACACAAGGATGCCTTGATTCTTGATGGCCGAGACCCACAGGTCTTTGCCGGGCAGCATGTACCTGGCAGCATGAACATTGGTCTTGATGGGCAATTCGCTCCATGGGTTGGCGCGTTGGTCCCCATGGACAAGGCCCTCATCCTCATTGCACCGGAAGGGCGTGAGACTGAAATGATTATGCGATTGGCCCGCGTTGGCTTTGACAATGTCCTTGGCTACTTGCACGGAGGCCTGAAGGCGTGGACCAAGGCTAAAATGCCTACAGACAAGATTCAACGCATCACGGCAGACGTCCTGGAAAGCAACTACGCAGACAGCAAAGCACAAATCTTGGATGTCCGCGCATTGGGTGAGTACCAGGCAGAGCATATCCTTGATGTGAACTCCTTGCCCCTTGATGCCATCTCAACACGCATCAAGGAGCTACCAAAGGCCACTGCTAAAAAGCCATTGATCATTCATTGTGCTGGTGGCTACCGAAGCATGGTATTCGCATCCATCATCAAGGCCAACGGCCACCACCATATCATGGATGTCATTGGGGGCTTCAATGCCATCAAGGAAATGAAGGGTGTTCCGATGTCGGCTTACAATTGTCCTAGCGGATCAGGAGGCGACAATGGCATCAATGTATAATCATGAAAAAAATGCTATTTTTTTCACTCATTGCTTTGCTTTCAGCATCATGCAGTGGTCAGAATAATAACTCAACAATTTCTTTAACTTCACCAGCAGATATGGAGACAGCAATACTAGCAAGTGGATGTTTTTGGGGGACGGACTATTTTCTCAAGCAAATTGATGGTGTGATCTCAACCACTGTTGGATACACAGGTGGATTTATTGAAAACCCAACCTATGCTCAGGTTTGCACAAAAAGAACAGGGCATTATGAGGCTGCCTATGTTGTTTTTGATCCAAAAAAAACAACCTATGAAGCAGTCGTTAGGGTGTTTTTTGAAACACATGACCCCACTCAAACGAATGGTCAAGGTCCAGACATTGGCCCGCAGTATAAAAGCGCCATATTTTATAACAGTGAAGCTCAAAAAATCACTGCAGAAAAACTGATTGACCTTCTCAAAGACAAAGGCCTAGATATCGCTACAGAATTGATAGCGGCAGAGGTGTTCTACCCTGCAGAGTCATACCACCAAGATTACTATGAAACAAAAGGCGGAACGCCATACTGCCACGGTTACCGCTCACTATTTTGATCGTAACACTTCTCCATCGTTGGAACACGCTTTACTGAAAATACTTTGAAGCATTCCGTTTTTCAGCAAAAAAAAAGGGCCCCAATTGGGGCCCTTTTGCTAGATTGTGATCAGGCTTTGGATACACTCTTTGGTATTAAAATACCCAGATAGAAGACTTAGCAGATACCACACCTAAACCATTCTCTACGTTGTTGTAAACGGTCACAGGCTGTGTGAATGGGCCTCCACTGTTTAGGTAATTATCAAGGGTTACATCGTACAAATACGATGACAAATCTAACTTGGTCAACTTGAAAACAATCTCCATGCCGCTGTTGGGCTCAATGCCAAAGACAGACACATCAATGCTGCGGTTGGTGTTCAGGAAGCTCTCATTGCTGAAGACTAATTGTTCTTTGTATTGTCTCCCTCCACCTGCGCTGACTAAAATGTCATCACTATCGATTTCCATTGTGTACTCAGGGATTGTTGCTGTCCCTCTATATCTCTGATAGGCTCGTATCATATAGTAGCCAGCCTGGCCGCTGTCTGAGATCACCAGGGTAAATTCGCGGTAAGAGTAGTCCCATCCACCACGAGGTATGACACCAGAATTGATGGAGTCCATTGACAAGACAACCGGTTTCGTTGGCACCGTGGCATGGCCACTCACAGAATCCAAGCCTGTATGGTACGCTTTAAACTCATAGAAACCATCAGCCTGAGCAAGCAGGTTGCCTGAACTGGCCATTGGTGCATAGTACCCCTTAAACATGTGCTTCAATGTGTCCCAAGGTCCACCATTCATTCGCATGAGGACTGTGGCACTGTCAAGTATTTGTGGGCTACCATTGTCAATAATGCTCACAGAGCGTGACAGATGAGCTACAATGGAATCGCCCTCACTGAGTGCAGCATGCATCGTAATCAAAGATTGGGTGTCTTTATCCTCAAAGGGAATGATGGTCTCGCATGACACCAAAGTCAATGCAGCGAATAAAAAATAGTAAATAGACTTCATGATGCTTAGAATTTAAATGCGTAGCTGATGGACGGGATGATGGGGAAGAGACCATAGCCCTTCAATACTCTATTATTATTATTGTCAGAACCAAAGTCCATGTAAAAAATATTCACTCGATTGTAGGCATTGTATACACCAATTTGCCAACTGGCTTCACCCCATGACTTAGGTTTGGTGTAGGTGATAGACATATCCAATCGGTGGTAGGCTGGCTCCCTGAAATTATTGCGACTGCCTACCTGTTCTATTACCGGGTTCCACCACTGATCTGGATTTGGATTCGCAAGGTATTGGCGTGTGGCTAAAGTGGTAGCCCTACCCGTTCCGTAAACCCAAACCATACCAGCACTCAGATATTCATTGAACTTATGGCTCATGGTGAACGACACATCATGACGGCGATCAAAAGTGTAAGGGTAAGGGTCGCCAAAGTTGATTTCATCAAATTGCCGCATGGTTTTAGCCAATGTGTAACCCAACCAGCCAGTAGTCCTGCCACGGCGTTTTTCCAAAAGGAATTCTGTGCCATAGGCCCATCCCCTTCCGGTGGTTACTTTTTCCTGCCAATCATCAAAGCCAAACAAGAAGGATGCCCCGTCCTTGTATTCAATCAGGTTTTGCATGTCCTTGTAATACCCTTCTAGAGTAAGTTCCCAGCCATCTCCAAAGTTATAGGCATAGCCAATGGCTGTCTGCCAAGCCTCCTGTGGTCTGATATTCTCTGTTACAGGCACCCACAGATCCGTTGGTAAACCAATGGTCTGGTTGGCCAACAAATGCATGTACTGTGTCATTTCAACGTAAGACCACTTGATGGAAGATTTCTCATTCAAAAGGTAGCGAGCTGACAAGCGTGGCTGCAGGCTCAAGTAGTTAGATTCACCAACATTAAAGCCATTTAAGTGCAAGCCCATATTGATACGCAAACGGTCTCCCAATTTCCAATCATCCTGGATGTAGGCAACATAATCCATGGCAGCCTGTGGGAAGGAGCCAAACGACGTGTCAATGGTTCCAGCACCCCCAAAATTCGCTACGATTGAATTAACCCCTGGCTCAAATTGATGGCGAGTTAAGCCGCTACCAAATTTGATGGTGTGGCTAGGGTTTGGACGGTAATCAAAATCCCATTTGATGCCCACATCCTCAATCTGACTCAAGTAAGACAACTGGAAGGATTCTTTTGTGGTAGTACCCAATTCGGTTCGCGACTGCTCCAAACCTAAATCTGTTAAAAAGCGGTACCTACTAGAGATCGCCGTCAAATTGCTGAACAACTTTGGGTTAATCAACCAGTTCCATCGCGCCGTAGCAATCTTGTTGCCCCAATTCAAAGAAGCATTAGTCTTTGCCTCCTCTATGATGCCATTATTCTCATATGAATCACTGGTATTGATATATGCCTCATCTAAGCCTTCGTAGTAACTGAAGTATAGGTGATGGTTCCGATTAATCTTGTGACTGACTTTGCCATTGAAGTCATAGAAATAGTAACCACCGGCCCCTGCACCTTCTGTTTGGCTTGCGATGAATGGCTTAGCTAAGAGATCTAAATAGGTCCTTCGACCACTAAGGAGAACTGAGGTTTTATCACTGATGATGGGGCCCTCTATGGTCAATTTGGATGAGATCAAACCAACCGAACCTTCACCGTGCCACTCCTTCATGTTGCCTTCCTTCATGCGAACATCCAAAACCGATGACAGCCTTCCACCGTACTCTGCGGGGAATCCACCCTTGATCAAGGTTACATTGTTGATGGCATCCGCATTGAATACCGAAAAGAAGCCAAAGAGGTGAGACACATTGTACACTGGCACCCCATCAATCAAAATCAAGTTTTGATCAGGTCCGCCGCCTCGAACATAAAAGCCAGAGGTTCCTTCCGTACCACTTTGGACGCCAGGCAGCAATTGGATGGCCTTGAGAATGTCTGTTTCGCCCAATAGCACAGGCAAATTCTTCACTGATTTCATACTCAGGGTAATGCTGCTCATTTGGGTGCGAACCTGAACATCACCTGCGCGATCTGCAACCACATTCACCTCATCAAGCAACTCGTTGGCCGGGATCATTTGAATATCCAAATCCCTTGCTTTACTCCGATTCAAACGAAGTCCTTCAAGGAAGGGCGTGTAACCAATGAAGCTGATTTGTAATGCTGCGCTGTCCTTGGAGACTGACATGGAATAAAAACCATAAGCATTGGTTGTCGTTCCCTGCTTGCTAAGTAAATCAAAAACATAAGCGCCAATGAGCTTCTCACCTGTTTGCGCATCCTGGACAAAGCCGTTGATGACATACTGATTTTGTCCAATGGAAGCCAAAGGAATCAAGGTTAGAAAAAACAGGGTAATGAGGTTCTTCATTTTCATATTGAGTTAGTTAGATGATGGGGCTCGGTGATACCATCTTTAAGGGCTGCAGTTTGAGTTTTCATCGTTGTGGTAAAATAGACTCAAAAAGTCCTGTAAAGTTTAATTTCGTTAAACTACTTTCTCCCTTGGCAACAAGCATGCCAATTCAGGCTCAAAGGTAATGCCCATAAATACTTCAGCACTATAGCAAGGATTATTCAAAATGCCTTAAATTCACAACCACAATCAACCTAAACACCCATGAAGCGATTTGCTCTAGCCACGTTGGCCCTTTTCCTTTCTATAGGCATTCAAGCCCAATCCCTGACTCAAACAGTCCGAGGCTCCGTTTTTGATGCAGAATCCAAATTCCCACTGAATGGTGTCGCTGTACAAATTGGCGACGCTTCTATGCAGAGCGATGAAGAAGGCCTGTTCACGTTCACCAATATCCCTATTGGTCGCCAAACGGTGCAGTTTCAAATCATAGGCTTTGAGCCGCAATCTAAAAGTCTGATTCTAAACTCTGCCAAGGAAGGCATTGTGCATGTTGGTCTGGTTGAAGCAGCTACTGAAATCGGCATGGTGGACGTTCGCGCTGGCAAACGCGGTGAGGCACAAAATGAGATGGCCACTGTTTCAGCAAGGCAGTTTTCTGTTGAAGAGACCAACCTTTATGCAGGATCTCGCGGCGAGCCCGCCCGCATGGCTACCAACTTTGCAGGCGTGCAGGGTTCCGACGATCAACGCAATGACCTGGTGATTCGCGGCAACACACCAGCAGGTCTGCTCTACCGTATGGAGGGCATCAACATCCCTAATCCCAACCACTTTGCTATTCCTGGGACGGGCGGCGGACCATTGACTATTTTGAACAACAAATTCTTATCAAACTCAGACTTTTTCACCGGTGCGTGGCCCGCACAATACGGCAATGCTATTTCTGGCGTCTTTGACTTGAACATGCGAGATGGCAACAACCAATCTTTTGAAGGCAGTGCACAGCTTGGCCTGTTAGGTACCGAGTTGCTACTTGAAGGACCTCTAGGTAAAGGGCCTCAAGCTCCCTCCTTTTTGGGTGTTTACCGCTACAGCACGTTTTCCGTGTTCAAAGCATTGAATATCGATTTAGGCACCAATGCCATCCCAGAATACCAAGATGGTGCGTTTCGACTGACATTCCCCCTTGCCAACAATGGCAAACTGGCGCTATGGACCATGTTTGGCGTGTCTGACATCAACATCCTGATCAGTGAAGATGTGGAAGTCAGTGAAGGCTTTGAAAGCTATGGCATGACTGACAGGGATCAATACTTTGGATCAGACATGATTGTGTCAGGTCTTTCCTACTCACGTCCCTTGGATGCCAGTACCTTCCTGAAGGCGGGATTGGCCGTCAGCTCAGCAGTGACCACCTCGGTCAACACCAAGCTCAAACGAACCATTGACACCCTGCCAGACAATGTCTACCACTGGAATGTCCTGGCCAATGACAC
>Ga0209816_1002926_pt1 | contig 11883 bp, 10 predicted proteins | sample CoawatmetaG01DNA_FD_187509 | JGI IMG/M metagenome (GOLD analysis project Ga0209816, IMG submission 187509) | Marine microbial communities from the West Antarctic Peninsula - Coastal water metaG017-DNA (SPAdes) (version 2) | ecosystem: Environmental > Aquatic > Marine > Coastal ... | reverse complement strand
CCTCAAAAGGTACAAGATTGATTATATTAATTCCGAGAAGGTAAAGGGTATGAGTAAAATAAATATATTATTAGTTGATGATCATTCGGTGGTTAGGATGGGCTTTAAAATGTTGATTGAAAATGAATCAGATATGGCAGTTATTTGTGAGGCAGAATCCGGTGAGCTAGGGATTATAGCTTTTAAAGAGCATAAGCCAAGTCTTGTTATTATGGATATAACAATGCCAGGTATGGGGGGTCTTGATGCAATTGAGAGAATTATTGCATTCGATAAAAAAGCTAAAATTTTGGTACTATCGGCTCATGAAGATTCGGTTCATCCCAAACGTGCGTTAAGTGCAGGTGCACTAGGTTATTTAACAAAAAGGAGTGCAGCAGAGGAGTTAATTAAAGCTATTAGATCTGTAAATAATGGAGCAAAGTATCTTGAACCAACCATTGCTCAGCAAATGGCAATTACCCAAATTTCTGGAGAAAATAATCCTGTAGAAATCTTATCTGATCGGGAGTTTGAGGTATTTATGGACCTTGCAAAAGGTAAAAGCACAAATGAAATAGCTGATACGATGTGTTTGAGCCCAAGAACGGTCGGAACACACCTTTACAACATCAAACAAAAACTAAATGCAAATAACTCTGCTGAAATAGCATTAATTGCAATCAGGTGTGGACTTCTGGAGCCATAATTATTTTTTTGATGCAAATATACCACTAATAATAATTAACAATATTCCTAAAGCAGTTTGCGAATCTATGAATTCGTCAAACCAAACTACACCAATTATCGTTGCAAAAATTATTGTTAGGTAAGATAGACCTGCATTTCCAAGAGTATTCCCAACATGATAAGCTTTAGTGATTGCAATTTGGGCAACAGTAGCACTTACCCCAAGCCCAAGAAGAATTAGTGCATGTTCAAATTGAGTATTATGTATTTCACCAAAGAGCATCATAAATCCAGAGCAGATTGTTGATATCAGAGTAAAGTAAAATATAGTCCTTAAGACTGGCTCTTTAAGTTGCCCAAGTTGAGTTACAAATAGATAAGCCATTGCTGCACCTAATCCTGAAATAAGACCGATTAAGCCAGCAAAATAATCCTGATTTTCAAATGTGGGCTTGAGTATGAAAAAAACTCCTAAAAATCCGATCGTAACAGCTAAAAAAAGCCATTTTTTAACCCTCCTTTTTAAGATTAAAGGCATAAGTAACCCTAAAAATAGTGGAGAAGTATAGTTTAGAGATATCGCGGTACTTAGTGGAAGATGGTTGATAGCATAAAAAAAGAATAGCAAGGAAATGAAACCAATTGATGATCGAGTTAAATGTAATTTAATATAATTCGATGAATATGAAACGTTATTCCACCTCATTATAGCTATTATAAAAATCAAACTTATCGATGAGCGATAAAAAACTAATTCAGTTGGCGTGAAACTTTCACCTCCTAACTTAACAAAAGTACCCATTAGAGCAAAGAAGAAAGTTGCAATCAGCATCCATAGAACACCTTGGTGAAAGACAAACATAATAGATTCTCAGAATATAATATTAGTGCGTCATTTTAAATTAGCAAATTAAGATGAATACTTCAAATATTTCATGTAAAATAATGTATTACGAAATGTAACATCTTACATTAGGAGTGTATGATTTATGAAGAATCCATTAGATTCAATCAAGGGTACAATTATTGCAGGTTTAGTGCTTATATTAATCTCTCTCATTTATCTTGACTGGGGTGAGTTAAGTACGACCGGATTATTGGGGGATGCAAGTTCTGCTTATTATGGATTTATGAGATTTTTTCATGTGATAGCTGGCGTAGCTTGGATTGGGCTTTTATATTATTTTAATTTTGTGCAAGTACCTGCTTTAAAAAATGCTGCAGCAGATGGAACGGCTGCAGGGATAACTAAACACGTTGCTCCTCTAGCTCTTTTGTGGTTCAGATGGGCAGCTTTAGCTACATGGATTGCAGGTGCAGCTTTGTTAGGATCAAGCTTTACTGATACGTTTCTACTAAGAGACGGTTATGAAGCTATGGGTATCGGTTCTTGGATGGGAACTATTATGCTCTTCAATGTGTGGGGTTTAATTTGGCCTAATCAACAAAAAATACTTGGAATGAAAAAAGCTACTGACGAAGAAAAAGTAAAGGCGAGACGAGTAGCTCTTTTAGCATCAAGAACTAACACTATGCTATCTATACCAATGTTACTTCTGATGACTAATGGACTTTCTCATCGAGCAATGCTTGGTTTATAATATATTTTAAAGGATGCAAAGGCGACTTTAAGTCGCCTTTTTTGTTTGTACTATGAAATTAATGAATAAAAATTTGATGCCTACTTATAACAGACTTCCTATTTCTTTTGAAAAAGGTAAAGGGGTGTGGGTGTTTGATAAGAACAAGACTAAATATTTAGATGGCTTATCTGGTATTGCAGTTAATACTTTGGGCCATAATCATACAGGCTTAGTTAAAGCTATTTCAAAGCAAGCTGCAAAATTGATACATATTTCAAATTACTATCATATTGAAGAGCAATCAGTGCTTGCTGATAAATTAGTAAAGCTTTCAAAACTTTCCTCAGTATTTTTCTGTAATTCTGGCTGTGAAGCAAACGAAGCAGCGATTAAATTGGCAAGACTCCACGGGCATAAATTAGGTATTGATTCGCCAAACATCATAGTTATGGAGGGTGGATTTCATGGAAGAACAATGGGGACATTATCTGCATCTGGGGGTAGGAAATATCAAGCAGGTTTCGAGCCATTAATGTCTGGATACATCAGAGTCCCTTTTGATGACATTGATTCTATTGAGAAGATCTCAGGTAAAAAGAATAAAGTTTCTGCAGTGTTTGTTGAGCCAATTCAAGGCGAGGGCGGAGTAAATATACCAAATAATTTCAAGCAATATTTAAAAAAATTAAGACAGATTTGTGATAAAAATAAATGGTTATTAATTTTTGATGAGGTTCAGTGTGGGATTGGTAGAACAGGTAAATGGTTTGCTCATCAACATTCATCAGTGAAACCGGACGTTATGACCTTAGCTAAAGGATTGGGTTCAGGGATGCCTATAGGCGCATGTATTGCAAATAAAACTGCTACTCAACTTATGGAACCAGGAAAGCACGGCTCAACTTTTGGAGGTAACCCACTAGCCTGCGCTGCTGGCATAGCAACTTTGAATGCTATTGAAAAAGAATATTTGATTAAAAATGCATCAAGCCAAGGGTTGTTGATAACAAATCTCTTAAATAAAAAATTTAAAAATAACAAAAATATTATCTCAATAAGATCTTTGGGGCTTATGATTGGTATTCAGTTAAGCTCATCTTGTGGTGAGTGTGTAAATATTGCATTAGAAAAAAAACTTTTAATTAATGTCACCGCAGAGAATGTTATAAGACTTCTCCCACCATTAATTATAAATAAAGTAGAAGCTACATTACTAGCAGATAGATTAATTGAGGTAATTGAGAGTTTTTTAAATAACTATGGATAAAACAAAACATTTTTTACAATTTAATGATCTTGAAAAAGGCGAAATTGAGCTTTTGTTTGACAGAACAAAGTGGATAAAAGATCAATACAAATCATATAAAAAATATTGGCCATTAGAAGATAGGTCTCTTGTGATGATTTTTGAGAAGGCAAGCACAAGAACTAGACTATCTTTTGAAGCAGGTATGCATCAATTAGGAGGAGCTGGAATATATTTAAATACTAGGGACTCTCAATTAGGTAGAGGTGAACCAGTAGAGGATGCGGCACAAGTGATATCAAGAATGTGTGATGCAGTAATGATAAGAACTTTTGAGCAAGATGTAATTGAGAGGTTTGCAAAAAATTCCAGAGTACCTGTTATCAATGGTCTCACCAATGAATATCACCCTTGTCAAATTCTTGCAGATATTTACACTTTTATTGAAAAGAGAGGCTCTATTCAAGGTAAGACAGTTGCCTGGATTGGCGATTCTAATAATGTATGTAACACATGGCTTCAAGCTGCAGAATTACTTGATTTTAATGTGCATGTGTCAACACCAAAAGGATATGAGGTTGAGGTTGAAAGAGCTGGTTTGTATAATAATCAGCACTTCGAAGAATTTGAAGACCCAATGGATGCAGCAAAAGGTGCTGATATTGTTACAACTGACGTATGGACTAGTATGGGTTTTGAATCAGAAAAAAATGAGAGAATAAAAGATTTTACTGATTGGCGAGTCGATAGCGATATGATGGGTATTGCTGGCAAAGATGCATTATTTATGCATTGTCTTCCAGCACACAGAGGTGAAGAGGTAACTGCTGATGTAATTGATGGGCCTCATAGTGTTGTGTGGGAAGAGGCAGAAAATAGACTTCATATTCAGAAAGCACTTTTAGAATATTTGATACTAGGGAAAGTTAAATGATAAAGGACGTAGATAAAATTGTACTTGCATACTCTGGAGGTTTGGATACGTCAGTAATTTTAAAGTGGCTTCAGCAAGAGTATAAATGCGAAGTTGTTACTTTTACAGCTGATTTAGGGCAAGGTGAAGAGATTGAGCCGGCGAGAGAGAAGGCAAAAAATGCTGGTGTTAAAGAGATTTTTATTGAGGATCTAAAAGAAGAGTTTGTTAGGGATTTCGTTTTTCCAATGTTTAGAGCTAACACGGTTTATGAGGGTGAATACCTCCTTGGAACATCAATAGCAAGGCCTTTAATCGCAAAAAGACTAATTGAGATTGCAAAAGAAACTAATAGTAATGCTATCGCCCATGGTTCAACAGGGAAGGGAAATGATCAAGTTAGGTTTGAATTAGGATCTTATGCTTTAAATCCAGATATTAAGATTATTGCACCTTGGAGGGAATGGGATCTTCTGAGCAGAGAAAAGTTAATTAAATTTGCTGAAGATAATAATATCCCTGTAGATATGAAGCATAAAGACGGGGGAAGTCCTTATAGTATGGATGCAAATCTTCTTCATATCTCTTATGAAGGTAGAGATTTAGAGGACCCATCTATTTCCCCTGAAGAATCTATGTGGAGGTGGACAAAGAGCTTAAAAAGCGCACCTGATAACCCAGAAGAAATAACTATTGAATTTAAAAAAGGTGATCCAGTAGGATTAAATGGTAAAAATCTAAAGCCACACGAAATTTTGCATCAATTAAATCAAATTGGTGGAGAGAATGGTGTGGGCAGGTTAGATTTAGTTGAAAATAGATTTGTTGGAATGAAGTCGAGAGGTTGTTACGAGACTCCTGGTGGTGCTATTTTATTAAAAGCACATAGAGCAATTGAGTCATTAACTTTGGATAGGGAAGAAGCACATTTAAAAGATGAGTTAATGCCAAAATATGCTTCATTAATTTATAACGGATTTTGGTGGGCACCAGAAAGATTGGCCCTTCAAGCTCTAATAGATACAACACAAATCAAGGTTAATGGGTGGGTGAAAATTAGTTTATATAAAGGAAACGTTACTATTTTAGGCAGAGATAGTGATAATTCATTATTTGATTCAAATATAGCTACTTTTGAGGATGATAGAGGTGCTTATGATCAAAAAGATGCAGAAGGATTTATTAAAATAAATGCATTAAGAATGAGGATAGCAGCTAAAAAAATTAAAAAGTAAATTAAGGGGAACAGAATATGCCTTCATTTGATATAACATCAGAAGCAAATATAGTAAATATCAGGAATGCCGTTGATGTATCGATGAGAATGATTGATAACCGATATGATTTTAAAGGGACGACTGCTAAAATTGATTTTTTAGAGAAGGAAATGGTTGTAAATTTATTTGGCGATGCTGAATTTCAATTAAACCAAATTAAAGACATTTTATTTCCAGCGATGGAAAAAAAAGAGCCTGATAGCTCAAAGCGCATCACTTCAGAAAGTATTGAAACTGTATCTGGAAATAAATCTAAGCAAGTACTCACAATTAAGAATGGAATAGATATAGATTTAGCAAAACAGATTGTTAAAACAATAAAAGATTCTAAAATTAAAATACAAGCCAGTATTCAGGGAGATGCAGTCAGAATTTCTGGAGGGAAAAGAGACACACTCCAAGATTGTATTGCTTTAGTAAAATCAAAGCATCAAGACTTCCCTTTAAGCTTTGGTAATTTTAGGGATTAATTCATGGGAATTTCTCTGTATGAAAAAGTATTTAATCGCCATGTGGTTCAAAAAGACGAGAATACTTATTTGCTCTATATAGATAGACATTTAGTTCATGAAGTAACAAGCCCTCAAGCATTTGAAGGAATACGCATATCAAATAGAAATATTTGGAGAAAAAATTCTATTATTGCTGTACCAGATCATAATGTGCCAACAACAGATAGAACAGTAAAAATCAAAGACCCTATTTCTAGAATTCAAGTCGAAACCCTGGATAAAAATTGTGAGGAATTTGATTTACTTCAGTTTAAGATGAATGACAGACGCCAAGGAATTGTTCATGTTGTTGGGCCAGAACAAGGATCAACATTACCGGGAATGACTATAGTCTGCGGTGATTCTCATACAAGCACTCATGGAGCATTTGGTGCAATTGCTATGGGAATTGGTACTTCAGAAGTTGAGCATGTACTTACAACTCAATGCTTAATAGTAAATAAATTTAAAACAATGCGAGTAAAGGTAAATGGCGATCTTCAATATGGGGTAACAGCTAAAGATGTTGCTTTGGAAATAATAGGTAAGATCGGAACTGCAGGTGGAACAGGTCATGCAATTGAATTTACAGGAACGTCAATACAGTCATTATCAATGGAAGGTAGGATGACGTTATGTAACATGGCTATTGAGGCCGGGTCTAGAGTAGGTTTAATAGGGGTAGATGATAAAACTATTGAATACATTGAAGATAAGCCTTTGGCGCCAAAGGGTGATTTATGGGAAAAGGCTAAAAAAGATTGGGTAACCTTAGTGAGTGATGAAGATGCAAGATTTGATTCTGAAATTGAAATTGATGGCAGCCTCATAGAGCCACAAGTTACATGGGGCACCTCTCCTGAGATGGTCGTAAGTATTACTAGCAAAGTTCCAAATCCTGCTAATTTTTCAGATAAAACTTTAAGCTCTAGCTATCAAACAGCACTGAAATATATGAACTTAAAACCTGAGACACCAATAAATGAAATATCTATTGATAAAGTTTTTATTGGCTCTTGTACTAATTCTAGAATTGAAGATTTAAGAGCAGCTGCGAGCATCGTGGGAACAAAAAAAATTGCAAAGAATATTAAATTGGCATTAGTAGTTCCAGGTTCTGGTCTGGTAAAGCATCAGGCAGAAGCAGAAGGACTGGATAAGGTTTTTAGAAATGCTGGATTTGAATGGCGTGAGCCAGGATGTTCAATGTGCTTAGCAATGAATGCAGATAAGCTAGAACCTGGAGAAAGATGTGCATCCACATCCAATAGAAATTTTGAGGGTAGACAAGGGCAAGGGGGGAGAACTCATTTAGTAAGCCCTCAAATGGCAGCGGCAGCAGCAATTTATGGTAAATTTGTTGATATTAGAGAGATTAATTAATGAGTCCTTTAAACATTCACAAAGGAATTGTTATTCCATTGGATAGGGCAAATGTTGATACAGATGCAATCATTCCAAAGCAGTTCTTAAAATCCATTAAAAAGACAGGTTTTGGACCTAATTTATTTGATGAATGGCGCTATCTTGATCATGGAGAACCAGGTCAAGATAATTCTAAGCGAAGAACTAATCCAGACTTTGTGTTAAATATACCTAGATACAAAGATGGCTCAATATTAATCGCGAGAGAAAATTTTGGTTGTGGATCAAGCAGGGAGCATGCTCCTTGGGCTCTTCTTGATTTTGGAATTAGAGTTGTTATAGCCCCGAGCTTTGCTGATATATTTTATGGAAATTGTTTTAAAAACGGTATTCTTCCAATTACTTTAGATAAGATCACTATGGATCATATTTTTACTAAAGTAGAGAAGAAAATTGGGTACGAAATAACAGTTAATCTACAAAAACAAAAAATTTATTATGATTCTGAAACTGTATCTTTTGAAGTGGATAGCTTTAAGAAGTCGTGTTTGCTGGATGGTTTAGATGATATTGGATTAACTTTAAAAAATAAAATTAATATTGAAAATTTCGAAAAAAAATACCATGAAAGTTTTCCATGGCTAAATGGCGAGGAAAGTTAAAATGAAAATTGCAGTTTTACCTGGGGATGGAATAGGTCCTGAAATCATCAAACAAGCTGTAAAAGTATTAAAGGCTTTTGGTCTAGAAAATAGTTTGGAATATGCTCCTATCGGTGGAGCTGGTTACGAAGAGTTTAAAGATCCTCTTCCTAAATCCACTCTTGAGCTTGCGCTTGCTGCAGATGCTGTTTTACTTGGCGCTGTTGGCCATTGGAAGTATGACAAATTACCCAGGGATATGCGCCCTGAAAGAGGATTACTTAGAATTCGGCAATCCTTAAATTTATTTGCAAACTTAAGGCCTGCTATTATGTTTTCTGAGCTAATACATGCTTCAAGTTTAAAGGCTGAAGTTGTGTCAGGTCTAGACATACTTATTATAAGAGAGTTAACAGGGGATATTTATTTTGGTGAGCCAAGAGGTATAGTTACTAATAATCACAATGAGCGTGAGGGCATTAATACGATGAGATATTCTGAATCTGAAATCAAAAGAATTGCTCACGTTGCATTCAAGACTGCCTTAAAAAGATCCAAGAAATTATGTTCTGTAGACAAGGCTAATGTTTTAGAAACTACTGAATTATGGAGGGAGATAATAATTCAGACTGGTGAAGAATATCCGGAGGTAGAGTTATCTCATATGTATGTTGATAATGCTGCTATGCAATTAGTTAAAAATCCAAAACAGTTCGATGTTATCGTTACAGGTAATATATTTGGAGATATATTGTCCGATGAAGCTTCAATGTTAACAGGCTCTATTGGCATGCTCCCCTCCGCATCATTAGATGCAAATAATAAAGGTATGTATGAGCCAAGCCATGGGTCTGCCCCTGATATAGCAGGCCAAGACAAGGCTAATCCACTAGCTACTATTTTGTCATTAGCTATGATGTTTAAATACACATTTAATGAAGAAGGTAAATTTAATTTAATAGAAAATGCCGTCAGAAATGTCTTGAAAGAAGGATTTCGAACAGAAGATATATCATCTGAAGGAACTAATTTAATTGGATGTGAAGAAATGGGCGATAAAGTTATTGAAAGGCTAGAAATTTAATATGAAAAAAGTTGGATTTATCGGGTGGCGCGGAATGGTCGGGTCAGTTTTAATTAAACGTATGATTGAAGAATCAGATTTTGATAATTTTGATTCATATTTTTTTTCTACCTCTCAAGTTGGGCAAAAAAATCCTGAATGGAACATTAACTTTAAGAATAAATTGTTAATTGATGCATTTGATATTCAAGAATTATCTAAAATGGATATTGTAATGACTTGTCAGGGAGGAGAATATACAGATAAAGTTTTTTCTAAATTAAGAGAAACAGGATGGACTGGGCATTGGGTAGATGCAGCATCAACTTTACGAATGGAAGAAAGTTCAGTGATTGTTCTTGATCCGCTTAATCAACCATCAATTGATAGTGCTTATGATGCAGGGATTAAAAATTGGGTAGGTGGAAATTGTACTGTATCTTTAATGTTATTAGCCATTCATGGTTTATTAAAAGAAGACTTAGTGGAGTGGGTTTCCTCTATGACTTACCAAGCCGCAAGTGGAGCTGGTGCAAATAACATGAGGGAGTTACTATCCCAGATGGGGCAAATATATTCTTCTGTTTCAGATGACCTTAATCAAAAAAATTCAAACATTCTTGATATTGACAGCAAAGCACTAGCTTTGATGAACTCAGAAAAATTTCAAAAGAGTAGCTTCAAAGTCCCTTTAGCTGGAAATTTGATTCCATGGATTGATGAGGATTTAAAAAATGGTCAGAGTCGTGAGGAATGGAAGGGACAATCTGAAACTAATAAAATTTTAAACTCTGGATTTAATTCTATCAAAGTTGATGGTTTATGTGTTCGAATTGGGACAATGAGGTCTCACTCTCAGGCACTTACAATTAAGCTTAAAAAGAGGATTCCTATTGAAGCAATAAATGAAAAGATTTCTAATGGAAATCAATGGGTAAAATTAATTCCAAATGAAAAAGAATCTTCCATGACTTTATTAAGCCCTGCAGAAGTTTCAGGTAAACTTGATATAGCAGTAGGAAGAATTAGAAAATTAGATATCGAAGACAACTGCATATCAGTTTTCACTGTTGGAGATCAGCTTCTCTGGGGAGCTGCAGAGCCAATTAGGCGAATGTTGAAAATACTTATCCAAAAAGGAAACAGATAGTTATGAAAAGAAAATTTAAATTACCGATACTGTTTATTTTCTTAATTTGCATTTCTAATGCCTTATCAGCGATAACATTAAATAAAATGCAAGTGAATTCTAAGCAAGATGAACCATTAAATGCAGTAATTGATGTTATTTATTCAAAAGGCGATAAAGCGTCAAATTTGAAACCTGCAATTGCGTCAAAAGAAAATTATGAAGCAAATGGTTTATCGAGACTACCGATTCATTCCGACATCCAGATTAGATTGGAAGACGGAGTTGATGGAGGAAAAATATATTTAATAAGTAAGGACATAGTAAAAGATCCTTTTTTAGATTTATTAATTCAAATTGACTCAGAAAAAGGAAGAGTTTATAAAGAATATACTGTTCTTTTAGAGCCGCCTTCACCAAAAACGACTATAAAAAAAGTGACAGAAGCTAAAAATGAAAAGGTAGAAGCGGTAGCTATAAAAGATGAAGTAAAATCTGAGCTAGTAAAAAATTCAAAACAAGATACAACCGAAGCTGAAAAAAGTAAAGTAGTAAAAGAGGTTAAAAAACCAACTAAGAAAAAAGAAGACAAATTTAAAATAGTTAAGTCTAAAAAAGGTAAAACACTTTATCAGATTTCAAGAGAGAATAAACCATCAGGAGTTACAACCGAGCAAATGGTATTGGCTATTTACCAGAACAATCCAAAAGCATTTTCTGAAGAAAATGTTAATACGTTAATAAATAATAAAAAATTAAAAATACCACCTGTAAGTTATTTTAAAAATCATTCGCATCTTGAAGCCCGTAAAATTTTAAGGGGCCAAAATATTGAATGGAAAAATAAGCTAAAGAAAATAAATAAACCAGTAAAACAAAAAAAGATTATAAATAAAGATGCTGCAAAGATTGATGAGTTAAAAAAAGAGCTTGTTGAAGCTAAAAAGAAATTAGAGGAAATTACAAGATTAAATATTGATTCTAAAAATAATTCAGTTATAGAGTCAAACATACCATTAAAAGAAAATGTTGAGAGCCTAAGGGAAGCACAATCGCTTAAAGACCAAGAATCCTCTAAGGCAGAAGTAAGTCAAGCTCAAGTAGAAGAGGTTGATGACGGTGTTTTTGTTTCCTCAATATCAGATTTCGATGAAAATAAAATTGATGAAACTGAAATTGATATATCAGAAAATAAGGGATTAGAAACTATTCATGTTTTATTACTTGTATTATTATTTGTTCTTTTGCTCGGGTTATTTGTTGTTACATCAAGAAGGAAAGCAAGCGAAAGAAACCAGACATTAAAAAGCTTTGTTGATGATGATAACTCTTCTTCAAAATCTTTTAATGAAGTTCATGACACTGATTCATCTTCTAATTTATCAGAAAAAAGAGCTGAAGGTAAAGATAATTATGGAGAAGATATTAAAGATTTAGGTGGTACTGATTTAAATAAATCTGAAGAAAATAAAAGTGAAAGTAAAAAAAATTATCTACCCATTGCAT
>Ga0209816_1002921_pt1 | contig 11894 bp, 13 predicted proteins | sample CoawatmetaG01DNA_FD_187509 | JGI IMG/M metagenome (GOLD analysis project Ga0209816, IMG submission 187509) | Marine microbial communities from the West Antarctic Peninsula - Coastal water metaG017-DNA (SPAdes) (version 2) | ecosystem: Environmental > Aquatic > Marine > Coastal ... | reverse complement strand
AACCAATAGTGGTAGCACCAGAACCAGAGTCGCCATGGACTGCTGCTGCTCACTCGCTTGCTGCCGAATCTCAGTGGGCCGCACCGCCATTCCCGATACCATCACCGACCCTTGGACCCGCACTAACACCTGCATTGATGGCGGGGCCGATGATGGCGCCGATTTCACAAGCGGCACCATTGCCACCCGCTCCCGCTCCTATAGCTGCCCCAGTTCCAATACCCGCTCCAGTTCCGGCACCAGTTCCGGCACCAGTTCCAGCTCCAGTTCCAGCTCCGTCTCCTATTTCGGCTCCAGCACCAGCGACAACACAAGCGCCAGTATTTGCTGCACCGCAGGTGTCGCCAGTGGCTGTGCCACCATCACCGTGGGGAGCGGTTCCGGCTCCAGCTCCCGCCCCAGCTCCCGCAGCGGCACCAGTGCCTATGCAAGCTGTAGCGCCAGTGGTTTCGGTTGCACCAGTCATACCTGTAGCCACTCAAATGCCAGCCAATGACCAGTCTCCAACCAGTCCAACCACGCGGCCGAGTTTTGGCGGTTGGCCAGCTGGACCAGTGCCAAATCCTTATGCTACCCAAGATGCAATGCAAAGACCGCCTCAACAACAACAACAACAACAAGTGCAACAGCCTGTGCAGCAACAACAGCAAGTGCAGCAGCCGGCGTCACCTCCTACATATGGCTGGGCACAGCCTCAGCAACAACATCAACAGATGCAAAATAACCCAATTGCTGCTCCGCATTATCAGAATCCTGGTAATGGCAATGGTGGCAATGGCCATCATGTGCAGAGGCCAGAAGAAAGAGAAGAGCCGAGTTATGATCCTGCCACGGCTTGGGACTAGCAGGTAAGCCTTGTTTCTACGGCAGCAGCATTGCCATCTGTTCCACAAATTGTTCTGGTGGTACGTAGCCGGAAATGCTGGTCACTACTTTGCCCTGAGCATCTATCACTAACACCGTTGGATAGCCGCTAACTTTGTATGGTTTCAATTCGGCTGCGTTGATGCGGGCATGAAGCTTGAGCCAAATAAAACGATCACCCAACTCAGCCACCAAGCCTGGGTTTTGGAAGGTCTCATGCTCTAGGCGGCTACACCAGTGACAATTGTCAGTATACACATCAACGATGATGAGCTTATGTTTCTGCCTGGCAGAAATCTTGCAGTTATTTAGACTCGACTGCCACTGCAATTGGCGTTTTGCTGCATCAACTTTACGCTGTGGATGTGCTAAACAATTGACGTGGCAAGTGCTGATAAAAGCAAGGAGCAGCGACAATATCAGGGTGGGTCGCATCTAGTCAGCCGCTTGATTTTCGCTAGAGTGTCTAACCACTTTGGCACCATCGCTAATTGATTGAAAATCTGGATGGGCCGATATTGAACAGTGGTTTTCGCTCTCTACCCAAGCTTTAAGGCTATCGAGGCGGCGACGAATATCCTTGAGAATTGATGAGCCTGCTACTTCTTTAGCAAACGGCAGCCAGACTTTTGGCTCACTATAGGTGTTCAACTTAACTTCAGTTCGCTCGCCATTGCCAAGCGGGGTCAATATCCATGAGCCTTCAAAGGCCTTCAATTTCTCTGAGGAGAGTAAGGCGAAATCTATGCGCTTGTAGGGCGTTTCTACTTCTTTGTAGGTACAGTGCGCATTACCTATCACTGGAAGTTCACTAAAGTGTTCATCCATAACCGCTACACCGTCATGGTGTGAAACTACTTTTCTTCTGTGTGGCTCTTGAACACGTGAATGTTGAATTGCTTCAAAAACCGCTTTGGGAGAGGCATCTATTACTACGCTTGACTCTACTCCACGATGTCCTCTTGGGGCAGCTAAGGCGGCACTACTGCTAGAGGCAGCTATTAGTACCAAGGCGAGAAGCAATTTATTTAGTCTTGTTGTCATCACGTTTGTTCTGAAAGGATTTTCAAAGGTTTCCAAAAGGATTTCACTGGCCATTAATGGCCAAACCAAGCTGTCAATTCGCAACTATTATTGCTCATTGCTAATGATAACTGTGCGTTGACAATATTTAGGAGTTTTTAAAATAATAGATGTCAGCATATAGCTATTTGATGGTGGAACATTATTCACGAAAAAGCTCTCAAGCTTTTGCTTGTTTACCTAAGCTAACAAGCGAGTGAGTAATACTATAATGGTGACGATATTTCTGAATTGAGCGTTGAGGATAAACCATGAACCGGCACTTTATACTTTCAAGAGCAAACTCTTTGAAAGGCCTGGCTATTGCTGCTTGGTCATGGGTTATCGGTTATGCCTTACCTGTACTGGCTCAGAAGCAACCAGCTGGAACGGTTATTGCAGCTGAAGTAAAAGGGTTACCTACCCATGAGAATAGTGGATTTCTTGACGGCCTATTCACGACAATCAACTATGTAACTGGCTTCGCTCTAGCCGGAGCCCTGATTTTTGGATTGATTTGGCTTTTACAGCGTCGCAATGTGGCAGAAGATGTAGAGCAAGAGGCTACCCCAGCTTCTGAAAATAGCGACTCTACAGCTGGTGCTCCAGAGTCAGATGCTAGCAAAGAAGAAACGTCTGCAGCAGATTCTAAGAGTACTGAAGAATCAGCCGAAAACAGCGAAGATAAAGCAGCTAACTAATTTTCACTAAGATTCGATAGCTTAGCTTGGGCGATAGCACCAGCTGAATTAGGGTCTGTGAATCGCATTGAAATTGCCACCATCTCACCATTATCGGTTGGTATCGTGGTAATTCTAAGTTCTACTTCGTCTTCTTCAACTCGCGTCGTAAACTTCTTGTCTTGTGGTTTCACCAGTTCTTGAGGGTTTAAGCCAGCAATGACTTTATACGAACCAACTAGCGCTCCATGTATCTCTAAGGGCAACATACAATCAGCTAAAAGTTCTCCATGGAGGAAGTAGCGCAGTGAGACACCGCTAACATCAGGCTCTAGGTGAATATCAGAGCAGCGTTTCTGAGTAGCCTTTCCAATTATTTCGTGAGCCAATAGCATCACAGAAGCATTCTGTGCTTCTTTCATGCGATTGATATCAGTCTCTTCTTCACTACCACCGAGTTCTGACTCAACAACATCCTCAAGAAGCTTCCGACTAGCATTAGCGTTCATAGCACCGAGACTAGATTCGATTAGATGGCTAGTTACGTTGGCGACGGCAGTTTGCATTGCATTTTCAGCCAGAGCAACCTGGTCTCTTGCTGCCGCTGCAGCTATATCTGTTGAAACTTGAAGAGGATCGGCAACAGGTTTAGTCTCTGTCACTATCGGCGGTGCAACTTCTGCTGCGGTAGCTGGCTCCGCGACTGGTGCGACTGGTGCAACTTCTGCTGCGGTAGTTGGCTCTGCTATTGGTGCGACTGATGCAACTTCTGCTGCCGTAACTGGTCCTGCTACTGGTGTAATTTCTGGTTCTGGAATAGCTGGTGCTGAACTCGCTGGCTCCGGCATTGGTGCTACAACGACTTCAGGAATTGGTTCCACAAGTGACGCAGCAATTACATCGGCAATTACTGATGCTTCGGCTGAAACCTCTATGATTAATGGCTGTGCCTGTTCAGTTGCGGCGACCGGTGCCACAGGGCTATCCATATCGTCATCATCATCGTCACCAAAAAGTGATTGAAGATGTTTCTTTGCTGGTACGCGAGGAGATACTTTTTTCTCCAAGGCATCGGCTTGAGCAATTACACTGGCCGGAAGAGTAAACTCTTCGCTTAAGGTACTAGCAGTGTGACTAAGTTCAACAGTATGACCCAATTCCCCAGTATGAGTAAGTTCAGTATTCTGATTAAGCTCGGCAGCTTCAGGCGCTTCTACTGGCAGTGCAGTAGGAACTTCATACAATTGCTTCATACAGAATTCAAATTCGTCAGCTGTGCAAACTAGTTGCTTAAGATGGCCGCTTCGCAACTCAACACGCAAAGTATCTAAGGCAATTAGGTCATCGGGGTTGACCATGGCTACAGTAAAATGTGTGCCTGAACTTGCCACTGGTATAAGTTTGAACTTGTATTTAGTTTCCATAGAAACTAAATCGGCAATCTCGCGCTCCGGAACGTTTTGAGAAAGGGAGATGAAATTGACGCCGAATTGCAGTTCAAGAGAATCTTTCAGCTGGTGATAGGTAACCAATCCCAACCGATCCAAAATTAATGTCAGCCTATCGCCGGACCTGGATTGCTCCTCCATGGCACTGGCGAGCTCTTCAGCGGTAATTATGCCGATGTCGACCAGAAGGTCGCCAATCTCGTTACCACTGACGGACATCGAATCTCCTGGCGAAATTGTAGTGGGGTTCATCTGTGCGGGAATCCGATTGAATTGATACGGTTGACCATAAATGATCAAACAGGTCTTATTATTTGTTTTCCCGATGGAAAATGCTGCTAAACCTGAGCTTTATTGTATTTGCTCAAAAACTTACGGCTTTACGAGCACCCTGGGCACAATTTCAATCAACGGTTTTGCTGACGTCTGGTCGGCGACAATATCAGCCACTGAATAATGACAATGCTCATGGGCCCCTACAAAGTCGATATTGACGTCACCCATGCCAGCGGCTAGAGCACGATAGGCCTCTTTGGCGGCTGGGGCATCAAAGCGACTCAAAATAGCTGTGGCATAGAGCCTACCAGCAGGGCTACCATTGGCAATGATCCATTCTAGGTCAGGGCGAGCTGGAGCACCAAGCTTAATTGCTGCGTTAAGAGCGGGGCCAATTTTGCTGCTCTTCAAGCTGGCTTCTTCCAACTGTTTCGCCGTAGCGATAGCGATTAGAGCAGGGTTCATCTGGCGACTGGGCTGCTCATCTTTGACCTCAGAGCTAGATTGCCCTGCGTTCGGCAAGGATGAACCTGTCAAAGATGGACCAATTTGAGCCGAAGCTGCAGGCATAAAGCAAAGCGACAAAGCTATAAGGCTTGATGCAATAAAAGATTTGCTTTCAAGATTCATGCTTTGTCGCTCTGTATTTGCTTAGGGCTGCTCTAATGTTTCGGCAGACTACTTGACGCCCAATAGTTCGACTTCGAAGACCAGTGTGGCATTCGGAGGAATAACACCGCCAGCGCCTCTGGCACCATAACCAAGGTTTGGTGGAATGGTCAACTTGCGCTTGCCGCCGATTTTCATAGTGGCCACGCCTTCGTCCCAACCCTTGATCACTTGGCCGTTTCCGAGCAAGAATTCAAAAGGCTGATTACGGTCTACTGAACTATCGAACTTAGTGCCGTTTGTAAGCCAGCCAGTGTAGTGCACTACAACTGTTTGACCATTTTTAGGCATAGCGCCTTGGCCCACGACGATGTCTTCAATTACGAGACCGGTGGGTGTTGTGGTTCCGGTTTGTGTCATGGAATTTGCTCCGCTTGTATTAACGTTGTTTGACTGTTCGCCACTGCTAGTAGTGGCGACATTGCTAGCTCCAGCGCTAGCATCCACCGGAGTGGAGGCATTTGAGCAGGAGGTTGTTGACAGGCTTGTTAGGCCCATCAGAGTTAGAGCTAGAAAAGTAGAAGTTGGCGCTAGTTTACGCATTTAAGTCCTCAAATTGAGACCACGCCAAAGTTATAGCAGAACCGAGCGAGATTGCCATTAACGCAGATTTTCGTAGTCACCCCATTTACGGCGAAGCAACATAGATGGATGATCTCAAGAGTTAATTCTAGAGATCATAGAAAAGGTCTGATGCCCAAATTTAGCGACAACTCTGAGCCAGATAGGTCTAAAGCCGCGACAGCTGATGTTAGCGAAGTGCTGCTGGCCTCTTTAGCCGTGAGCAAAGAGAAATCAAGCGTCCCTGACAAGCCCGTCGGATTTATCACCAAAGCCGAGGTGATTGCCGAAGGCACCCTGAAAGGCATGGTCAACCATGGCCTTTCTGAAGCCATTAACAATCCAGGCCGCTTCGGCACAGAAATAGTGGGCGCCGCTGCTCTTACCCTGGCCATGAAAGGTCCGAGCTGGGTGAGAATGCCAGCCCTTGGTGTTGCCACTGTGGGTACGGTTGTTTTTGCCGCCCATGCCGCCGATGCCACCAGTAAGGCCGCCGGTATTGCCGATAGGATGACGAGCAGCAATCTCGACCAGAGCAAGGCGGCAATTAGCGAAACTCTTGGCCCTCTAGCCTTTGACGCAGCCATGATGGTGGGTGCCGGTCATCTAGGCTCACGGATGGCAGCCAACCTGCCCAAGACATTCCCGACTCACATAGTTGACTCGGTTATTCCTCGTCTATCCTTCGAAATGGGCCCACAGCTTGCTCTTGAAGGTGTTTCAATGAGCGGAATGGCTTCCACTGGTCCGCGCTTGCGTTTTAATGCTCCCCATGAGGCCCCAGGCCTAAAGACTAAGCCAGAAAACGTCATGGCAATGACGAATCATGGCGAAGCTGGAGGAGGTGGAGGTGCAGGAGCCAATCGTGAAATATTAAAAGACGGCTACAAGATTCTTAATTTCCGGGGCACCCGAGGTGAAGATGTTCAGCTTGTAGATAAATTGCCAGCGATGAAACCTGTTGAGCTGCTCCATGGTGACCACTCTATTTCAAGAATCGGCGCCAGCGGCAAAGTGGTGATTGCCTTCCCTAGCGGAGAGGCCCGCATGCTTGACCTGGGAATGCCAATAAAACGTGTCACAGTGAGCGAGTATGCCGGTGGGCAAAAGCAGTATCGCCTCAACGAGACCGTGCTGGCCAATATGGAAGTGAACAACGTCAATCACGAAGTCAAAGCCCTGCTCGGCAACGGCGATCATCTACATATGGTCGATAACATTCCCAACGGTTTTATTAACTTCACCCATAAAGATGGTGTTCAGACCTGGATTGAACATTCAGGTCGCATGGTGTTTAAGCTCCCCAACGGCAGTATGAGCGAAGCCACTATTCCTAGCCAATTGGCGCACATCCGCTTGACTGAACGGCCAGATGGCAGCAAGCAATTTCAATTCTTAAACCCTGAAGGCACTCTTCTGCCACACAAAGTTGAATTGCCAGCCTATACAGCCAAGGCTAAAACTATGGATGAAATTCCTCAGTGGAGGCAGCTCAATAATTATCTGGCTGGTCGCCCAGAGAATACTGGTGCGCCTTTTGAAATGCATAGGGTTGAACCGGATGCCGGTGGTGTCGCCCACGGTCAACCAAGCCATAAAGAGAACTTCCCGATTTGGAATCCTCGATTCAGACCGACAACTGTTGGTCGCGTTTTTGACGAGCAAATCGCTGGAGTAGATCGAAGAGTAATGCGCGGCAATGATCTAGACAGCCCAGCTGACATGGCTTTGGCCCAACAAAATCATGGCTGGATGGTGAAGCGCTATCTCAGTGGCCTTGATCGTCAGGATGATTTCTTTGGCAATTAGCCAACGGCATCTTTTAAGGCACTGTGAGCAGCGAGATACTTGGTAGTAACGTTCAAGACTTTGGCCTCGTGAGTCAGCCGGTCATGGGTATCTTGCAGTTCCAAAAGAGCTTGCTGGTCTTCTGGCACACCATACATGGTGCCTGCTACCCAATAAGAAAGGTTGAGCGGATCTGATGGCAAATCTTTTGGTACTTCTACACTCTTGTCTGTGAGCTTGCTGCTCAGGCGAAGAATGTCTTTGATTGAGTCAAGCACTTGCTTCGCTACTGGCTCTAGATCTTGGTCTGCTGGTTCATCCTCCAGCCACTCAACTTCACCTTGCAGGTAGGGCAAATCTTCTATGGTGCGTAGAACTTTAAACCGTCTGCGGCCTTCGGTCATAATGTTGATTCGACCATCGGGTAATTTTTCGCACTCAATAATTTCAGCGGAGGAGCCAATAGTCGCTGCCTGAGAGCTGTGAGGGTCATAGAGCAAAACTCCGAAGAGCTTGTCACCTTCCATGATGGTGGAAACCATTTGTCTGTAGCGCGGCTCAAAAATATGCAATGGCAAGGGAGAGCCAGGAAAAAGCACCACATCGGGAAGGGGGAATAAAGGCAATATTTGCTTCTTATTAGGCACTAAATTCTCCAATTCCAATTTTATAAATGCTGCCGACCGAATGAATTTTAGGTGCCTTGCGGTCTCTGAGCGCCAGCATGGGCTGGTCTGGTAGGTGTGTAAGCGCAGCAGCCAGGTGCACAGACGTCGGGCGCAGGCCCGAAGCAACCAATGGCTTTTTTCTCAGCCACGTTATTTGATTCTAGCCGTTCTTGCACCAGATCGGCCATCATTCTTGCAAACTTAGGATTGGTACCAGCGGTACTCGTGCGAACAAACTGCATCTGAAGCTCGTGCGCAAGCTCTTTTGCTTCAGTATCGAGGTCGTAAAGAATCTCCATATGGTCGGAGATAAAACCGATAGGATGAAGCAAAACATTTCTGACCCCAGCCCCATGCAAATCGCGCATGTGATCGAGCACATCGGGTTCTAACCACGGTTGAGTGGGTGGGCCACTACGACTTTGATAGACAAGCTTGTAGTTGTTCAGGCCAAGGGCTTTGGAGGTTAGTTCACAGGTCTCAGTCAGCTGTTTCACGTAATCGCAGTTGTCTGCCATGGTCATGGGAATGCTATGAGCAGTGAAGGCCACATGCAGGTCTTTTCGATCAGCTTCGCTAAACTGTTCTAGGCCAGCCTTCACGGCTTCAATATTTGCTTCTAAGAACAGCGGATGATTGTAGAACACTCTCAATTTGTCAAACTGAATATCGGCAGAATCAGCTTCAATTTGTGCCTTCTCTATATCTTCTCGATACTGGCGACAACCGGAGTATGAGCTGTAAGCCGAGGTAATGAAAACAAGCGCTTTTTTGACTCCATCGGCTTTCATCTGCTTGAGGGTGTCGGCCAGCATTGGATGCCAATTGCGGTTGCCCCAATAAACAGGCAGCTTAATTGAGCGTTTTTCTAACTCTTGCTTAAGCGCTTCAATTAAGCGGCGGTTCTGACCGTTGATTGGGCTCACACCCTCGAAGCGCTCATAATGATGAGCGACTTCGAGCATGCGAGCATGAGGCACGTTCTTGCCTCTGAGCACATTTTCAAGAAAGGGCATAACATCGGCCATTCCCTCCGGCCCACCGAAGGAAAGAAAGAGAATGGCATCGTAATTAGTCATATAACACCCTTTTTGACTTGAAAAGACTTCTAGTGCTCAGGTCACGAACCGGCTTGATAAGAGGTCTAACACCTCTCCTTCGGCAGGAAAGCGCCCTAACTTGGCCTTCGAGAAAATCAGCTCACCGTTTACTTCTACTTCAAAGACTCCGCCGCTAGATTGATGAATCTTAGTGGGGTAATCAAGTATTCTTGCGATATCGGCTGCCAAACTGACAGCCCTAGATTTGTATCCTCAAGAACCGCAGAATGTTATGGATACTGCTGGTTTATTTTCAGTCATATTGGTCTCCTACTAGACTAATTGTTGGTTGTCTGGCGATTTAAAATCGTTCTTCATTCTCGCTTTATGGGATAAATGGTAGATTCAAAAAAGCCGTTTTGCCCCATAATTTTAGCTCAGAAAAATCACATAAATTATGAATAGAGTACTAAGCCGCACCTGCACAGCCTTGATTGCCACTTCCGCCCTGGCTTGGACGCTCTCTCTGGCCGCACCGGTGAGCAATGCGGCTTTCGCCGCTGAGGCAGAGTCAAGCAGCCCCAAGAGGCTACCGCTTTGTAAAGTTAAACCCCTAGCGGCGGATATGGATAAGTTGCCAATGCTCAATAGCAACTGTCCTGAAGTTGTGTCTGGTGAGGGCTTACTTGTCTCGACCATGAGCGGAGTGGGTAAGGATGTGCCCGAAAACCACTTGAGCTATCGCTTCAAAGGCGACTTCGCCATCTTTTTGCATCACATCAATAAACAGACCGAAGCCGAGGCCAAGAAGACCCTGTATGTAAGTTGGGTTGCTTTCAACCCAACTAATCAGCCAGTCACTCTAAGAGTAGATGAACAAGCTTCCTATCTAAGCCAGCCTGATGCACCATTCGTCGAGCGTGCCCCCCTTGCCGTAGACGATGAGAACAAACTCTTTTCTGGCCCAGGCGACCGTTTAACCGCCGACTATATTCACGGCAAAGCCAAGATTGAGCCACCTTTTCTCATCACTGTTCAACCGGGCAAACTTGCTGTTGTTAGACATGTAGATGTGCCAGTGGCAGACCTGAAATTTCACCATAACGGCCGTTCATTTTTCGCCCGCGGCAACATAGACGGCACCCTGCAAATGGCCACTATCGCAACATTTTCAGAAAGCGGGCCACCCGAGCTAAACAAGCTAGAGACAATGTTGAAAGATTCTCTTATGGCTAGACCGAGGGAATATGAGAAGCTTCGACCGACTCCAAATGATGCCACAGGTCGTTTCATTTATGGCCGCGTTGCCGGAGTGCAGCAAGGGGTGCATCTTGATGCCACTCACAACCTACTGTTGAACAAGAGTTCCGACAGTATTAAATGCTATCCCATTAGCTCCCTTGCCAGAGGAACATTTGGTACAGGCGAAATTCAAAGTGCGAAGCTGCTGCGCCGTTATGACGACACCGCCTACAGTGCCCATGGGAATTACTGCGTAGACTACAAAATCACCTGCAACGTTCGCAATAGCGATTATATAAAGCGAAAAGTCTATGTCTACCTCGACTGCCCGCTGAAGACCGACAAGAATGAAATAAAATATGCAGAACAGCCTGAGAAGGCGGTTTTCTACCGTGGTTCAGTGAAAGTCTCCACCGCCAACTACGAGCGCTTTTATCATCTTGTCTTGCACAAAGGTCAAAACCTGGAAGCACTAGACGCCTTTGAAGTAGAGCCCGGCGAAAAGATGAACTTTACTGTTGAGCTGCTCTATCCACCAGATGCGACACCACCACAGTTGCTTACAATCTACAGCCCCAAATCTGAAGAATTGAAAGTAGATATGCGGCCGGTTTTTGAGACGAAGTAGATTCGGAAGTTAAGAAGAGAACATGAAGATAAACCGGGCGGCATTTATTGTGTTAGCAGTGACAAGTGCACAGCTTGTAAATCTGACGACTGTCCCGGCCTATGCTACAGACAATACTGAGGTCGACTCAAGGGAGACACCTAATTTGAAGGGAAAGAAAGATTCTCCACTCAGTGCAGTCTGTAAGGTACTGGAACCATCCGATATCTTTGCCTTGAACAACAAAATTGACTGGAACACTGCTAGAGCTAGGCTCACAAAAGGCGAAGATTTTACAACCTACACTTTTGCCGTGCCGCAAGTTGTCCAGTCCCAACTGTATACATGCCTTTTCGATGACAGAAGAGTCGATTTTCCGATAGGCGGGTATCTGTTCTTCGAAACTGCACCGACGGTGGCTGGCTCAAAGACGTTTTCACCGGACGGTTCCATCAATAGGTTCAAAGGTGGCGACTTCGCCTTTCCCAATGCCAATCCTGGTCAGGTAATTGGTGTCTGTATTCCTGTACCGCCCTTGAAGCCAAGGACAAAGCCAGCTGGCGGAGTGCATATGTACAAATCTGCGCGCTCTCCCTGCGTTTTAAAATATTTTGGCAGTGACATTTCTCATGGTTTCTTAAATGAATCAGATGGAGATTTTGGGGTCAATATCACTGTTAATGATGCCTATCCTCAAGACGACATATTACAAATTGGAGAATTGAGCAAAGTTCACAAGGATGTGACTTGCAACGTAGTCGTTCTTACAAAAAGTGGCGTAGCAAAACTAAAGGCACCCTAAGACTTCGCTATACACTTATTCCATCCGAGGCAAAAGATGACCAGTGAAGAGAAGCTAGCAGGTGCTGCTGCGTCCAAGCTAATCAGCGAGAAGATTGCTGAACTGAGTGATTGGCGTGGAGAAACACTAGCTGCAGTGCGGGCCCTAATTAGAGAAGCCGAACCAGAAGTTCTGGAGGAGGTAAAGT
>Ga0209816_1002920_pt1 | contig 11895 bp, 9 predicted proteins | sample CoawatmetaG01DNA_FD_187509 | JGI IMG/M metagenome (GOLD analysis project Ga0209816, IMG submission 187509) | Marine microbial communities from the West Antarctic Peninsula - Coastal water metaG017-DNA (SPAdes) (version 2) | ecosystem: Environmental > Aquatic > Marine > Coastal ... | reverse complement strand
CTGATGTTGAAAAATAGTCATTTACTCCATTTGCTTTTAAGAGACCAGCAATTACTTTTCCTGGACCGCATTCTATAACAGGAGAATTAAGCTCTAAAATTTTTTGACAGGTTTTTACCCACTGCACTGGAGAATACAATTGCTTGCCTAAAACTTCTTTCAGCTCATCAATATTTGAGCTCTCCCCATAAGTAACATTATGAAGAACAGTGGTAGAAGGTAGTTTAAAGTTGATCGAAGATATGACTTCAGAAAACTTATCTTTAAGCGGTTTCATAAGGCTGCTATGAGAAGCTATGCTAACATTCAGGCGTATTGCCCTTTTGGCACCCTTTTCAATGCAAAGCTCTTGCGCAATTTGAACGCCCTCTTCAGTTCCCGATATAACAGTCTGGGTTGGAGTATTAATATTCGCACATTGTACTTCAGAAGAATGTTTGCCTGAGACTTCTTGGCATACATCCTGAATTATAGAAAGTTCGAGACCTAAAATAGCTGCCATTGATCCATTCTCTGCTTCCTCCATCAAGAGTCCTCTTGATCGCACTAGGTTTAGAGCATCCTCAATAGTTAATGAATTGGCCGCAACAAGAGCAGAGTATTCTCCAAGTGAATGGCCGGCAAATAGAATTGGGTCAAGATTTATTTTCTCTATCAGTTTTTGATAGTGGAGGTATGAGACTAAAAGCAAAACGGGTTGAGTATTTGACGTTCTATTCAGCAACTCTTCTGGTCCAGTTTCTACCAGTTTAAAGAAATCAAGGGAAATCAAGTTGCTGCAATATTCAACTAATTGAGAGTATTCTGAGGATTGGGCTATACCAAGGATAGATCCTTGAGAAAGCATATTGAGGTGCTGAGATCCCTGACCGGGAAAAACAATAGCGGCAGAACAAGACATGAATTAGTCTTGAGCTTCGTTACCCTCTATTTCCTTTTCAGGCTTACGAAGGTCTTTTATTAATCTACCTTTGTAGAAACCATCCGCAGTCATTTGATGACGCAAGTGACGCTCGCCAGAAACTGGATCGGTTGATAACGTAAGATCTGACAATGAGTCGTGAGATCGGATCATTCCTCTCTTAGATCTTGTTTTTTTACTTTTTTGTACTGCCATAATATTTTAGAAAAAATGCATCCTATCAGATTAGATTAGCTTTGAATAGTCACTGAGGATAGCTTAGATAAGAGTATATCAAATTCCTTATCAATTGGTGCCTTGTATGCAACTTTTGATCCGCTTTCATCATGAAACTCGATGTAACTTGAGTGCAAGGCTAATCTGCTAACTCCGGTCTCCTTTGTAAGTAATTTATTTGCAGCAAAATCCCCATACTTTTTATCATTAACGATTGGCAGGTTAATGTTTGCGCTTTGAACTCTAATCTGATGCATCCTTCCTGTAAAAATTAATATCTCAACATGTGAGTAAAAACCTAGTTTTTTAATGAGTTTAAATTCAGAGATAGCATCTTTGCCCTCATCGGTTTCTTGAACTTTATGAAGAAACTCTTTTGTTGAGGAATCTATTTTAGTCTCTAGGCGCCGGTTACCCTGGAACTCCCCCATTAAAATTGCCTCATACTTTTTAATAATTTTTTGATTCTTTAATTGATCGTGAAAGTTTCTAAGAAATTTCTTGTTTTTAGCTAAAACAATACATCCTGAGGTAGATTTATCTATCCTATGACATAAATCTATTTGGTCTGATTCATGAGCAGCTCTTGAAATATCTATTAGCCCAAATTGATTATTGGATCCAGAGTGCACACTAAGCTCAGGATCTTTGTTAAAGACAATGTAATCACTATTTTCAAACAAAATAGATTTCCAGTACTCTTTTATCCTAGAGGGAGGAATTTTAATGGTGACCTCATTCTCATCAAAATCTATCAAGTAAGGTGGAATTCTAATCTCATCATCAAGGAGTAACTTACGCGAAGGTTTTATTCGCCCAGAATTCACACGAATTTCACCTTTTCGAATCATGTTGTAAATCTTTGATTTCGGAAGCGTTTTATAAACATTGAACAAGAAATTATCTAGACGTCTACCTGCGTTATCTTCGGTGATTTTTAGGTTTTTATCGCTCATTGGGGTAGAATACTCGAAATTAGTAGCTAAGAACTTATTTCTAGCACTACAAAACAAATTTATGTTTATTTTACATAAATAATAATAGCTCACTCTAAAATTTTAAGATGTGAGCCCAGAGAAAGATAAGAATATGCGCCAGGGCGCAAGAAAGTTAAAAGACCAGATTTACTACATATACCATTAGACTTAAAAAATGGTACTAGTTTAAGAGCTCCTCGGGATAAGACTCTTAAAACTTTTTCGAAGCACTATTGCTATTCTCTTTCTCTATATTGGAGAAAAAAATGAAAAGAATTCTTATTAACTGCTCATATTCTGATGAGCTTCGCGTTGCTCTTGTGGATGGAGCAAAGTTATTTGATTTAGACAATGAATTTAATGCGCAAGCGCTGCTCAAAGGAAGTATATTCAAAGCAACAGTCTCTAGGGTTGAATCCAGCTTAGACGCTGCATTTATTAATTTTGGTAATGAAAGACATGGCTTTTTGCCATTGAAAGAGCTTTCAAGCGAATACTTCACAAATGGAGCTGATGGCAAAAGAAAATGTATTCTAAAAGAAGGCGATGAGATTCTTGCACAGGTATTAAAGGAAGAGCGTGGAACCAAAGGCGCCGCTTTATCTAATCAAGTCTCACTGGCAGGACGTTTTATTGTTCTGATTCCAAACTCTGAGAAATCAGGTGGCGTATCAAGAAGAATTGCCGGCGAGGAAAGAGATGACATTAAAAATGCTTTGAGTGAATTAACCATTCCTGAGGGGATGAGCGTTATTGTTAGAACCGCTGGTTTGGGCAGAACCTCTGAAGAACTTAAATGGGATTTAGATTATTTAATGAATCTTTGGGAGCAAATTCAGTCAACTGTTGGAGACGCGCCAAGTCCAAGCTTAATCTATAAAGATGACAAATTAATTTTAAGAGTTTTTAGAGATTACTTTAGGGACGATATTGAAGAAATTTTAATCGATGATGCGGCAGTTCATGCTGAAGCATTAGATTTTGCTAAGTCGGTTATCCCCGATCATGCTGACAAAGTGATCTTGTATAATGAGGACATACCCCTTTTCAATCGTTATCAGATTGAGAGTCAAATCGAACTTGCATTTCAGAGAGAAATATCTCTTCCGTCTGGAGGTTCAATAGTTATTGACCCAACAGAAGCAATGGTATCAATTGACGTTAACTCGGCCCGCTCTACAAAAGGGAAAGATATTGAATCAACAGCATTTACTACAAACATGGAAGCGGCAAAAGAAATTGCTAGACAATTACGTTTAAGAGACCTAGGTGGATTAATAGTAATTGATTTTATTGACATGGTAGATGAGAAGCATCAGCAAAAAGTAGAGACTACTTTCAGATCTGCAGTTCAACCAGATAGAGCTAGGATTCAGATTGCAGCAATTTCTAGATTCGGTCTACTGGAACTCTCCAGACAGAGATTAAGACCTTCTTTAGATGAAACCTATGACATACAGCACGTTCAGATAAGAGGAACAAGATCTTTAGGCCAATCAATTATTAGAATAATTGGTGAGGATGCCGCTAAAGAAAATACAGGTGAAATTCATGTGTATGTTCCAGCTGACGTATCAAGCTACCTCTTAAACGAGAAAAGACGCGACATTATTGCAATTGAAAATACCTATCAAGTAAATATTTTAGTTATTGCCGATCCATATAAAACTCGACCTTACTATAAAGTTGCTAGAGTTAAAGCTGTTGCAGGCAAGAAACCTTTTTCATTCGACATGACGCCTAATAGTCCTGAGCCTTCTATGGATTGGAGAGACTCCAATACAAATAAGAAAGCCCTTAAACCTTTGGTTAAAGTTTCGGTGCCACCTAGAATGCCAAAAAGAAAGAAATCTAATGGCATTTTTAGTTTCCTAAAATCTATGATTACTCTTTCCTTTCTAAGGTCTGATAAGAAAAAGAAAAAACCGCAATCTAGAAAGCGAACCAACTCGAATAGAAATCCAAGAAATAATTCTGGTGATAAAAATAAGAATCCTAGAAATACTAGAAATCCAAGAAATAATTCTCAAAATAAAGTTTCGGCAGTTAAGAAAACTGCAGATGGAAAATCACCGAAGCCTGTAGTTATTCCTCCAAAAAAAGTTGCTGAGTCTGAAGATCAAAAAGCAGACACAACTAAAAGTGAATCAGTGGCTAAAAAAGATGTTGGTAATGTTGCTGAGGTTACTGAGGCATCCAAGGAAACTAAATCGCCAAAATCAGCTCCGACTCCAGCACCAACACCGGCTCCGACTCCAGCACCAACACCGGCTCCGACTCCAGCACCAACACCGGCTCCGACTCCAGCACCAACGCCGGCTCCTAAGCCTGTTAGAGCTTTGAACGATCCGCGATATAAGAGCGAATAAGTTGACCTGATATAGAAGTTTCAGGTGGAATGATTGGTAAAGCATCTAAATCAAACCACCTGGCCTCTTCTAACTCATCATCATTGAGGTAAATCTCACCTTCCTGATATTCACAAAAATAGCCAAGCATCAGCTGCGATGGAAATGGCCATGACTGAGAGCCATAGTATTTAACATTCGCAACTTTTACGTTGACCTCTTCCATAACCTCTCTGGCTAAGGCTTCTTCTGCATTTTCACCAGCCTCAATAAAACCAGCTAAAGTGCTAAACATATTGGGGGGGAAGAACTTACTCCTTCCAAGAAGAATTCTATTCTTGTCATGAATTAAAGTAATAATGCATGGGGAGATAATTGGATATCTTGGAGGGCCATTGCATACACAGTCTGGCGCTCCCTCCGTTGAGTTGAAAACCGTTTCTTTGCCACAAGAAGAACAAAACTTATTAGTTTTTTTCCAATTTAATAGAATCGAAGCTCTTGATATTAGTTGAAAATTAGTGGGGTCTATAAAAGATAGAGTTGTTCTGAAGTCTGTAAATTCTATTTTTGCAGGATCCATGAATATTCCAAAAATCTGCTGATTTGAAGGAATATCTAGTGCATAAAAATACTCATCATTAAGTGTATCTCTCGCAATGCATAAATAAGGAGCATTGCCTTCCAACGAATTCAAATCTTTTATTTCAAAACAGTAAGTATTTTTCTCATGATCGTATAAAATCTTACCATCACAAAAGATAATGAATTTTGATTGGGGTTTGAAATTGTCGTGTAACTGTCTAATTGGTTCCATATTCATCAGGGTCTATAAGTATGCTAAGTAATCTTTATAAAATGTTTTTAGGCTCATCGCCACATTGGTATAAAAATACCATCATAGCGTTTTTAGTATTTAATCCAATCGCTTTGTATTTACTAAATCAACTAGGTTTGAACGGATCTTTTTATATTGGATGGTTTGTTTTATTACAGTTTATTTTTACATTGGCTCTTGCCTTGAAATGCTACCCTCTTCAGCCAGGTGGGTTGCTGGCTATTGAATCTATTGTTATTGGATTGACTACTCCCTATACATTGCTGCACGAAGTTGAGGCTAATTTAGAGGTCATTCTATTGCTAGTATTTATGGTGGCAGGTATCTATTTTATGAAGAATTTAATGCTTAATATTTTTACTAAGCTTCTTTTGCGCGTTCATTCTAAAACCAAGCTATCTCTTTTATTTTGTTTCGTAGCAGCCTTTTTATCTGCATTCTTGGACGCTTTAACCGTAACAGCAGTTTTAATTGCTGTAGGCATTGGCTTTTATAGAATTTTTCATCTTGCAAACTCAGGCGCAGATTTTGCATCAACAGATCACAATATTTTAGATGATTCGACTCTTTCTGAACTTGGTCATGAAGACTTAGAAAATTTTAAATCTTTTTTGCGAGATCTAATAATGCACGGTGCAGTTGGAACCGCTCTTGGGGGCGTTTGCACGATTGTTGGAGAGCCTCAGAATTTACTAATAGCAAATATCGCTGGGTGGGAATTTATTGAATTCGCTGTCAAGATGGCCCCTATTACCATTCCTGTTTTTATTGCCGGCATGATCACTTGCTTCTCTATAGAGAAGTTTAGGTTATTTGGATTTGGCACACATCTTCCCCTTAGAATTAAGAATATCTTCCATGAATACAATGAGTTTGAGCTTAGTAAGCGCACAGATATTATGAACATGGAATTGGTCATAGAAATGGTAGTTGGAATATTGCTCATCATTGCATTGGCTTTTCATTTGGCTGCCGTTGGGCTGATAGGCTTGGCTGTTATTATTCTTCTAACATCTTTTAAGGGTATAACAGACGAGCATGATCTTGGAGAAGCTTTTAAAGAGGCGCTTCCTTTTACAGCATTGCTTGTAGTGTTCTTTGCGGTGGTCAGCGTTATTGCCGATCAAGGACTGTTTGCCCCAATTATTAATTATGTGTTAGCTCAAAATACAGATATCCAAGCTCCTATTTTCTTTATTGCAAACGGATTATTATCAGCAATAAGCGATAATGTATTTGTAGCAACTATTTACATTAATGAGATTAAAGAAGCGCTAGATTCAAATACAATTACACGTGCTCAGTTTGATAATCTAGCTATAGCTATAAACACTGGTACAAATATTCCGAGTATTGCGACGCCAAATGGACAAGCAGCCTTCCTATTTTTACTTACATCATCGCTAGCTCCATTGATTGGCTTGTCATACATGAAGATGGTTAAAATGGCCCTGCCCTATACTATTGTCCTTAGCATTGTTGGCTTCGTTGCGGTTGTTAATTTTCTTTAGCAAGTGACAAAGCTCGATCATCAATTCTGCATTGCTCCTATGATGCAATGCACAGATATTCATGACAGATATCTTTTTAGATTGATAACTAAAAAGTCTATTCTTTACACGGAGATGGTTACTACCGGAGCTATTATTTTTGGTGAATGCTTGGAACAACTTAACTTTAATAGATCAATTGAGCAGCCCGTTGCAGTTCAACTTGGTGGCTCGGATCCAGATGATTTAGCAAAATGTGCCAAAATTTGTGAAGACCTTGGATACGATGAAATAAATTTAAATGTTGGATGTCCTTCTGAGCGAGTTCAAAAAGGAGCCTTTGGAGCATGTCTTATGAAGGAGCCTAAGCTTGTTTCGGAATGTGTTCTTGCTATGCAAGAGGCCACTGATATACCAATTACAGTTAAATGCAGGATCGGTGTGGATGATAATGACGATTATGATTTCTTGCATAACTTTACTGAAGAAATTATTAATCCAGATATGAAAACCTTAATAGTCCATGCTCGTGTTGCTATTCTTAAAGGTCTCTCGCCGAGGCAAAACAGAAATGTGCCTCCACTAAAGTATCAAAATGTTTATTCTCTAAAGAAAGCATTTCCTTATTTAGAAGTTGTTATTAACGGAGGTATTCAAAACCTTGATGAGTCTGTTGAGCATTTAAAACAGGTTGATGGAGTAATGCTTGGTAGATCAGCTTATGACAATCCAATGATTGTTAGCAAAGTAGATGAATTATTGTTTAATGAAGAACCGCAGAAATATTCTAGGAAAGAAATACTAGAGGATTATTTAGTTTATTGCATAAAGCAAAATGAATTAGGTCATACATATTCCAGAACTTTAAAGCATGTTTTTGGAATTAACAAAGGTATGCCACATGCTCGAAAATACAGAAAGTTAATATTAGAGACAATGCAGCAAAACAATCTAGAAAATAATATTCAAGATTTGGTATCTTTGGTATAGGTTAGTCTTCTAAGAGAAAATCATCCATGTCATCCACAAAATCATCCTCTTGATTAAGTCCATTGCTTGATTCAAACTCTTGATATTGCAAGTAGGAGTCTCTGATAAATGAATAGCGATCACCAATAATCAATGGCTCAATCTCTAAATACCTTGCTCGTGTTTCCAAGGCATCCAGTGCAGTAATACCAAGTTTCACATCATCTTCCTCTATTGCGAAGGTACCTCCCAGAACAGAGCTAACACTTTTTCCAGCCAATCCCCTTGGTGTCGATGGACCGTAAATTGGGAGCATTAAGAAGGGCCCCGTAGATACTCCCCAAGCCCCTAGAGTTTGACCAAAGTCTTCATCATGCCTCTGCAGACCGATTCTAGAGCCAACGTCAATAAAGCCGCCAATACCGATAGTTGAATTAATTAAAAATCTTGTGAAATCGTTTAGGGCAAGCACTGGATGGCCCTGAAGCAATTGATTGGCTGTATTATCAAGTTCATTGATATTTCTAAAAAAATTAGACATGCCAACTTCAACAAAATTAGGAGCCAGTGATGTATAAATCTCAGCTGTTGGTTTGGCAACGTTATTGTCTAAGAACTCATTAAAAGCCCAGACTTTTCTGTTGATGTCTTCGAATGGATCATTTGCCTCAGCTATGGGGGCTGACAGCAAAATAAGAAAGAAGAATTTAGATAAATAATTCAATGTTTAAATAATAATTTTTAGCTCATTATAAGTTGATTCAAATAATTTAACAGTCTCTGGGAAATCAAATTCAGCTATTTTTTTATTAGACGGGATAGCGCCTAATTGTTTAAGTTGCAATAAGTTATGGATATCCGTAACAGCTGAGTTATTTATAAGCTCGCCACAGTTTTGGCACGAAGGAGATATCATATTGACAATAAAGCCTGCCATTGGAATACCAAGTGTGGAGAATAAGGTTTTAGATTTTAATGTATCTTGAATCGCCAAAGGGCTTTCTGTAGTTACTAATATGGCATAGTCAGGCTTTAAATCTTTGGCCACGGTCAAATATGCATCGCCCGTACCAGGAGGCATGTCAATAAATAAATAATCCAAATCTCCCCAGTCCGTGGATTCTTTTAGTTGTTTAATAGCGCCGCTTAACATGGGTCCACGCCACATGGCTGCCTTATCTTTGTCCAAGATAAATCCCATGCTGTTTATTGCAATATTATTTGATTTAATTGGAATAAATTTCTTTTTTCCATCCTTGTCGATAACTTCTGGTTTTTCATTTTGGATGTCAAAAATAATGTGTTGATTAGGGCCATATATATCAGCGTCTAGAATGCCGACGTTGCTTTCAAGGGAGAAACGATATGCTAGGTTTGCACAGATTGTTGATTTGCCGACTCCACCCTTAGCTGAAGCAACTGCAATTATTTTTTTGATTCCCATTGATATAATATTTTGTCTTATAATACTCGAATAAATCCTACTTATGGACTCAACATTAACAAATTAAGAAAGATCATTGTGACGAGCGCCCTGCCCTATGCCAATGGTGACATTCATATGGGCCATGTTCTTGAGCACATACAAACTGATATCTGGGTTAGGCATATGAGAATGTCGAATCATGAGGTATTAAGCTTTTGCGCTGATGATGCTCATGGCGCACCCATAATGATGAAAGCTGAAGAGCTAGATTTAGAACCAGAGAAATACATAGGCCCTGTGAAGGACGCTCACATAGCCTCACTCGATAAGTTTGGTATTGCTTACGATAACTATCATTCAACACACAGCTCAGAAAATGAGTCACTATCAAGCGAAATTTATTTAGCAGCCAAGGAAGCTGGCTATATATTTAAAGAAGAAATTGAGCAGTGCTTTGATGAAGAAAAGAAAATGTTCTTGGCGGACAGGTATGTTTCCGGGGAATGCCCAAAATGCTCTGCAAAAGATCAATACGGAGACGGTTGTGATTCGTGTGGGGTTACTTACTCTGCAACTGAGTTAATCAATCCAGTGTCTGCTCTTACTGGCTCAACTCCAGCAAATAAGATTTCAGAGCATGTGTTCTTTGATTTGAAGAAGTGTAAAGACCAACTTACTAACTTTTTGCAAACAGCTGATATGCAAAAGCCTGTTGTGGCAAAACTGTCAGAATGGCTTGATGGTGATCTAAAGAGCTGGGATATATCTAGAGACGATCCATATTTTGGCTTCTCAATACCAGAAGAAAATAATAAATACTTTTACGTGTGGGTAGATGCCCCCATTGGTTACCTTGCATCTGCTCAAAATTGGGCAAAAAAAAATAATACAGATATCGATTGCTTGTGGGGCAAAGATTCTGCATATGAGATACATCATTTTATTGGTAAAGACATTACGTATTTTCATGGATTATTTTGGCCAGCACTTTTGGAATCAAGCAAGTACAAATTACCAAACAGTATTCATGTGCATGGTTTTGTTACGGTGAACGGTGAAAAGATGTCGAAATCAAAAGGAAATTTTATTACCGCCGATCAATTTGCAGAGGCTTGTGATCCAGAATTGCTTCGTTACTATTTTGCAAGCAAGTTAAATGCGAAAATAGAAGACCTAGATCTAAGCTTTGAAGATCTTGCTCAAAAGATTAACTCTGATTTGGTCGGTAAATTTTCAAATATTTTTAGTAGATCTGCGCCATTCATTGCCAAAAATGACAATAATCTTTCTGATGTATTGGATGAAGCCTACCTTGAAAATTCTAGGTCGTCTGAGCAAGAAATATATGCTTTATTTGAATCAAAGAGTTATTCAAAGGCTATTAAACTAATAATGGAAGTAGCTGATGATACAAATAAATACATTAATGAGAAGACACCCTGGAAACTAGATCAAGATGAAGCCGTTATTGTGGCGACAACTGCCATTAATGTTTTTAAGAACCTATGCATACTGCTTTGCCCTGTTATCCCAGCTATGACAGCCAAGTTTTTAGAGATGCTAAATATTAAGAACATTACCAATGCTGAGTTATCGACAAAATTACTAGGGATGCAAATTTCAGAATTTAAGGCTGTGCTATCGAGGGTCGAGCCTTTGAATATTGCACATTTTCAAAAAGAGGAAAAAGTTATGGACGAAAAGAAAGACGATTTTATTAACATAGATGATTTTATGAAGGTTGACCTTCGTGTCGCAGAAGTTCTTGAAGCTTCTCATGTTGATGGAGCGGATAAATTAATATCAATCAAATTGGGGCTTGGAGATCTTGGTGAAAAAAATGTTTTTGCTGGTATTAAGGCAGCATACGAACCAGCTGATCTAGTCGGGAAATTGGTTGTTATGGTTTATAATCTTGCTCCTAGAAAGATGAAATTTGGCAATTCTGAAGGCATGATTTTGGCTGCAAGCGACTCAGAAGGTGGAATTTTTGTAATATCTCCAGATCAGGGAGCTAAACCAGGGCAAAAGATTAAATGAAAATAGAAACTGACATATTGGTTATTGGTGCAGGGCCAGTTGGGTTATTTACTGTTTTTGAAGCAGGCTTACTTGGATTAACATGCACGCTCATCGACAACCTTGATAAGGTTGGAGGTCAATGTTCTGAGCTGTACCCTGAAAAACCAATATACGATATACCCGGGGTTCCATCGCAAACTGCTCAAGAGCACGTTGATGCTTTAATGAAACAAATTGAACCATTTAAGTTCGACTTACACTTGTCCCAAAGGGTTGAAACAATAGAATCAATTGACTGCATTGATGATATTACTACCTGGAGAGTTGTTACAAATGAGGGCGTTGAATGTATAACCAAAAATATTTTTATTGCAGCTGGAGCTGGATCTTTTGAACCAAGAAGACCTCCAAATATTGAAAATCCAGATCAATTCTTGAATTCTGGAGTTAATTATTCCGTTAGATCTGTTGATAAATATAAAGATAAAAAAATATTTATTTTTGGTGGTGGTGATTCTGCTTTAGATTGGACGGTTGAATTGGCTAAAGTGGCTAAATCCGTCAGTCTGGTTCACAGAAGAGATGAATTTAGAGGGGCTCAACACACAGAGTCACAGATGCGTGATCTAGTTAACGCTGGTGAAGTAAAGCTACTGACGCCCTATCAGATAGAATCGATTCAAGGCT
>Ga0209816_1002916_pt1 | contig 11896 bp, 10 predicted proteins | sample CoawatmetaG01DNA_FD_187509 | JGI IMG/M metagenome (GOLD analysis project Ga0209816, IMG submission 187509) | Marine microbial communities from the West Antarctic Peninsula - Coastal water metaG017-DNA (SPAdes) (version 2) | ecosystem: Environmental > Aquatic > Marine > Coastal ... | reverse complement strand
CTCTATAGCTATACCATCCTCCTATTTTATTGTCCTCAATACTGCCCACTCGTGCAGAGATATTTGCAATTACTGAATGCGAATGCCCTTGCAGAAGAGGTAAAAGTCCTTTGAGTAAGAGCATTGGTCCAAAAGCATTCACACTAAAACTTTTATTTAAGTTCTCCAGAGTCAAATTGCTCAATCTTTTTTCTGGTAACTGAGACGCGTCATGAAGAAAACCTGAAACATTGCAAACAAGATGCAATTCACTCGTTAGAATTCCAACCCTCATGCAACACAGATTGATACTATCTTGGTACTGAAGATTTAGCTTACAAAGATCTATTTTATTAGGGTATTTTTCTAACAAATTGCCTAATGCTGATTCGTAAGGTTTGGTAGAACAAGCGATAATTTTTTTTATACGGTCATCCTTCAGAAACTGTTCAACCAAGGCAAGGCCAAGTCCTTGGCTGGCTCCTTGAACTAGCACCGTGTATTGATCAGGAAAATAAGATCTCAAGGTAATTTATAATGAAACGACAACAAATAAAGACACAGGTATAACCGCACTCCAGATAGCCAAAGCAAGCACAAGAGGTTTGATGGATATAGATTTCAGAGCTTTTTTATCAATCTGCGTGCCGATGAAAAACAATCCCGCTAAAAGGAAATTCTTATTAATCATTTTGAGTGAATAAATAATTTCTTCACTTGGATTTAAAACAGTATTCAATAAAACTGCAACAATAAAAAATACTATAAATATAGGGAAGCTAGAACCTTTATTTTTTGAAGAGAAATACCAAGCTGAAAATAATACCAAAGGAACTATCCAAAGAGTTCTTGCAAGCTTAAGAGTCGCCGCCACTTCAACGGCATCAAGTCCTATAATGGAAGCTGCTCCAACCACTGAGGCTGTGTCGTGGATAGCCAAAGCTGCCCAAGTTCCAAATTGCTCTTGAGTTAAATCCATCCAAAGGCCAACCAAAGGAAAGGTTATAACTGCAATCGCGTTTAAGAGAAAAATTATACCCAGCGAACTAGTCAGGTCTTCAGGTGTGGCTTTTATAGCAGGGGCTACTGCGGCAATTGCCGTACCACCGCAAATAGCAGTTCCGGAAGCCAGAAGATAAGCTTGTTTTTTTTCTACTCCTATTAATTTCCCTAGGAGTATTCCGGCACAAAAAGTAATCAAAACAAAAAGAGATATCCAGGGTAAATAATTTCCATTCAACTCGATAACTGTCGGCAAGCTGATACTGCCGCCGAGAAAGACAATCCCTGTTTGAAGAACCTTGGATCCAATCTTTTTGGAAAAAAAATCTTCTGGCATCTTTCTGATAAAAGTTAGGCCGATACCAAGTAGTAGAGCAATTGCAGCATGGCCGCTAAGTAAAGCAACTCCCAAGAACGTTATTGTAAGTATATAAAGCATTTAGAATTTGGTGGGCCCGGAAGGACTCGAACCTTCGACCAATGGATTATGAGTCCACTGCTCTAACCAACTGAGCTACAGGCCCTAAAAAACTAATTTAACTATGAGTAAGTATTAGTAGCAATAACTTATTCGTCTAAAAACCCTTTTAAATGAGAAGAACGCGTTGGATGTCTTAACTTTCTTAAGGCTTTTGCTTCTATTTGCCTGATCCTCTCTCTTGTTACATCAAACTGCTTACCAACCTCTTCAAGCGTATGATCTGTGTTCATTCCAATACCAAACCTCATTCTTAAGACCTTAGCTTCTCGAGCGGTAAGGCTTCCTAAGATGTCATCCGTTGCTTCGGTAAGATTATCATTTGTTGCTGTCTCATCGGGAGAGTTAATAGAGGTATCCTCTATAAAATCACCAAGAGTTGTATCGTCTTCATCCCCGATAGGTGTTTCTGTTGAAATAGGCTCCTTTGCAATCTTCAAGACTCTTCTTACTTTATCTTCTGGAAGTTCCATTCTTATACCAAGCTCTTCAGGAGTAGGTTCTCTGCCCATTTCTTGAATCATTTGACGAGATACTCTATTCAACTTATTGATCGTCTCAATCATATGAACAGGTATACGGATAGTCCTTGCTTGGTCAGCGATTGATCTCGTTATGGCTTGGCGTATCCACCATGTAGCATAAGTTGAAAATTTATAACCCCTTCTGTATTCAAATTTATCAACAGCTTTCATGAGTCCAATATTCCCTTCTTGAATTAGATCAAGAAATTGGAGCCCTCTGTTTGTATATTTTTTTGCAATGGAAATTACAAGCCTTAAGTTCGCCTCTACCATGTCTTTCTTGGCTCTGCGTATTTTTGCTTCGCCTATAGACATTTTTCTGTTTATGTCTTTGATATCAGCAACACTTAACTCAACTCTCTTTTCAAGCTTAGCGAGCTTATTTTGTAACCTGATCATTTCTGGCAAGTTCTCTCTAGCAGAAGCTGCCCAAGGCTTTCTAGATCTTCCAATAGATTCCGACCATGAGCTATCTGATTCGTTACCTGAAAAATTTTGTATAAATTCTTTTCTTGGCATTCTTCCTCTTTTAACCAACACGGTATAAAGAAATTTTTCAGCCTCTCTGATTATATCTAAAGCATCTCGTGCAGGGTTTGCAATCTTCTCAAATTGAGTTGGGGAAAGTTTAATAAACTTAAATATCTCACCAAGCTTATCTTGATCTTCAAGAGCCGCCTTAGTCTTTCTTGATTTTTCACAAGACTTTTGAGTTTTATTAAATTGTCTCTTTAATGCAGAAAAACGCTTCTTAACTTCTACGGGGTCTGGGCCGGTATGTTCTTCTTCATCAGTCTCACCCTTTTCTTCTTTCTCTTTTTTTTGTGCCATTGCAGGGGGTGGAATTCCTTCTTCTATGTCCATGAATCCGACCATCACTTCTGATAATCTTCTATCTTCAGTTACAACCTCTCCATATTCATCAAGAATTCTGCTGACAATGTCAGGATAAAAGCAACAAGCATGAAGAAGTTCTCTTGCTCCTTCCTCAATCCTCTTAGCAATAGCTATCTCGCCTTCTCGAGTTAAGAGGTCAACGGTTCCCATCTCTCTCATGTAAAGACGAACAGGATCAGTAGTTCTACCAACTTCCGATTCAACCGTTGTTAAAGTTGTTCTTGTATCTGCTATTGTTTCAGCTGGTGCATCAGGATTTACCTCACCGCCAGTAGATTCAAGGACCTCAATACCAACATCCATTAACATCTGAATTGTTTCTTCCACCTGATCAGGATCAGAGATGTCCTCAGGAAGCATTGAATTAATATCTTCGTAAGTTAAAAAACCTTGATCTTTTCCTTTATCAAGAAGCTCACTCAGCCCTGAACTTTCAAGAGTTTCTTCGCTAGAAGATTTCTCTTCTACATCAGCAGAGTCCGCTTCATTTACAGCCTTTTTGGTGGCTACCGCTTTTACAGCCTTTTTGGTGGCTACCGCTTTTTTTGTGGCTACCGCTTTTACAGCCTTTTTGGTGGCTACCGCTTTTTTTGTGGCCACAGCTTTTACAGCCTTTTTGGTGGCTACCGCTTTTTTTGTGGCCACAGCTTTTACAGCCTTTTTGGTGGCTACCGCTTTTTTTGTGGCTATAGCTTTTACAGTTGTTTTAGTTGTTTTAGTTGTTTTAGGCATATTAAATTTTAAAGGTCGGGCATTATATTAGTTTTTAGACTCTAATACTGCTTTTTAGAGATAAATTTATTGAAGTTTTGAATTACTCTTTTTCTTACTGAGGTTCTTTAACAAAATCTTGTCATCATCTTGCAAAGATTCTAAGTGAAGTAATAGGTGTTGTTGCAATTCAAATGCTTCATCTTCAGTAAGCTCTCCCTTATCTAGTATTAATTTTAACTCAGGTATTCGGACCTCTGGATTACTTTTTTTAATGAGATTCAGACAATCTGTAAAATAAAGCAGGGCATTCTTTTCTTCTAATGGCGCTGTTGTTGAGAGTAGCGTTCCAATAAATGACGCAGAATCTGAGCTGAGTGTTGTAAGGAGTTCGGCGGCAGTGCTATTAGAATTTTCTGTAAAAAACTTTGCCACTTCAACCAAGAGGTTTATTTCTGGTTGAGCTATACCCTCCAACCATTCCAAACTAATAATCTCACTGGATAAACTTGGATAAAATATCAATGCAGAAAGAGCTTTAGACCCTAGTCCTGATTGTTCAAAAACACGTTCTTGCTGATCAGATGAAGAATTTGAATTAATTGAAGAAGATAAAGATCTCCTTGATCTGCTGCTATTAGTTTTATGATGCGTTTGAATATCTTCTTTTCTTAACCCGGTTACTTTAGAAACTTCCTCCTCAAGAAGTTTTTTAATAGAACTTTCTGGCATTGTCATAAGAAGCTGCATTGCCTTTGAGGCTAATGAAGCTTTTTTCTCTATTGAAGTTACTCCCACAGCCTGAGATAAACGCTGTATGAAATATTCAGACAAAAGAAGAGATTGCTTTGACCTATCCTTAAAGGCCTCATTGCTTTCTTTTTCTAAAAGACTGGCCGGATCTTCCCCTTCAGGCAGAAATAGAAATCTAATTTCTGTGCCGTCTCCTACCACAGGCAGGACATTCTTTAGAGCGCCCCAAGCAGCACCTCTGCCTGCATCATCTCCGTCAAAACAAAAAATAATCTCATTAACTACTTGAAGTAGTTTTTGAACATGGAAACGATTGGTTGCTATTCCTAGAGTTGCTACAGCGTTATGCATTTTGTTTTCAGACATAGCAACTGCATCCATATACCCTTCAACCACATAAATTTGCGTCAGCTCTCTTCTGTTCTCTAGAGACTCATGGAAACCATAAAGCTCTTTACCTTTCTGAAAGACTGGAGTGTCTCCTGTGTTTAAATACTTCGGCTGATCATCGGGGTTCATCACTCTTCCACCAAAGCCAACCACTCTTCCTTTTTTATCTTTTATTGGGAAAATGAGTCTATCGCGAAAGACATCGTACATACCTCCGTCTTTATTTTTCTTTACCAAGCCTGCTTTTAGCATAACTTCTTCACCATACCCTTGATTTGCAAGCACGTCAGAAAGTGAGTTCCAAGAATTAGGCGCGTACCCAATAGAATATTTCCTGCATGTTTCGCCTGATATTTTTCTATCAGACGTTAAATAGTCTCGTACAGTTTTAGCTTTCTCTGTGTTGGAAAGAGAGAGTTCAAAAAAATCTGAAGCCGCTGTTAATACTTTAAAAATTGGCTCCCTATCATCATATTGACTTCGTATATTTTCGTACGGAACTTCCAAACCTGCCTTGGAAGATAGAGCCTCGATAGATTCAACAAAATCAAGGCCTTGATGGGATTGAAGAAAGCTAATCACATTTCCAGTTGCTCTGCATTTGAAACAATAATAAAATTGTTTTTGCTCGCTAACGCTAAATGAAGGATTACTTCCATCATCGCAGAAAGGACATATACCCCAATGATCTTTACCTTTTTTCTTTAATGGGAGGTAGCTATCTATCAAAGACACAATATCGCTTGTATCTACAATTTCTCTGACAAAATTAGAAGGTATAGAGCCTGCCATTACTGACTTCCCCTAAACCAATCTTCTAAAATAACCTGAGCAGACAGACTATGCTTGTCGGCCATTGATTCTTTAAATTCGGCACCACTTTTTTTTAAGCGCTCGGTTGCTTCTTTGGTAGATAACCTTTCGTCCATTAATTCATAACCAATAGAATACCGAGAACTGATTTTGCGAGCAAAATTATCACTCTTTTCTTTTATCTTGCTGATTGAACCATCCATATTTAAGGGATCTCCCACTACAAAGAGTTGAGGCTCCCATTCGTTAACGATTTCATCCAGTACCATCCATCGAGGAGTTCCATTTTCTGCTTTGACAGAATAAAACGTGTGGGCTGTTCTCGTAATTTCTTGCCCAATGGCCAATCCGATATTTCTTAAACCGAAGTCAAAAGCCATAATGACCCTAGGAGGGTTATTTAAACCCGTCATAAAAGTCCCTCGACGCAGTCTAGTAATTTTTTGGAGACTTCTATTCCGCACAAATTCCTGTATTCCTGAAAGCAAGTTGGGCTCGTAACGTTGATCTCAGTTAAGTAATCTCCTATGACGTCAATACCTACCAACACAAGACCTAATTCTTTTAATTTAGGACCGACTTGTTCACAAATCCACTCATCCCTTTCAGTTAAAGATCTTGCCACAGCAGTTGCGCCGGCTGCTAAGTTTCCACGCAGTTCACCTTTTGCGGGCACTCTTGCAATAGCAGCTCCCATTGACTCACCGTTGATTAATAGAATTCTCTTATCACCATCTACAATCTCTGGAATGTATTTTTGGATCATAACTTTACTTTTATAAAAGGACGTTATGGTCTCAAGCACAACGGCTATATTGGGATCTCCTTCTTTTAATCTAAATATTGATGCGCCCCCCATTCCATCCAAAGGCTTTATTACGGTGTCCTTATGGGAACTAATAAAATCTCTCAGTAAAGATTTTTTGCTTGCAACCAAAAAGGGGGTGCAGCACTGAGGAAATTCAGTAGCAAAAACTTTTTCATTACAATCCCTGAGACTTCTTGGGCTGTTAATTACCTTAACACCTTGCTTTTCTGCTGCCTCCAAAACATAAGTATTATAAATATAATCAGAATCAAAAGGAGGATCTTGTCTCATCATTACCACATCCAGATCAGCAAGTTTTTTGATTGCTGGCGTTTCTAATTCAAACCATTTATCAGGATCCTTAAAAACTTCTATGGGATACATTTCTGCTAGGGCACCTTCATGATTGATATGCAAAGAAGTTGGCTCCATGTAGAACAAGTCATGACCTCTTCGAGATGCCTCAATCAAAATATCTAAAGAACTATCCTTCTTAAAATTAATAGAATCTATCGGATCCATGACTACGCCAAATTTCATATTTTTCTTTTTAAACCTTAAGGGTATTCATTGTAATGCTTTTTAAAACTCTTCTGCTAATGTTCGAATAGAACTCATCGCAGCCATGACTGCTGTTTCTGCTCTTAATATCCTGCTACCTATAGTTACAGGAGTGAAATTACAACCAATTAAAGTATCAACCTCTGAAGAAGAGAAGCCTCCCTCAGGGCCTATAGCAATAGAGATAGAATCCTTGTATTGAAGATCTGATATTTTTGTATCTGCGCCCGGATAAAGAACAATCTTTGTTCTGGTTTCTTGTAAAGTTGCCCATTCCACAAGTGACATGGGATAGAAAATTTCTGGAAGCCAATTTTCTCCACATTGCTCACAAGCACCTTGAGCAATTGAAGACCATTTGGCATGTTTTTTCTCTAAAGAACTATCATCTATTCTCACAACAGATCTTTCAGTCTGCAAAGGAAAGATATCTTTCACTCCCAGCTCAGTAGCCTTTTGTATAGATAAATTAAATGGATCGGGCTTTATTAGTGCCTGTCCTAAAGAAATGTTAATTCCCTTTCTGGGTACATGGGTTTTTTCTTTAATGACTTTTAACAAAACTTCAGTTCTGTTAATTGCTGTAATCTCAGCTAAAGAATAAGACCCTTTTCCATCAAAAATTTCTATTTTATCGTGCTTTTTTTTTCTTAGTACCTTTGTTAGATGATGAGCGGAATTAGTATCTAACTTCAAAGCGACTCCCAAACTGCAATCTGTATTAAGATAGTTTCTTGTGTAGTTCATTCCTAAAAATTTTGTATATTAATACATCTTACAACAAGACTATTGCGAGAAGCTTATGATGGAAGAAGATAAAGAAATAAAAATTTATTTAATAAGGCACGGAGAAGCGGGGAAGTCCTGGAGTGAAGACCCTGACCCCGGGTTGAGTGTTAAGGGGAATGAGCAATCTAAAGAATTAATACAAAAACTTTCTACAGATTATGAAAAAACGAAATTTAAAATATTTTCCAGTCCCTTGCTAAGAGCTCAAGAAACAGCCATACCTCTTCAAAAGAGATTTGGTTTTAACATAGAGATTGATAAAACTTTTGCAGAGATACCATCACCCGGAGTTCCTCTTGCAGAAAGAGGTGCTTGGCTAAAAAATATATTCGATGCAAAAGTAGATGACCTAGAGATCCCTCAAATAGAATGGCGCAAAGAAATAATTTCTAAAATAAGGGCTATCGAAGAAGACACGATAATCTTCTCACACTTTATGGTGATCAATACTATCGTAGGGTGGTTGAAGAACCTTGATGAGACCGTCAATTTCTATCCTGCTAACTGCTCTATAACTAAGCTAAGCAAAAGAGGCAGAGAAATCAGCCTTGCAGAAAAAGGGGAAGAACTGACAACTTTTGTTAACTAGAATCTATTTTTGTTAAATTACTTAAATTCTCTTGAAAGAAATTCTAGTACAAGTATTATTCACGGCTCTGGGAAAAAAAGTAAAACTGACCAAAATTTAATTATATGCCTCAAATAAACAAAAAGAATTTTAATGGCGAAGGAAAGCAATTAAGTTCACAAGTTTCAAAAAGCATGCGTAAATATTTTAAAGAATTAGATGGCGAAGCTGCTAAAGATATATACAGCATGGTCCTTAAAGAGGTTGAACTTCCTCTTCTTGAAATAGTCATGAAACAGTGCAATGACAATCAAACAGAAGCCAGTCACATGCTAGGTATTAATAGGGGCACTCTCCGAACTAAGTTAAAAGAATATAAACTTCTTTAAAATTTAAGGCTAATCAAATGGCGCCACAAGTTGATGCACAAATCAAAAGAGCCTTAATTAGTGTCTCTAACAAATCAGGCTTGGTTGAGCTTTGCTCAGAGCTAGTAAATAAATTTGGTATAGAAATAATTTCTACAGGTGGAACACTAAAAACTTTACAGGATTCTGATATACCAGCGACAGACATAACTGAATTTACGGGGTTTCCTGAAATGATGGATGGTAGAGTCAAAACATTACACCCCAAGGTTCACGGCGGTATTCTCGCCAGAAGAGACATTGACCAAGAAGTAATGAGTGAGAACGGCATCAAGGAAATTGATCTAGTGATTGTTAATTTATACCCATTCGTAGAAACAATCTCGAAGCCAGAAACTACATTGGAAGTTGCAATAGAGAATATAGATATTGGCGGCCCAAGCATGCTTAGGTCGGCTGCAAAAAATAATAAACACGTTGGAGTTGTTGTTGATCCAATTGATTATAATTTGATCTTAGAAGAAATGAAAAGCAGAGAAGGATGCTTGTCTCAATCAACCAGAGAGAAGCTGGCAACCAAAGCATTCACTCATACCGCAGCATATGACACTGCTATTTCTGGGTATTTATCCTCTCAATATGAAGAAGGTTTTCCAGATAAAATATTTTCTAAATATAAAATCAAAGAAGTGCTTAGGTATGGAGAAAATCCTCATCAGAAAGCAGCCTTCTATACAGATCTCGTTGATACGAAAGACAGTAGTGTTTCAAATGCCTTTCAGCTTCAAGGAAAACAGCTTTCTTATAACAACATAGCAGATACCGATGCTGCTTACGAATGTGTAAAAGCTTTTAATGAACCCGCTTGTGTGATAGTTAAACACGCAAATCCTTGCGGGATTGCAACTGACCAAAACATCACATCAGCCTATCAGAAAGCTTTTACTTCAGATTCGACTTCAGCCTTTGGAGGCATTATTGCTTTAAATCGAGAACTAAATAAAGAGACAGCTGAAAAAATAATTAACAATCAATTTGTGGAAGTGATAATCGCTCCTGGCGTATCCGATGCAGCACTGGCAATAACTAAAACTAAAGAAAATGTAAGGGTGCTAAACACTCAAAAACTAGGGTCGCAACCATCAGGATTTAAATACTTAAGTGTCACAGGTGGCTTGCTAGTGCAAGAAACAGATAACGGAATTGTTACAAGAAGTGACCTTACCGTAGTCTCCAAGAGACAGCCCTCAAATTCTGAGATTGAAAACTGTTTATTTGCCTGGAAGGTTTGTAAGTTTGTTAAATCAAATGCTATCGTTTATACCAAAGACAATCAAACTGTTGGGATAGGTGCTGGGCAAATGAGCAGGATTGACAGTGCTAAAATAGCTGCATCAAAAGCAAAAGAAAGGGGCTTTCAAACAGAAGGATGTTCCATGGCATCTGATGCCTTTTTCCCTTTTAGAGACGGGATAGATGCGGCAGCAGAGATTGGTATCTCTTCAGTTATACAGCCCGGTGGATCTATGAGAGATGAAGAGGTCATTCAAGCGGCTAACGAAGCTGACATGGCGATGTTATTTACAGGAATAAGACATTTCCGTCATTAAATAAAATGAAAGTCCTGATAGTTGGCAGCGGTGGAAGAGAGCACGCCCTTGCCTGGAAAGCATCACAAAGCCCTTTGGTAGAAAAAATTTTTGTTGCGCCTGGAAACGGCGGAACGGCTTTAGAAAGATCTATTGTTAATGTCCCCATTCCTGCTAATGATATCCAGGCATTGGCAAATTTTGCTTGTGATAATAAAATTGATATAACGATAGTTGGCCCAGAAGACCCACTTGTAGAAGGAATCACAGATTTTTTTAAGTCAAAGAATCTAAATTGTTTTGGGCCTTCAAAAGCTGCAGCTCAGCTAGAGGGGTCAAAAGAGTTCATGAAAGAATTCTTAATAAGACACAACATTCCTACAGCCGGACATCAATCCTTTATAGATTCCAAAGAAGCTATTAACTACATTAAAGAAAATGGGTGCCCTTTGGTTATTAAAGCCGACGGTCTAGCAGCTGGCAAAGGCGTAACGGTTGCACATACAGAGTTGGAAGCAATTGAAGCTGTCGAACAATGCTTAAATAAAAACATCTTTGGTAAAGCAGGAATGAAGGTAATTATAGAAGATTTTCTTGAAGGAGAAGAAGCTAGCTTTATAGTCTTAACTGATGGAGAAACCATTCTCCCTTTTGCGTCTTCGCAAGATCACAAAGCTAGAGATGATAAAGATTTAGGTCCTAATACTGGAGGGATGGGTGCGTATTCGCCCGCTCCCGTAGTAACTCCTCTTATTCATAAAAAAATTATGGAGGATATTATTTTTCCTACAGTTCGAGGACTGAATAAGGATGGTAATAAATATTGTGGGTTCTTATATGCTGGAGTAATGATAGATGAAAATAAGAATTTAAAAGTTCTTGAATTTAACTGCAGACTGGGGGACCCTGAGACACAACCAATCATGATGAGATTAAATTCTGATATCGTAAAGCTTTGTTACGAAGCTTCAATAGGGCAGCTTCAAGACCAAGGACTTGAATGGAAAGCAGAAGTTGCTTTGGGAGTTGTCATGGCGTCAGGAGGTTACCCGGCTTCTTATGAAGTTGGTCATCAAATCACAGACATTCCTAAGGACACCAAACACACTAAGGTCTTTCATGCCGGTACAGAATATAAAAATGATAAACTTACCTCTTCTGGCGGAAGGGTTGTATGTGTAACCGCTTTGGGTAAAAATACTTTTGAAGCTCAAAAATTAGCCTATGAAGGTGTAAATGAAATCAAATGGCAAGACTCTTTTAATAGATCAGACATAGGTTACAGAGCAATAGAAAGAGAAACTTATGAATGATATTTTAGATATTCTAATTCAGGAAATAGACAAGGGACTAAAGTACTCTACCCAAAATTTTCAAACCAAAAATAGAGAATACCCAGCAAAAGAGATTGAAGACTCTTCTTTAACTGAATTAGAAAAATATCATTCAGCGGGCCTAATGAGGGTGAATCATTCAGGTGAAGTTTGTGCACAAGCTCTCTATCGTGGCCAATCACTGACCGCTAACTTAGAGAATATTAAAGAAAAAATGAATAAAGCGGCCCTTGAAGAATTAGATCATCTTGCGTGGTGCAACATGAGACTGGAAGAGTTAGATGAAAAACCAAGTGTTCTTAATCCCTTATGGTATGGCATGTCCTTTACAC
>Ga0209816_1002913_pt1 | contig 11903 bp, 12 predicted proteins | sample CoawatmetaG01DNA_FD_187509 | JGI IMG/M metagenome (GOLD analysis project Ga0209816, IMG submission 187509) | Marine microbial communities from the West Antarctic Peninsula - Coastal water metaG017-DNA (SPAdes) (version 2) | ecosystem: Environmental > Aquatic > Marine > Coastal ... | reverse complement strand
GTAGAATATAGTTGTACTTATTACTTGGCTCTTTCTTTGTAAGATCCGTCTTCTGTATTGATGACGATCAGTTCATCTGTCTTGATGAACAAAGGCACTTGTACTTCAGCTCCACCTTCTACTGTGACTGTTTTCATAGCGTTTGAGGACGTATTGCCTTTAACGGTAGGCTCTGCATAGGTCACTTTTAAAGTAACGGTTCTGGGCAGCTCTACGGTCATTGCTCTGTTTTCAGTAGCGTGAAATAGAACGTAACACATCATTCCATCGGCCAATAAGTCAGGGGCATTGATGAGTTCTTTCTCGAAAGTTAATTGTTCGAAGTTTTCTGTATTCATGAAGTGAAAGTCGGAACCGTCATTATATAAAAACTGGTATTGACGAGTTTCTATATCGATAGTCTCAATCTTTGCACCAGCAGGGAAAGTGTTGTCAAGAACACGTCCTGTTTCCAAATTTTTGATTTTCGTTCTAACGAAAGCAGCGCCTTTGCCTGGTTTGACATGAAGAAACTCAATGATTTGGAATGGGTGTCCATTAAAATTGATACACATACCGTTTTTAATATCTGATGTACTTGCCATAGCTTGTAAAAGTTTGTTCAAATATAACGCAATTGCCTCGCTCTAAAGAATACTAAGTGAAGGTCTTAATAGTGCTTTTCTAGTAAAAGATCTTGGTTGCAAAAGGAGTACTCTTCAGAGAAGTAGTTACTGGCGACTATGACAGTTTTGTCCGCCGTAAATTGAGCGATGAGCTCTTGGTAAAACAGGATGCCATCTTTATCCAGGTTGCTCGTAGGCTCATCTAGTAGAAGTATCGAACGATTGCTTGGAATAGCGAGCAGTAACCTGACACGTTGTAACATTCCCGAGCTGAAGGTGTCCAATCGCTTGTCTTCGTGCTTTGAAAGACCTGCTCGTAAAACCCATTCCTCTAAATGAAGAGCGGGGCGGAATCCACACATAGTTGTGTGAAAGTGCAAGGTTTCTTTTAGTGTGAATGACGGATTGAGGGCTACGTATGGCGCTGCGATGGTCAGATACAAACCTATTTCTTTTGCCGCTATTTCTTTTGCGTTAATCGTAAAAACAGGTGGATTATCACTGGCTTCAAGTGCACCGGATAAAATTTTAATGAGTGTAGATTTACCCGAACCGTTAGAGCCTAGAATGACTGTTTTTGAGTTGCTAGCAAAAGTATGGGTGATCTTTTGTAAGATCTTTTGTCTGCCGTATTGTTTCTGTAATTTATCAAGAACGATCATAACAGTAACTTACTTTCTAATGAGACCTCTATCGCTTTTTTCTATAAAGTTAATGATACGCAAGACGTTTGGATCAACCTTATATTCCCGCTTCACGATTTCAACGGCCTGGGAAATATTCTTCCCACTCTGGTAAATGATACGATAGACATCTTGGATCAAGTTGACATGAGCACTTGAAAAACCACGTCTTTTTAATCCAATGCTATTGACTCCTGCAAAGGTAACGGGCTCGCCTGCTGCGGTTATGAACGGTGGTACATCTTTACGTACCATTGCTCCTCCTCCTACCATGGCATGTTCGCCAATCTTTACGAACTGGTGAACTGCGGATAATCCTGAAACGATGCTCCAGTCTCCTATTTCTACGTGTCCTGCTAGGGCTACTGAGTTTACAAGAATAACGTGATCTCCTATGATACAATCATGGGCGATATGTACGTAAGCCATGATAAGTCCTTTCTTACCGATGACTGTCTTTCCATATGCTTTCGTTCCTCTATTTATTGTTACGCATTCGCGTATCGTAGTTTCATCACCTATCTCAACGGTGGTAAACTCTCCTTCAAATTTTAAATCTTGAGGAACAGCCGAAATAACAGCTCCTGGGAATACTTCGCAATTTGAGCCAAGTCTTGCACCATTCATGATGGTTACATTAGGACCGATCCACGTGCCATTTCCAATGATAACATCAGCTTCTATAGTACTAAAAGGACCTATCTCGACATTGTTTCCAATCTGGGCGTCAGGATGTACGCTTGAGAATTTATGAATCATTTACTTTGTAATCTGTGCCATTAATTCAGCCTCACATACCAGCGTGTTTCCAACAAAGGCTCTTCCTAACATATGCACTATACCTCGTCGGATTGGGGAAATCAGTTTTAAATCAAAAATTAAGGTATCGCCTGGTACTACTTTTTGTTTGAATTTAGCATTGTCTAGTTTAATAAAATAAGTCAGGTAATTTTCCGGATCAGGTACGGAGCTTAATGCAAGAATACCTCCACACTGTGCCATGGCCTCAATTTGCAAAACACCAGGCATTACGGGAGCTCCAGGGAAGTGACCCACAAAGAATGGCTCATTCATCGTTACAGCTTTAACACCTACAACCCGGTCCGCGGTCAAGGTCATGATTTTATCAACTAGCAAAAATGGAGATCTGTGCGGTATCAATCCCATGATATCCTCAACATTTTTGACAGGTACTGCGTTTGGATCGTATTTTGGCGCTTGCGGTTTGTTTTCCTGTTTTTTTATTTTAGCAGCAAGGGCTTTTGTGAATTCGGCATTCACACCATGACCAGGCTTGGTTGCAATAATTCGGGCCTTTAATGGACGACCTAGTAATGCAATATCGCCTACGACATCTAATAGTTTATGACGGGCTGCCTCGTTAGAGAATCTCAAGTTGATGTTATTCAAAGTTCCAAATTGAGTCACGTCCACGTTGTCTTTTCCAAAGGCCTTCTTCAACTTATCTAAAGTACCTGGGGCCATTTCTTGGTCTACATATACGATAGCGTTATTAAGATCACCTCCTTTGATGAGTCCTTGGTCTAAAAGGGGCTCTAATTCACGCAGGAAACTGAACGTTCTTGCGCTAGCGATTTCCTTACGGAAATCAGTCATTTTGGTTAATTGAGCATGCTGTGGTCCAAGTACTGATGAGCCATAGTCTATAAGCGCACTTACCTCGAAATCTTCGCTAGGTAATGCCATTATTTCTGAGCCGTCATCGTCTTTATAGACAAATGGCTCCTCCAAGGTGTAGTAATTTTTTTCTATAAGCTGCTCCTTTGTTCCTGCCTCGATGATAAGATCTACCAGGGGCGCAGCGGAGCCATCCAGAATGGGGATTTCACTTCCGTTTAATTCAATACGAAGGTTGTCAATACCAAGCGCATAAAGGCTTGCCATAAGATGCTCTACAGTACCAACAGTAGCTTCGCCATTTTGAAGAATGGTCTGTCTGTTCGTCCGATTAACATACCTGACTAAGGCAGGTATTTCCGCATTGTCTAAATCCGTTCGTACAAATGTGATTCCAGTATTTGCATCGCTAGGTACAAGATTTACTCGAACTGATTCACCTGTGTGAAGTGCATTTCCATCAAAGGAAACAGTTGTAGAAAGTGTTTTCTGCATCATAATTATTCGCCTTGTTTCTTAAAGGCTGCGAACGATTTTAAAAAATGTCGACTGTCTAAAGAAGGAGTGCCAAATATAGTTCTATTGTCTATAACATCAGACATTACGCCGCTTTGAGCTAAAATCTTGACTTGATTGCCTATTTTAAGGTGTCCGGCAATTCCTACTTGACCAGCAATCATACAATTGTCGCCTATAGTTGTTGATCCAGCGACGCCTGATTGCGCTGCAATAACGGTATGTTTTCCAATCACAACATTATGACCTATCATACACAAGTTGTCAATTTTTGTGCCTTCTCCTATTGTCGTTGATCCTAGGGCTGCTCTGTCGATAGTTGTATTTGCTCCTACGTATACATGGTTATGTAAAATCACATTTCCCAGTTGAGGGACACGATGGAATTGTCCTTTTTCATCAGGTATCCATCCAAACCCCTCCGCTCCTATGACGGCTCCGGCATCTATAATTACGTGTTCGCCTATAATGCTCCCTTCAAGAATTTTGGCTCCTGGACCTATTTTTGAATGCGCGCCAATTACAACGCCCTCCTCAATACAAACGCCCTCTAATAGGATTACGCTTGCATGAATTTGTGCAGTTTTAGGCACTATGACTGAGTTGTTGCTCCGCTGTGGTGTTTTAAAAGTTGACTCGATCTGGCTCAAATGTTTAGCAAGAGCCATATACGGCTGATCTACACGAATCACGATAGCCTTTGGATGATCTATTTTGCTATGATGATCTGTAAGGATGACACTTGCTTCGGTTTGTGATGCTTGACGTGCATATTTGCGATTCGCAAGGAAGCTTAGGTCACCTTCTTTTGCATCATCTAATGTCGCTACACCTGTAATTAAGACGTCTTTCCATGATGCTTGTGCAGCTAAACCAAGTTGCTCTGCGATGACGTAGAGGGTTGTTGCAGGATGTCTCATAACAATTGTTTAAGTTCTCTCGGGAAACAAATAAAATGTCGTTCAACTGGTTCACTGAGTGCCTTAATCGTCATTTGATCGGCAGCTTCACTGATATCGCTAGTTCGCCCATCTTTATATAGAAGGTTAATATGTCCCTTTTTACTATTGTATGCGTGGTGCTTCACTTTATCAATGATGAGCATATATTTTTCTTCACCATTCTCAAAACCGTATTGCTCCTTTATGCCTTCTGCCATTCGTTGCGATAGGCCTTCCTCAAAGGGAGTTTCTTGAAGCCTAATTTTCAAAAGTCTCCTATGTGTGATACGTGTGCTTAGATCACTTAGTGTGGCATCAGAATGTGATGACCAGTCCTTTATTGCGCTCATTACATCAAAGTCGTCTAGCAATACAAATTTTTGTAAAACATGCGGGTTACCCTCGAAGTCGCTCCAACTATAGTCAGCGTTTAAGAAATGCTTTAATGCAATTGTTCCGGGGAGTTCAACACCCTGAGTAGTGAGAAATTTGGCGCGTTTTAAAATATTAACGAGCATGAACTCGGCACTGAGTACTGTTTTATGCATGTACACTTGCCAATACATTAATCGGCGAGCGACTAAAAACTTTTCAACGCTATAAATACCCTTGGAATCAACTACGAGCTGGTCGTCGCAGACATTCAACATGGTTAATAGTCGCTCTGAATTTACGCTACCCTCTGTTACTCCGGTGTAAAATGAATCACGTCTTAAATAATCCAACCTGTCCATATCTAACTGAGATGAAATCAGCTGGTGTAAAAATGCTTTTGGATGGTTGTTGATGAAGATGTCTATGGCCAGTGTGAGCAAACCATCGAATTCCGAATTGAGTTCTTCCATGATCTTCAGACTCAACGCTTCATGACTTACGCCAGGAATTAGAGTATGCTCAAGGGCATGAGAGAAGGGTCCGTGGCCAATATCGTGCAATAAAATAGCTACCAATACTCCTTGTTCTTCCTCTGGAGTGATGTCATGTCCCTTTTGACGCAAGGTGTATATCGCTCTACCCATGAGATGCATTGCGCCGATAGCATGGTGGAATCTTGTGTGGTAGGCACCGGGATAGACTAAGTAAGTTAGCCCTAGTTGTGATATCCGACGCAATCGCTGGAAGTAGGGATGGTCAATCAGCTTATAAATAAGCGGATCCTTAACCGTAATAAACCCATAGATTGGGTCGTTAATAATTTTGTTCTTAGTGCTCAAAGTTCTTCGGTTTTACCTGCAGCGTAAAAATACTACAGGACTTAAAGCGAGCCGGGGCATGCGCGCATTACTTTTAACAAGATTAAAACGACAAATTATGCCAAATATTCTATGGGTAGATGATGAAATTGACATGCTTAAAGGACATTTACTGTTCTTAGAAGGAAAGGGCTATGCATTTGACACTTGTAATAATGGTATAGATGCACTGGAATTAGTAGTTGAGCGCCCGTTTGACGCTGTTTTTCTCGATGAAAATATGCCCGGATTATCAGGCCTAGAAACGCTAGAAAAAATGAAAGCTATTCGTCCTGAAATGCCCATAGTCATGATTACAAAAAGTGAAGAGGAGCAGATTATGGAGATGGCCATAGGTTCTAAGATTGAGGATTATCTTATTAAGCCGGTAAATCCAAACCAAGTCCTGATGAGTTTGAAGAAGATTTTGGAGGGTAAGGAGTTGGTTACCAGAGCTACTACTAGGGGTTACCAGCAAGTTTTCGGAAAGCTAACCATGGAAATGCAAGGCTTGCAAACCTGGGAAGAATGGGCGGACTTTTATAAGCAGCTGCTACGTTGGGAACTGGAATTGGACCAAGGGAATGAAGAGGGGTTAAAAGGTGTCTTGTCCAATCAAAAAAAGGAAGCAAACGAGTTGTTTTGCCGATTCATGTCGAATCAATATGAGAATTGGTTCAAGACGACGGATAGACCTATGCTTTCTCATGAGGTGGTAGGCCATCTTATAGCTCCTAGAATTCGCAACGGTGAAAAAGTATTTTTTGTAGTTGTCGATAACCTACGATATGACCAGTGGTTAGCGATTAAGCCCAAGGTTATGGAAGACTTTAAAATAGAAAATGAAGGTCTTTATAGTAGTATTCTGCCTACAGCAACCCAGTACGCTAGAAACGCGCTATTTGCAGGGATGATGCCAGGAAATATTAAAAAGGAATTACCTCAATACTGGAAGGAAGAAGGTGAAGAGGGGAGTAAAAACCAATTTGAAAAAGAGCTTTTCCAATACCAATTAAATGGACTTGGACTAGAGAATAAGCAAATGAAATACCACAAGGTGGTTAATTTGAGAAGCGCTAATAAATTTATTGACGCCATTCACGAAAACAAAGAAGCTGATGTCGTGACGTTGGTGTATAATTTCGTGGATACTCTTTCTCATGCCAGGACGGATGTGGAGGTAATCAAAGAATTAGCCAGCAACGACAGTGCGTACAGAAGATTAACAGCCACTTGGTTTGACAGCTCTCCACTAAGAAAAGCAATGCAATGGGCTGCGAAGCAGGGTTTTACTGTAGTGGTCACTACTGATCATGGCACTGTAAATGTAAATCGAGCATCAAAAGTTATTGGTACTAAGGACTTGACGACAAATCTGAGGTTCAAAACCGGGACCGGCATGAGCTACCAGAATAAGCACAGCTTGGTGGTGAAAAATCCAGACAGCATCGGCCTCCCTAAAAATCATATTGCTGATCAATACATCTTTGCCCTAAACGACCTCTTTTACGCTTACCCAAACCGATTCAATCATTTCGTACAGTACTACCGCAATACGTATCAACATGGCGGGGTATCTTTAGAAGAGTTAATTATTCCATATGCAGTCCTCAACGGAAAATAAATCGCTGCGTTTTGATGCAGTAACTATTGATGATTTACGTGATGTAGCGGCTGAAATTTGGCACGCTCGAGTACACCATGTCAACCTTTTGGAAGCTCCTATGGGAAGTGGAAAGACAACTTTGTGTAACGCGCTTATTGCATCATGGGGAAGTAAGGATACGGGATCTTCGCCTACATTTTCATTAATAGATGAGCATCAGGGATCTCAAGGTAAACTCTATCATGTGGATGCCTATAGAATTGAAAATGAAGAGGAAGCATTCGATCTAGGTTTTGAAGAATACCTCGAAGAAGGTTGCCCTATCTGGATAGAATGGGGCAAGAATGTCCAATCTTTCCTACCTTACAGATTAGGAGTAGTCTACATAACATCGCAAAGTGAGAGGCAAAGGACAATTGAGTTTTTCCCAGATGTAGACACGCGAGAAATAGCATGGAACCATGAGTGATTATATAAGTTGGTCAGAAACTTCTTGGGCGACCCAAGAAGAACGTCTAGCGGTAGATACCAAGGATGCACAATTACATATTGGTCTTCCTAAAGAGCGGGAGATGAATGAACATAGAATACTGCTTACTCCTGACAGTGTTCAAATGCTGATAAACTTAGGCCATGATATTAAAATAGAATCTGGTGCGGGAGACTTAGCGGGCTTTAATGACAGTATGTATGCGGATGCTGGTGCAGAAATCACTTCAAGTAGTCTTGAAGTCTTCCAATGTGAAATCATCGCTAAGGTTGCCCCTCCTACGGAAGAAGAGATTTCCAAAATGAAGGGAAACCAAACACTGATAAGTGCCCTACAACTACGAACTAGGGATCGGGCTTATTTTAAGGCATTGTCAGACAAGAAGATTACCGCACTCGCGTTAGAAGAAGTCAGAGATTTGCTTGACCAAAGCGCATTGCGCATTGCGATGAGTGAGATCGCTGGGCAAATGGCGGCAAGAGTTGGAGCGAGCCTTCTTTCGGAAGGATTAAACGGCCTAGCTAAAGGCAAGCTTATGGGAGGTATTCCTGGAGTAGCTCCGGCAAATGTTGTGGTCATAGGAGCTGGTATTGCTGGTGTCTCGGCAGTTCATGCTGCTAGGGGCATGGGAGCAGCTGTGGTACTTGTAGATAGTGCTATTAATCGGTTGCGCGAGGCGCAAGCTAAATGTGATTCGTCCGTTATCACTGAAGTTATTCAAGAGATAGTTTTAGGCAAAAGACTTAGGGCCGCTGATGTCGTGATAGGTGCATTAGGCCCTGTAGATGGCAGGACGCCACTTGTGGTTTCGGAGCAAATGGTGGAGCAAATGCCGGAATCTAGTGTGATCATAGATATTAGCATTGATAGTGGAGGATGCTTCGAGACCTCAGAAGTGACGTCTCATGATATTCCTACGTTCAGAAAATATGATGTCATACATTACTGCGTACCAAATATGGCCAGTGCTGTGGGTCATACAGCAAGCATTGCGATGAGTAATATTGTTGGGCCTATGATACAGCAACTCGCTAATTTCGGTGGTGTGCAGGAAAGTTTGCATTACGACCTTAACATGAGGGCTGGGCTTTACCTTTACCGAGGTTTACTTACCAAGCGACATTTAGGCGAACATTTTGACCTTCCGTTTTCAAATGACGCCTTGCTTTTCGGAAATCTGTAGTCAAATAATTTAAAATCACTCCCATAATTATGGCCTTCTTACGTCGCCTTCTGTTTTATATCCTAGGAATTGGTCTTGGAACACTTATCGTAATAGGCTTGTTTGGGGACAGAGATTTTGATTACGCTTATGGTCCTCAGGCAAGGGTGAAAAAGCTTTTTAGAACGAAAATTATAGATTCAATTTCACTGAACCATGTCGTTCTAGATCTATCAGCAGATAGTATCTATTATCACGCAGTCACGAAGGGAAAGGTAGATTTTTCTCAAAGTGACACCCGGAAAGAACCGTGTGGTGCTTACAGCTTGACATTTGAATACCAAGAAACTGACTATCGAATGACGATCGAAAATTGTCCAGATACGGTGAGTGTACTCGATTTGACCAGAGAAGATTAGTTCCTTTATTTCAAGAATTTACGTCTGGTTATTTCTTGCTGTATTAAAGACAATTCACGTCCCGTCTGGCCTTCCACGCTGGTGTTTTCTTCCGCCCGTCTGAACAAGTAAGGCAGTACATCTTTTACAGGCCCAAAGGGCAAATATTTGGCAACATTCATACCCGATGCAGCAGCATTAAAACTGATGTGGTCGCTCATCCCAAATAGCTGTGCGACATGGATACGATCATCACTTAGAGGAATGTTGGCTTGCTCTAACGAGTAACAAACCCTGCTTATGCTTTCCTGATTATGTGTGCCCACCACAACTGCCATATGGTCAATATTAGCTATAATCAGATCAATCGCCGCATTGTAATCTCTATCAGAAGCGGCTTTGTTTGGCTGGATGGGACTAGGATAGCCCATATACTGTGCTCTCGCACGTTCTTTTTCCATATAAGCACCTCTGACAATTTTTACCCCGTATTTAAAACCTTCACGTTTAGCCAATTCTAGTATGCTTTCCATGTGTTTTAAACGATCATGACGGTACAACTGGGCAGTATTGTAAACTAATGCTGAGGTTGTATTATAAGCACGCATGAACCTCAAGGTTAATTGATCTACTGCGGGCTGAATCCAACTCTCTTCTGAGTCAACCATTACCCGGACTTGCAGTGTATTCGCTTTTTTGAAAATAGTTTCCCAGCGCGATACGGTAGCTTCCCATGCGGATTGCTCTCTATCAGATAATTCTTGATTTAGACTAACTTTCTCATAGAGATCTATACTACCGATACCCGTAGGCTTGAAAACGCCAAAAGGTACATAGTTGTGACTTTTTGCAAATTCCAGGGTCTGGAGGGTCACGTCTAAGGTTCTATTGAAATCTGTTTCTTGCGCTTTTCCCTCTACACTGTAGTCGAGAATCGCATGAACATTTCCTTGCGCTAGACGTTGGATTTGAGGTTCGCATTCAATTACAGTTTCTCCACCACAGAATTGGCGAAAAACGGTAGCCTTTACCATTGCTTTTATAGGTAATCTCATAGCTAATGACGCTAGAGTTAGCGACTTAAGCAGTCTTACTACGAAGGGCGAACTTAACGTTGAATACAGCAAATGGCTCTGCCTGAGATCCATTTTAGTCTTCATTTTAAAAGCGGTTTCCGTATTAGAGAAATCAATCATCTATCTGTGAATTGTGAATTCAAATATAGCGCTGAGATGTCGTATTTTAGTGGTGTGATTATGACGAAACCTACATTACATTTTGGAGAAGCTGGAATTCAAGCATTGGATGCGCTTCTTTTGAGTAAAACCCCTTCGAAGGTTTTCATTTTAGTGGACGGCAATACATCTCAATGCTTGCCTTTTTTAGCACAATCATTAGCGCATTTGCCAGCGGATTTCGAAATACTAGAGGTTGACCCTGGGGAAGAGAGTAAAGAGTTGGAAGTCGCTGCGAATCTTTGGCATGTGTTATTAGACTATGGCGCGGATCGGAATGCGTTGCTTATAAACCTAGGTGGAGGAGTGGTTTGCGATCTTGGTGCATTTATCGCATCTACCTTTAAAAGAGGTATTTCGTTTGTTCACGTACCAACCTCCTTGCTTGCGATGGTTGACGCGTCTGTAGGTGGGAAGAACGGTTTAAATTTTGCTGGACTAAAAAATCAAATTGGAACATTTAATGAGCCAGATTTGGTCTTGATTGAGCCTAAGTTTTTGGAAACATTACCTGAGTCAGAATGGGAGAGTGGACATGGTGAAATGATCAAACACAGTTTGATTTCAGGTCATAATTGGCCGAAAATACTAGGCTTAAGATCGGCTCAGGTTAAACTGAAGACCATCAGCGAAAGCGTTGCGGTAAAAGAAAAATTAGTTTCAATAGATTTCAAGGAAGCGGGCGTTAGAAAGGTGCTCAATCTCGGACATACTTTTGGTCATGCGCTTGAAAGTCTTCGACTAGCTCAGGGTAACAGTATAACCCATGGGTCAGCTGTTATTCAAGGATTGCATATGGCTTTGGCGCTAAGTGGTCTTGCGGATGCGCAGCAGCTGTTGAATGCTGCTTATTCGTGGATTCCTATCAGTGATGTGGAAGCTGATCTACTTTGGGAGCTACAACGAGCAGATAAAAAAAATGAAGATGGGATGGTCAAGTTTGTGCTGTTGTCATCTGTGGGCCATCCTAAGTATGGAAATACGATTACTAAGGATCGTTGGTGTACATCGCTTGCCGCATTGAATGGACGAAAGGATGGCTGAAATCATTAAATTATCTAAGCGTACTTCTCATCTTTCAGGGACCTTTGAGTTGCCCATGAGTAAAAGTATGGTCAATAGGGCTCTGCTTATATCTGCCTTGTACCCGCAAGTGACTCTGAAGGGAATGTCTACATCTAAGGACAGTGAATATTTAGCACAAGTATTGTCGTCGTACAGTGGTGATGATAATTATTTAGGCGCGGGTGGAACAACGCTGAGGTTTGCAGCTGCCTACTGGGCAATACAAGAAGGTGCTCAAATGACATTAAGGGGTACAGAAAAGCTCAATGCACGCCCCATTGCTCATTATGTGGCTGCCTTGAATGCGCTTGGTGCTGAAGTCTCGTATGCTG
>Ga0209816_1002912_pt1 | contig 11903 bp, 13 predicted proteins | sample CoawatmetaG01DNA_FD_187509 | JGI IMG/M metagenome (GOLD analysis project Ga0209816, IMG submission 187509) | Marine microbial communities from the West Antarctic Peninsula - Coastal water metaG017-DNA (SPAdes) (version 2) | ecosystem: Environmental > Aquatic > Marine > Coastal ... | reverse complement strand
CCTTGGAACCTATTCATTTAACGTCTCTTTAGTTTTTAATTTTCACCAAAAAAAGCCCAGATTAACTGGGCAAAACACACAACCAAATTTTAAAAACGTAGGCTGTGTGCTGGGGTAAACAAACGGTTCATAAAAATGACCGGGCGCTTCATTAATCAAAAGGCTGAACATGTTTAGCTGTACAAATCTAACCGTCTTACTCTTTAGCGATGGTTTTATACGCGGTTAACAACTCTAGGCAGGGAGTATCTTCAAACCAATCGATGTTACTTTCTAAAACTGCGTAATCACCTTCTGAGGTCACTACGTCTTTCATCATGCCACTAGCGTTTTTGGTCACTCTTATTCTCCAGCCATACTAGTTATCGGTGAAGTGTTATCTGCCATGTCAAGTCTTAACAACTCTGTAAAAGGTTTGCGTGGGGCTAACAATGTATTTAACAAATATCTATTTTTTACAAAACAAACAAAATAGCCATTCAAAATAGAGTGGCTATCAGGCTAATAGAACTTTAGAACTTGTATGTCAGTGCAATTTTAGCCATCGGCAAATATTTAAAAGAAGACAAGTCACCTTCTAGACTTTTACGTTCTTTTTCCAACTCTGCCACAAACTCTGCATCACTTTTAAGAGAGCCATCAGCGGTCATGGTCACCACAGGTGCGCTACCTATCAACATGCCTGCATCAAAATCTATGGATAACTGCTTCATGGCATGCATTCGATACCCTAAGCCGACATAAGGAGTGATCCCCGAAAAGGCTATTTCACTCTTCAAACTACCTACTTGGGCAGCCGTATAAGTTTCATTACCAATTGTATAGTTGTCTTGTGAAGTAGCCGAAGCGGATAGACTGTTACCATTAGAAACAGCGCCCGCTGTAAAGCGCAAGCTACGACCTTCCGTAGGGTAAAAGTCAAACATCAAACCTGGGGTTTTGGTTTTAATAGTCATGTCGTAGCTAATGCCATCCAAGCTTTCAGTTCTGGATAACTTACCCGAGTAATTAACAGCACGCACACCAACGGTGTCACTTACTTCGTAACCAATTTCAAAACCAGTACCTTGAGTAATCCCAGCGCCCAAACCAATAGAAATATCACCGACTGCTGCTTGAGCCGCAAAAGGTGCTACTGATAAAGCAGCGATGATGGCGATTTTTTTGTTAAACATATTTATTCCTTGTTAAACCGTACTAGATTGAAAGCGTTAGAACTTACATCAGCCGTGGCCCGTATACACCAATTGACGAGGTTCTAAACTAAATAAGGCTCGGTAGCACATTGTTGCTGTGAACCCTGTCGCAATCACCGGCACTACCTGCAGAGGGATGTTGTGAGACCCAACTAACACTATCAAAGCTGCACACGGGATCGTAAACCCAACGCCTAAACCCAACAGAATAGAACATTGAGATTTAACATCACTCACTTCACGAACACAAAAGATCATCACAGCACCCATTAATGCCATGGCCGCCATCATATAACGCTTCACAATCCCCACTTCTAGCGCCAGGCCTTCCGCACTTGGAAACATGTTATAGGTAAACACATCGGGGGCTAACACAAAAGCCACCGCAAAAAAGGTGGATAGCGCTGCACAGGCGGAAACGATCGATTTGTATTTCATTATTACTATTTAGTCCATAAAAGTTAAGGCAATGTCTTGGTCGCCTTGCAGAATGATATTAGTTAATTAAAATTTCAATTTTTCTGGGAACCCAAGATAACCCAAAAAACTTACAGATATTTATTAGTAGATGTTCAGTAACTGAACAGTAGTTAATTTACATGTTCAAAAACTGCACAAATAATCACTAAGCTCTCCATCCATATTTTTTATAAGTTCTATTAATTCACTTTAATTATAAATTAGTTCATTTATTTCACTTTAAATCTTACCTTTTTAGTTTTTTATATCAATCTACTTGTGCTAGAACAGATTTAAATGGTATCGAAGTACATAAAATGGTACGAACTAGTTTCAAGTGAACATCGGCATTTTTCTTTTAAAAAGTCATTATACTTAGCTACTGCGGTTTTAAAATTACCTGACTCGATCGCTGCAGGCCTTCTACTAAAGTAAGCACTAGCGGCCTTATTCCGCAAAGGCGGTAGCATGCTTTATAATTCCCAAAACACCTAAATAAATAGATTGTAAAGTATCATTTATTCGCTTTAGTGCCCTCCATAGGGCTGTCTTTCTACTGTAAAGGTAATAAGACCTTCTAAATATATCAATTAATGATTAACTTAATTGGGTTAACTTAATCATTTACTTAACTTATTAAAACTTAATCCATCAGAGCTTGCAGTCGCTTTAATCATTTAGCACAAGTTACTATTAATGCAGTAGGGCAACCTATTAGCAGGCGAGTGGCTTACACTTGGGGGGGTTAAACATGGTCAGGGCCTAACCTAAGCTGTAGTTTGTTCAGTTTATGGCTAAGGTGTTTAATTACCTTAACCATGAGGCACACAACACAACTGTTGGCAAAGGTGTGGCGTTCATAGGGATGATACCTTCCCGTGGTTTTAGCGCACGATTGAAGCCACATTTATGATAAAGTTTATGACGAAAGTAAAGGTTAACCTGCACTGGTAAAAGTGCAACAAAGTAAATCAGACAGACGTTGGATTTTAATTATGATGAAATGGACATATAATTTTAATATGAAGAAGATTGTTTTTTTAATGTTGCTAAGCCTTACAGCCATGGCTTCGGCCAGTGAAGAAAACCTTAGCTTCCCATTTACTTCCGACAGTGGTAAATATTGGCAGTACGTTAGCGATAGAACTATGGGGGGAATATCCAATGGCCAGGTTACACTTGAGCAGGATGCTGGCATTTCATTTGCCAAACTCACTGGCAATGTAAGTACCAAGAATAATGGCGGTTTTATTCAATTACGCTCGAGAATCTCATTTGCCAATTCTGACGAAACCGGCAAAGAACTTCAGGGTGTTCGCCTGAATGTACGTGGTAATGGCGAAACCTATCATATTTTTATTAGAACTAATGATACTAGGTCTTATTCAGATTATTATTCAGCCACATTTCAGGCAAACACCAACTGGGAAGTGATTGATTTCCCTTTTAGTAGCTTTGAACGCAAGCGTGCACCTGATTCAACCCTACGCGCTGAAAACATCAGAGCCTTTGCTGTTGTTGCTTATGGCCGTGATTTTACGGCTGATGTTTCTGTATCTACAGTAGATTTTTACTATTAACGCCAGCTCCAGATACAAGCACCTGTAATTTATTTACTATAGTACCTTGTGGGGCTCAAAATGCCAGTTGAGTGCCTGCTTTAATCTGCTGCTCATCAGTTGCCAGCATGGCAATAGTGTCACCTTTAGTAATGAAATGATGGCCGGTAATGCTAAACAACACACCATTACAAGGTGCCATTATTGGGATAGATTGTGCAGTAGGGCTGTCAAGCAAAACGACGTCTGCAAACGGGGCACCTGCCTTTAAAGTATCACCCAACTTTGATCGATAGGTAACAATGCCAGACATTAAATCTTTCACCATTTTTACTTGATCTACGCCCAGCTACTTAAGTTCAAAATCAGCTGATCTTTTCCTCACCAAGTTTTTATATTGGTTCGCATAAGCTGATCGTTTGCTATCAGATCATCATCAAATGAACCGATTAAACTAGTCAACACTTGGTCAGCATTGACGGCCATATTACGGTTAAAGTTTTACCCAGCATGACCGTCGCAACGACTAATCACATAGCCAAAAGGTCGCCTCCTTAAACCCACTGGGTTAGCAGACGTTCACTACAAACCTGTACATCACCATTATTTAGAATGGGTTAGTCTGCAACCTTTTGCTGCACCTTGATTACCAGTTCAACACGACGGCTAAGCTCGAAGTTCTCACTACCATCTGCATTGATGATTAATTGGCTTTCACCCCAAGCCATAGTGGAGTCCAATTGCATATCGCGTAGGTTCAGGTAGTTAACAGCTGTATTAATACGCCTTTGGGATAAGTCGTAATTATAGTTGTCCGTTCCTCTACTATCCGCATGCCCGCCTAGGCTCACTTTGAAAATAGCATAGGCTTTACGTGCCTTCATTAGCGCTAATTCAATTTTTTCCTGCTGATCTACTCGTAAGTTGTTCTTATCAAAGTCGAAGAGTATATGAGTGGTAATTAACTCTACAGGATAACTATAGGTAACCACTTTAACTGTGGGCTCGGGAACTAGCTCAGGTGTTGGCTCAACCACTAACTCTGTTTCTGTTGCTGGTGCTGGAGTAACAGCGGCAACCTGTGCTTCTGGCGCAGCTAGAACTTCTTCAGCAACAACAGCCACTTTTGTTTCTGTGGTTTGCGTTGCTGATACATCGGCGGCCACTGCTGGCTCAGCATCTAGCGCCTGTTCAACTTTGCTAGTTGGTTCAACCACAGCGGGCGATGCTTCGACCGCATCAGTAGCGTCTGCCAAACATTTGGGTTTTCCTAACGCCTCCCATGAGCCATTACGAATACATTGGCCATTGCCATCCAATATAGGCTTGCCATTTTCAGACCACCAGAAGGCACGGTGAGCCAGTGAGTCATTATCATTGTGGGCCTGCATTATCGTGCTGCTGCATAGCAACACTATTAAACATATAGTTCGCAACATAATCTTCCCTTTTAAATGATGTGGTGATGGTTTCAGCTGACCATAGTCTACTTCATGGGGGTAAAAATTAACATATGAGGCGTTAAACCACACATTATTTATCTCAGTGCTCGGTAGGTGGTTATTGGTTAAATAAGTTAATGCTGCCTTTTGCGCTTCCAAAGGCGCCCATCGATAGCCGATAACCCGGCAGCAATCAACGCCATACCTGCTAGATTAATCCAATGAAGAGTTTCATTTAAGAATAGTAAACCTAAGAATATTGCAGAAACAGGAACTAGCAAAGTGACTAGTAATATATTGGTGGCACCCGATGACGCCAAAATTTTAAAATATAAGATATACGCTAATGCAGTAGAAAAAACCGCTAAGGTTAAAATAGAAGCCCACACCATAATGCTAGGAGAGCCTGACCCTAATAAGGCTAAAGGCCCGTCTACATAAAAGGCAACAGGAGCCAGCAGCGCAGCTGAACCGGTGACTTGACCTGCCGCAATTATAATGGGTTTAAGCCCCGTGGCCTTAAACCGTCGCCCAAAAACACTTGCAAATGCATAAGATAATGCCGCGCCCAGTATGGCTATTTGAGCCAAGATACTGCCCTGCTTGGCACTGTCTAAACTAGGTATGCCAATCATCATTACAACACCCAAAAAACCAACAGCCACACCCACAAGCTTCATGCCTGTTGCCCGCTCATCGGCTAACAACAAGCCAACCACAATGACACCAAACAAAGGAGTGGTGGCATTAAGTACCGATGCTAAACCCGATGCAATCTGCGTTTGGCCCCATACGATTAGGCTAAAGGGGATCGCGTTATTCAGTAACCCCATAATTAAGAAGGCCACCCATACATTTGGGCTTTTTGGCAGGCTCAAGCCCATAAAGAGCACAATAATCCATAGCGTAATCGCCGCTAGTCCTACTCGCAATGCCACTATTGTAAGGGGTGGTAATTCTGCCACAGCAACCCCGACAAAAAAGAAAGATCCACCCCACAGTATAGATAGAGTAACCAGCATCAGCCATTCACGCATACCCATGGATGTATTAATAGATGATGTCACGGTGAGCCCTCTGAAAGATAACTTCGTTAAATAGGCTATTTTATTTAAATAAACTTAAGTTACCAGTATCAACTCTTTTGCCACACAATTAAACGGTTATTAGCCGGCATCGGATGGTCTTTTTGAAGCACTAGTCCATATTTTGTCGCTAAGGCATTAATATCATGAAATTCTCTAATACCCTGATGAGCAAATTGCTGTTGCAAACTAGCATCAAAATCTACGTTGCTTTGCGCTTCAAGAACACCTAAATATTTCATTGGGCCATAAAGACAAAATACGCCACCTGATAAAAGCCGCTCGCCAATGCCAGAAAACATCGCAATAACAGCCTGCCAAGGCATAATATGAGCAGTATTGGCGGAGTAAACGGCATCATAGTGAGCAGTTGGCCAGGGGTCACTGAGTACGTCCAATGGTAAAGGGGATAAGAGATTAGATGCTGGATGGTCGCTCATCCAGCATCTAATACCAGCATGATTTTGTTCTCGGTCACTCATCTGCCAGCTTAGGTGGGGCATTTTTTTAGCAAACCACACCCCATGTTGCCCTGTTCCGCTACCCACCTCCAATACATGTTTTTTGTTAGCAAAAACGTGCTCTAAAATTTCACCAATAACTACTTGGTTATTGGCACAGGCTTGTGAAAAGGGCTTATGCATTAGCTATATTACCAAATGACAGTGAATGCATTGGCCCAAGTAATCGTTTTTTGGTGTTCATATTGCTGCACTCAAAATGTTACAATGAATAGGATAAATACTACGTCCATATGGCGCCTTTGGCTATAGGTCCAAGGCATATTAGCTAGCCCATAATGTTGCCAATGGCTGCAGAAAACTGCAGCATTTATAACCACTAATGCAGGCAGTTAAATACGTTAGCGCCTGCAACTTTTATCTAAACTTAGCCACTAACTATTGGCTTCGCTACCACGGAATCATATATATGGAAATTCGCCCAGTGTTAGATCATGCCCAAATTCATCCTACTATTCGCACACGTGTGGCTCAGTACCACTCAAAAATTGTTACCCAGGTGATTGATGCTGTTGCCAACAATCAGGCGGTGGTGATTGGTATGTCTTTGAACCCCGCTGTTAAAAAGGCCAGACAGCTACTTGAAGGCCAAGGTTTAAAGGTAACGTATTTAGAATTTGGTGGTTATGGCAGCATGTGGCATGAACGCTTAGCTATTAAAATGTGGAGCGGCTGGCCAACCTACCCACAGGTGTTTGTTAATGGCATGTTAGTGGGTGGGGCTAGTGATGTGAAATCACTGATTGCCAATAACGCACTTTAAAGTTTGATTAAATTTAGCAATAAAAACAGGCGGCTGACCTAACTAAGTTAGCCTTTAAAACCATACACAAAAAACTTAATGTACCAATTTATACCAATAATTTGCTAATTTCAGCCATATTGATATGATGTCGATGGCTGAATCGCTAATTCTTAGCATTAGCCACACAATAATAACATACTCTAAAGAGGCGAATTATGATTGATAGCATCGTAAGCAGCATAAAAAAACTCACTGAAGCAGGCATGGCACTTATTGCCCTAGCCATTGTTTTAGAAGTAATTTTTGGTGCGAATGTAGCATTCGTAGGTGTCGGAGTTGTTGAGAATGTTCTCAGCATTGTTGGTGCATTGGGCAGTGAGGGCTTGGTAGGTTTAGCCTCAATCGCAGTCATCTACTCTCTATTTAATAGATAGTAAATAGCCAGTAGTGCTATAAAAGCCCACATAATATGTGGGCTTTTTTGATTCTATGGGGTGGTCTGTGCAAGTGAAAAATGGTTACAGTAAAGTGGATGTGACCACTTAAAAATAGATGTTATGATCATTTTTAAGCAATGAGATGAACCCATGACGAAATACACAAGACCCACGTTTTGGCCCAACTTTAGCCCAAGCTCGCTCACCCTCCTCGCAGCAGCAATTGTTTCTGCTGTGCTTGGTTCAATCCATGCTTTTTCTATACTTTTAGCGCCACTTGAAGCTCTTTTTGACGCCCCCCGTTCGGCAGTCTCATTAACCTATTCTCTTGCTTTGGTATCGTTATCTATTGCTGTGCTGCTTGGCCATTTAGTTTATGGCCGCACATCTGCTGCAATTTTTCTTATGGCCACATGTGCCTTAGCTGCTGTAGGAACACTCATTGCTGGGCTAGGAAGTTCACTGTGGGTTGTGTGGCTTGGATATGGGGTAATCTTTGGCGCAGCTAATGGGCTTGGTTATGGGTTTGGATTGCAACTGGCAGCTCAAGCCTATCCGGGGCGAGAAGGCTTATCCATGGGTATTATCACAGCGGCATACGCTTTTGGGGCGGTCATCTCACCCACTCTGTTCAATTTTATATTAGACACCCTTAGCTTTAAGGCTGTCATGATTACATTGACAGCCCTACTGCTTGTTGTTGGCCTATTAAGTGCACTGATACTCAAGCAAGTGGGGGCAAAATTCCGCAATAATAAGCAGGGTTCTATTACCTTATCAGCTTCGCGTCGCAGCCAGCAACTACTGTGGCTTGGCTATTTTGGAGGTGTGTTATCAGGACTCATGGTGATTGGCCATTCTGCTGGAGTTGCTGCCACATTGCAGCCAGGCATCGCACCCTGGGTTGCACCTATGGTAATAGCCACCTTTAACTTGCTTGGCAGTTTAATTGGTGGCCGTTTAGTTGATAAAATACGGGCAGAGGGGTTACTGGCGATATTAGCCATTATCACTACGTGTGCACTTATTAGCTTAGTTGTATTTGGCAGGATTGGTGGACTCTTTATTAGTTTAAGTGCCATCGGTTTCGCCTACGGTGGCACCATTGCTGCATACCCTGCGGCTATTGCAAAGCTATTTGGTGTTCAAGACATTGCCAAAATTTATGGCCGTGTATTTACAGCATGGGGATGTGCCGGGCTCCTTGGGCCATGGTTGGCTGGCTGGCTGTTCGATATTAGTAGAGACTATCAATTAGCATTATTGATTGCCGCGGCCTTTAGTGTCGTTTCGGCCATGGCTATGGTTTTATTATCAATGGATAAACGATATGTGCGTGTTTGATTGCACAAATACAACGACACATTGCTGCCGTTGTAGGCTAGGAGGTATTACTGGATGACACCTGCAACACCTACTTTATTGCAGCTACCCACAATTCTTGTTCAAGCTAGCGCTAAAGGACAAGTACTTTATTGCCAGGAGGGACTCAGCTTTTGGGGTGGGGTTGATGCCAATTCGGGGGTGATCATTGATGTACACCACCCACACTATGGTACTTCAATTGCCGGCCGTGTTCTTTTGATGCCAACCTCTCGGGGCTCATGCAGTGGCAGTGGCGTTTTGCTGCAACTTGCACGTAACGGAAACGCCCCCGCTGTTTTAGTATTTCGTGAAACTGAAGACATACTCACTCTTGGCTCAATGATTGCGTCACAGTTGTTTGATCAGCCCATTGCAGTGGTTAGACTACCACCAACTGAATTTAAAGCTCTTTCAACCGCACTGAATGCATCGGTGTCTGGCAACAGCCTTACATTTGATGATCAGCATATTGCTCTCACGCCACTGAGCGTTGATAAAATACACCTAACAGACAGTGATCGAAGCATGTTGCAAGGGCATGAGGGCGCTCCATTAAAAGTAGCGATGGAGGTCCTATGCCTTATGGCTGCAGCACAAAATGCCCATAGGTTAATTGATGTTTCTCGAGCACATATTGACGGTTGTATTCTCACACACGACGCCAATCTGGATTTCGCAGAGATGATGGCCAACATGGGGGCCAAAACACGCATTCCTACCACCATGAACGCCATTTCGGTAGATAGAGAGAATTGGCAGACCCAAGGGGTCTCAGTGGATTTTGGCAATAAGGCTAGCCGCTTGGCGGACGCTTATGTAAAAATGGGGGCACTCCCTACCTTTACCTGCGCCCCCTATCTACTTGAAGAGCCCCCCTGCAAAGGTGAACTAATTGGTTGGTCGGAGTCGAATGCGGTGATCTTTGCCAATTCAGTATTAGGTGCACGAACAGTAAAACACCCTGATTACCTCGACCTCTTTATTGCCATGACTGGCCGCGCTCCCAAGACAGGCGTATACCTTGATGAAAATAGAGTAGCTCAACGCGAAATCCATGTCACTCTATGTGATGATTTTGATGATGCCCTGTGGCCCATGCTAGGGTGGTTAGCTGGTATCAAATCGCCCAGTAAAATTCCAATTATTACAGGGCTAGAAGCTGCCCACATCAGCCAAGATGATCTAAAAGCATTATGTGCAGCTTTTGGAACAACTTCAGCAGCACCAATGCTGCACGTTGCAGGGCATACCCCAGAAGGCCGTGCATCGACCTTATCGGCGATAGACTGTGTAGGAATTAATAGTTCCGATTTATGCCAAGTGTGGCGTAAATTCAATGCTGCAGGTACACAAGTTGATGTCATTGCTATTGGCAGCCCACACGCCTCATTAACAGAGTGCAGGACACTTGCCAATTTATTAGAGGGGCATCGTTGTCACACCCTCACTGCCACCATAGTAACCATAGGCAGAGATGTGCTGTCACAGGCAGAAGCAGACGGCACTTTAACCACGCTAACAAAAGCAGGTGTGCAAGTGATTCAAGACGTTTGCTGGTGTTCTATTACGGAACCGGTATTTCCACCTAGCGCAAAAACATTAATGACCAATTCAGGGAAGTATTCGCACTACGCAGCAGGGTTAACCGGCCGTGGGGTGCGATTTGGCAGCTTGGCTGAATGTGCTCTTGCCGCACGTAATGGTTTTACCTTAGATAAACTACCTCAGTGGCTATCGTGCAAGGCTTAAAGCTAGGCAGACTGTGGGTTCTCGCCAGGTAGACCACGCCATGGAAAAAGCCAATTACATCGGCATCCCAATTTACAGTGCAACACTCTATATTAGATGCTTAGGCAAATGAGCAGACCCAAAAGTAGCGCTATTGCTAGCGCCACAGAGTCTGCACGCAGAGGCTAGGATCTACTGGGTCATCACGTTAAGCCAATCATTAACCCACTGCTTGCGGTTTTGATTGATTTCAGCTGTATCTAACTGCAATACCTGAGTAGGTTTAATTAGTTTGCCATAAGCTTCTGGCATGTCTGCAGGCGTGTTTACAGGGTACATCACGTTGCTTAAGGGTAGGTGCTTTTGGAAGCCCTCACTTACCATGAAGTTTAGGAAATCGTCAGCCAGTGCCGAATTTTTAGACGACTTCAACTTTGCCGCCACTTCCACTTGCAGGTAATGACCTTCCTTAAATTCAGCCGCTTGGTACTGGTCTGTACCTTCAACAGCCATATGATAGGCTGGAGACGTGCTGTAACTCAACACCATAGGTGCTTCACCTGCCATGAACAAGCTGAAATAAGCTTCACTCCACCCCTTGGTGGTGGTTAAAATATTATCAGACAACTTGGCCCAAGCCGCATCTGACTCATCCCCATAAACAGACTTCATCCACAACAGTAAACCCAAACCCGGTGTACTTGAACGTGGGTCTTGAATAATGATCTTTAATTCTGGGCCCGCATTAACCAACTCGTCTAAACTTTTTGGCGGGTTAGGCATAAGCTTGGTGTTGTAAACAAACGCAAAGTAGCCATAATCAAAGGGCACAAACGTATCATCTTGCCAGTCGATGGGCATTTCTAAACCATTGGTGTCTACCGAGTGATTAGCGAATAAGCCACTTTTTTTGGCATCATCAACTAGGTTTAAGTCTAACCCTAGTAATAGATCAGCCTTAGTAGACGTACCCTCTAGCTTGAGGCGCTGCAACATGGCCACAGCATCTGACATACCCACTAGGTTCAAGGTACACCCACATTGCTCTTCAAAAGTGGGTTTTATGAGTGGCCCCATACCCCAGTCTGAAACGAAGGAATCGTAGGTATAAACCGTCAGTTCTTTTTTGGGGGCATCGCTAGCTAGCGCTGGCGTGGCGGTGATCGTTAAACTGAGGCAGGCGGCGGCAATATAAGCCGTATAGTGAGACATAAATACTCCTAAAAATTAACTAATTAATTTCTATGACGGCCAATAGTATATTGGCGCTATTAGGAGGAGGGAGCGGCGTAAGGCTAGCTTACGTGGATGCGTGTCCTTGTTCCCTACGCTGGCATTATCCAGATCAGGTACAACGGGATTCACG
>Ga0209816_1002911_pt1 | contig 11905 bp, 10 predicted proteins | sample CoawatmetaG01DNA_FD_187509 | JGI IMG/M metagenome (GOLD analysis project Ga0209816, IMG submission 187509) | Marine microbial communities from the West Antarctic Peninsula - Coastal water metaG017-DNA (SPAdes) (version 2) | ecosystem: Environmental > Aquatic > Marine > Coastal ... | reverse complement strand
ATTTTAGAATTTTGTTGATACTGCTAGAGATATTGCTTTCGCTGGTAAATCCAATCGAATAACTTGAAACCTCGCCCTCAGGATTGAGGAAGACAATAGTCGGTATAGGGCTAACTTCATATTGGTCCATGAGCGGCTGAGAGTTAGGATCGTCAACATCGACGCGCATAAAAGTAACTCTCTCGCCATAATTGCTCTTCACTTTTGCCAGAGCGCTATCAAGCTGCTTACAAGGTTGGCACCAGTCTGCGTAGAAATCGATTACTGTCGGCAAGGCAGCACCACCCATGCCTCTCGTGCGACCAAGGCCAAGCATAGCGGCAATCATACGAGTTTGAGGGCCAGTCTTAGGCTTGATCATTTGATTGGGCATACCCATGAGGGCCAAGTTAGCTTTTTGAGCACTGGCAGAACCGTGGCCAAGACGCACAGCTAAGCGGAAATGCTCACGAGCCTTCAGGGCATTTTTACTTTTTAAATAGGCCTGACCCAACAATAAATGGCTCTCGGCGTTCTTCGGATCAGCCAAAACCTTTGCTTCTAGCTCTTTAATCAGCGCTGGACTAACACTAGGAGCTACAAATTTAGTAGTTTTAGCTTTGGCCGAAACTAAACTTTGACTAGCCACTGGCAAGCTATGAACCGGTGAACTAAAACCAGCTACGAGCAAAGCCAGAAATAGACTCAGTTTCAAACTTAGTTTTTGCTCTCGTCCAAATACATAAATCATGCTTACCTACTTTATTTGATTCGTGCCACTTGCACTTATATGGTTATCGATCCAACCAGCGACTTTGGTTATCACCTCGTCGTTAAACTGGTTCTCTTCAAAAATTAGGTGTTCAGCATTGGGAATTAACACAATCTCACGATCGCTCGTCGAGAGCTTATTATATAGCTCAACGGTACCCTCTGGCTTGACCAACTTATCTTCGCAACCCTGCACAATCAGCACTGGCTTCGATGTAATCAGTTTGGCGCTTTTGTGATTTTGATTCATAAACATCTGAAATTGCATCAGCTCTTTTGGTGAGATGTTCATGCGAGCCACAGGGTCTTTACTCCAGGCCTCACGCAGCTCAGGCTTTTGCGTCGCCTGCTCAATTACCGATTCACCAACATTGAAAGGCTTATCCTTATTCTTCAAGTATTTAATAGCCACCTTCCAACTGCTGCGACCTTGCTTGAAGCGGTCCCCAGCGGGCACCGAAGAGATCAGACCATCTATTAACTCGGGATACATAGATGTGACGCGCAGAGCAATGGCACCGCCCATAGACTCACCCAGGAGAAAAACTGGTTTATTCGGATTGGCCCGGCGAATAGCAATTAAACTGCGGCGCACATCACTTAAACAGCCATCAAAATCGCAGGTGCGCTGCCCCTTCGAGGCCATAAAGTCACCGAAACCACGTACATCGATAGCATAAGTAGCTATACCAAGGGCCTGCATGCGTTTGCCAAAGGCCTCATATGTATCTTTATGCAAGCCCAGACCGTGAATACAGAGAAGTACCGCTCGGGTTGGCACATCGGGATCGCTCCAGGCGATGCAGGGAGCATTTGCTCGCTTTATCCCTTTAGCCTTGTCTGCGGCGGCATACTCAGCCTTGCGGTCAGCCTTAGCATCCGAAGAGACACCGGCCTCGGCGCTCGCGGCAAAGGCGGGAAACTGCAGGAAAAGAAGAGCAGCTAAAGCTGCCAATACTTCGATGAATAGGCTCATGGGAAGTGATTCTCGCACAAAACCAATGCCAAACTTGTATTAAGAATGCAGTATATACGCCGACCGAAAGTTTAGAAGAAAGTCAACTAAGAGTCTCTTAATAACGTAAACGAGCAAAAATAGAAGACACTTAGCAGTGGAAACCCTTAGCCTGCCCATTTCTTCCCCATATCCCCAAGATATACACCCACCTCAATCACTCCGGAAAAGATTCTGCACTCCGCCATAAACCATCCAGTACTTTCAGAACCAGAGTCAGCAGCCTTACGGTTGGCGGCAATTGAACGCGATCATATAAAAAATGCTCACGACGGGAAGGCCATTGCTCTCATAGCTTGTTTTGTCTTTGCCAGCACCCTTGCCGATCGCATTATCGCCCTTAATCTTGGTGCCACTACAGTTTTTCTCGGGCCAGGGGGCGAAGATCTGGGCCTTGGAGCGGCCTTCATATTCTTACCTCTAGTAGTTTTTGCTTTACCTGTAAGCCTGGTTGTTTCTTCTCTTTCTGCTAATTTCGCCGCCAAGAGATTGCACTGGCTCAACCTAACCATCGCCTTGCGAGCGCTAATTCCTCTAACATCAACCTTGGTATTGGCAAAAGATTTTTTTGCCGGTTCACAATCTGCCGTCGGCATCACACTGGCCACCATTTTTCTCTTAGGGCAACTGACCCTAGCTTCTACACTGGTGCAACTGCGAACATCGGCTTCTAGACCGTTGCCATATCTAAGCTTTATCATCGCCGCATTCTTCGCCGGACAATGGGCAGCTCTCTACTTTGCACCACTGATAGTATCTGAACCAATTAGCAATTTCAGCCTTGCTCTATTGTTTTTATACGCCCTAGCCATTGGAGCATCTCATTATGGATGGAAGAGTCTGGCCGCTTTTAAAAACAAAGAAGACCTTGTGCGGCAGGCCATTGCCTCAGTAGAAAATCATATTCCCAGTGAAGCGGCTGACATGAGGCCTTGGCAATTTGCTCGATTTCTTGCAGCGACAGTTGCCCTCTACCTACCTCTCTTTGCACCAATGTTCGTCAGTTTGTTGTTTTCAATACAGTGCAATCAAGCTGGCACTTTCATGATCAGCAATCTCAGTGCCTCGCTTAGCCTAGCTTGTGCTGGTGGCGCCGTTCTCTCAATTTTCCTCAGCCGCCTGGCGCGCAAAAGAGTGATCTTACAGGTGGTGACATTAGCATCACTCTCGCTCTATCTGCTTGGGGCCTGGTCACACACCTGGTTTATTTGTTATGCCACACTAACGGCAATGGCAACTATTGCCGGTTTGATACTACCTGACTGGTATCACCACCTGCTCACACACTTGTCGCAAAAGCAGCTCCCTCACTTCCTTGCGGCCAAAGATACTATCTTAGTGCTCGTCTATGCCCTTTGCAGTATGCCCATAGAGCAGACTTTAGCAGTGGTATCGGGCCTCTATTTTCTCAAAGAACTCAATGTGCTAGGAGCAGGACTTACTGCTGTCTCCATTTTGCTTTCACCACTAGTTCTTAGATCTAGCAAATAGATGAATAAAGACAACATCATTTTCGTATTGGTGCGACCAAATTTTCTTGGCAATATCGGCTCTACGGCCAGAGTTATGAAAAACTTTGGCTTTTCTCAACTTCGGCTAGTCAATCCGCCCCGTAACTATCTTGATGCTGAAGCCAGAAAAATGGCTGTTGATGCCTTTGATGTTCTGAAAAGAGCAAAGGTAGAAAGCTCGCTGTCGCAGGCACTAAGCGATATAAATCTGGCGTTTTCCACCTCAGCCTGTCAGCATCGTACAGAAGAGCCTGAAGCATTGGGCCACTTAGTAGAGAAACTTCACCAGCAAGACTTAACTAAAGAGAACAAATTAGCCTTTGTCTTCGGCGACGAACGGGACGGTTTAACAAGGGAAGAAATAGCTCGCTGCCACGAGCTCATCTTGGTTCCGACAGAACCCACCTTTGCTAGTCTCAACTTAGCACAGGCACTAGGGATAGTGGCATACGAACTGAGCCGCTCGGAAGGCTTACAGAATCACAAACGGGTCAGCAGTGAGATCTTGCCATGCGGTGCTGAAGAAGATGAGCTTATGAACCTGACGAGCGAACTGATGGACAGGGCCAATTTTTCGCGCCGATATAACCGCGAGCTAGTAACCATGCAGCTCCGTACCGCCTTACAAAAGATGCGGCCAAACAAAAGAGAATTTGACCTCTTGCGGGGTTTTCTCTTGCGACTTAATGACAAACTAAAGTAAAAGCAGCGGGCAATTAGATAAAGAATAGATATAACCTTGACTAGAAAACTGCACCTTCGCTACAGCTCCTTGCAACCAGTCAAAATTTTGCAGAAATTACATCCAAATATGAGTTATTATCTTCTTCGCACTTACTAGATAGTCAAGGTAATTAAGGAAGTAGGAAATTGATGCGTCTTCGCAATGAACAAGCTCGACAAACGGTTCCAGCATTCGTTTGCCTTCTAGCTGCGGCCTTGAGCCTTCCACTTGGCTTGACTGGCTGTAGCGAACCAACTTCTACCACAAGCGGTGGCTCGAACGGTGCAGGGAAGGTTGACCCGGCTCTTCAGGCTCAGAGAAGCGAAGAAATGTTCGTTAGCCCAGCCGAAGAAAAACGTTTTGTCACTGACACACCAGACACTAAAGTCGCTTTTCCTGAAGCAGAATTTGTTAAAGGTCGCAAACTAATTACTCAGTTGAACGCTGCCGAAGCGGAAAAAGTCTTGATGAGTAAACTCGACGATGCCGTCAAATCAGCGGCCGGCGAAACCAAACTTGGCCAGTATTGCGCTCGAATCAGCACAGCTTTACACATGGAAGGCAAAGACAAAGACGCCCTCAAATATGCCATCTTGGCTGGCCACATTTTCTACAAGCAGCCAGCAGAAAAACGACCATTGCCACTCTGGTTCTTCAACGTCCATCTACACCAAGGACTTGGTTACAAAAAACTACGGATATTCCCGGAAGCAGAAAAACAGCTGCGTAAGGCGATCAATTTTGCCTCTAGCGCACCTGCCGGACAGGTAGATTGGAATTGGCACCGCTTGTGTCTTATCGAACTGATTGATACGCTAGAACATGAGAAGAAGACTAGCGAAGTTAAAGTCGTCAAAGGCGAATTGAAAGCTCTCGAAGATAGCCATCGCTAGTCAAATAGTAAATCTTGTGCCGATCTAGTGCAGATTCAGTGTAGATTTTGACTAATAAACAACTTAAACCTGTGCGTAAACAGTCGATTCTAAACGAGCTTCTCAGCCGTGAAGAATGGGCGCGTATTCGCAAGCCAATTATTTCTGCTTTTCTAATTTTGCATTGCACACTCAACTATTGTTATTTATTCAACAATCACCCTTATATCAATAACGTCAATCATTTTTTCTTTGGTTACTATGCTTTCATGGGCCTAGAACAAGCCTGGAACGTCTTTTCACCAGGACCTCGCACAACCAATCCGCACCTAACAGCTTTAATTACCTACCAAGATGGCACCACAAGGTTGTGGACCTATCCACGCATGGAACGATTAGATTTTTTCACCAAGATTCCCAAAGAGCGCTATCGCAAATTTTTTGATGACAATGCCGCCTGGAATATTCCAGTGGTGTGGCCCGACATTGCTCACTATGTGGCTCGCATAAGCTACTTCGACGCCGACAATCCACCGATTCTGGTGTCGTTGATTCGCTTTTCATCAGTGATTTTGCCCATGGAAGAAGGCCTGCACAAGCCGAACTTACCGCAATCAGATACGAAAGTACTGGGCGTCTATCCCATCACAGCTCAAGACTTGAATGGGGTGCAGCATAAGTGAGCATATATACAATATTGCAGGCCTGGGATAGGTTTTGGTTCTCCGAAGTTTCACCACTGTCGGTGGCAGTCTATCGCATACTATTAGGCTGTCTCACCATGGGCTTTATCTTATTGCTAATTCCCGACCTCTTTGTCTGGTTTGGCTCCCATGGAATGTGTTCCAACCAAGCCGTGGCTGATTGGAATAACGGTCATGCCGTATTTCTCAATCTCTTTTCTTTCTTTCCTGATAATGACCAATTTTTGGTTATTTTTCAGTGCGTCTTTTTCTGTGCTGCAGTAGCTCTGACTCTAGGTTTTCACGCCCGAGTGGCTGCAACTATTTGCTATCTTTGCCTAACCAGCCTCTATCACCGCAATCCATTTATTTTTAACGCTGGTGATACTTACTTGCGCGTCTCCACTTTCTGGTTAATATTTTCGGCTTCTGGCAACGCTCTTTCTCTCACGGGCAGGAAGCAACGCAGTAACCCCGAGGGTAACTTCAACAATTACAAGAAAGTCAGTATCTGGCCTTTGCGGTTACTGCAAATACAGTTAGCCACGGTTTACTGGCACACCTTCTTTTGCAAAATTGTAGGTGGCCCCTGGATCGACGGCAGTGCTGTTTTTACGGCTTCACGTATTGAAGACTTACAGAGACTACCTCTGCCTTACGTCTTTGAGCACGCTTGGACCATCAACCTTCTGACCTGGGGGACTCTGGGTATTGAAGGTGCACTCTTTACTCTTATATGGATTAAGGAGTTCCGCTACTGGGTGATTGCCTTTGCCGTCATTTTCCATCTCACCATCGAATATCACATGAATATTCCAATATTTGAGTGGCTGATGATCGTCAGCTACATACTCTTTTTCGAACCAGAACATCTAGCCTACGGCCTTACCTGGTTACGAAACAAATTCACCAACAGGAAAGTAACTTCTCAGGCCTAAGTCTAAACACCGCGACGGTCTTTGAGGTCTTTTTCTAGCTCAGATAAATTGGCTTGGGACAGTTCATCCAGGCGTCTATATTTGGCGCCATCAGCTTCATTCAGGTGCTGCCGACTCTGCTGTGAGCACTTTTCAAAAAACGATTGGGCTAGAGCAAAATGTTTCTTGCGATCAGCTTCTTCTTTTGAAGAATTAGCCCAGAGATAGTGAAGCACTGCTTGTTCGTTTAACAGTCCGGTCTTCAAATATTGCACTTTACTCTTTATTTGTGGTTGCTCAGCAGCATCTGCCTGATCTAATAGCTTGGAGATTTTGTCATAGCGATCTTGAGCAAATTGATAGAGACCAGATTCACGGCAGCTTAGAGCGGCAAACTTGTGGAGCCTAACTCTCTCAGCCAATTCTGCTTCTTTGTCGGCGGCAAGCTTGCTACTGGTCAAACGAGCATCAGCATCATCTACGGTATAACGACCACCGTTATAATCTCCCAAGAAGAAAAGCAATTTCGCAAGACCAATGCGAGCCTCAACAATGTCATGGTCAGGTGCGGCCATTTCTTCCAAAATTCTGATCTTATCTCGCAGAGCATTTTCTTCTTTCTTGGCGGTCTGCTCAAGCTCAATTTTGCCGGCCCAACTGGAGCGCCAAGAATAGATGTAAAGCATGGCAAAGCACCATGAAACCAGTGTTACTGATATCAGCCAATAAAAGACTGTCACTCGCCTAATCTTTGTCTTCACAGTGCCTCCAGGAAATTTCCTTGCTATATCTATATTCACGCTACTAACAATTACATATCAACTAGATTGACATCATAATTGACCAAGACCCATACCTAAATTCAAGAGCCTCAAAGGCTTTTACGAAAGTGCTAAAATCGCAGCCGTTAAGTTTAATGGAGAAAATCAATGGCCCTGTCAATTGCAAAGTCAGCTATAACGCTAACAGCAATATTGTCTGTACTCAGCACCAACTATGCTTTGGCAGCAGAAGAAGCGGCTTCATCAAATAAAGAAGATGATACTGAAGACAGTAAGCCAGCAGTAAAAGCTGTCAACGAGAAAATTTTGCCATTGATCAATGACGCCTATAAAGAGATTGGTCGAGGCGATTCAGCCAAGGCAGTCAAGACTCTCGTAAAAGCTTTGAACATTGATCCAGACTCAATAACAGCTCGCCGTTACTTGGCATTCGCCATGGTGCAAGTGTCACAGTATGTGCCTGCCCTGACCCAAATGCAAAAATTAAGCAAGATCACACCAATGAATGCATTTGATTGGTATGTCTTTGGTGAAGCCTATGCCGGCGCCGGTGCCTTAACGCACTCTCAGAGCTGCTACCAACAAGCCTTGGCCATATCGCCAGCCTATCATGCCGCTCGCGGCGGCGCCGTTAAGGCACTGGTTAAGCAAGGACTTTTCACTCAGGCGCTTCAAGAAGCTGACAAGGGTGCGCCGTATGCCACCGATAAGGTTGTAAAGAAATACTACGCCGCACTTCGCCAAGGCGTACTTGACGCACAAACCTACCAAAAAGATGCTGCTCGATTAGGTTCAAGTCAAGGCGTTACCCAGGAGCAAATGGAGGAACAGGCAAGCAAGCCTGTTTTGATTAACCCAAGCATGAGTGAGGGAGATAACTAACTTTCTTGGCAGGGAGAAAAACGCTTGACAATTATGCGTAAAAGCCAATTTGTGAGCTTCTTCGACAGTTGACAGGCCTTTTTTTGACGTGCTAAGTTAGAGGTAAGGTTAACTTAGGTTAACTTGGCTTAACCTGCCCCGAGCATAATCTCAGGGGTGATTTATTTGGCTTACCACGGGCAAATATAAAGAAGAATTTCTCGGCAAATCTGAGCATCAGCTAACGGACGGTAGATACATATGGCCAAATTTGTGACGAAACGAAGAAAGAGCAAGGGAGCAATGGCAGCGGAGTATGTCGCTACCATGTACGTTTTGTTCCTGTTCATTTTCTTCCCAGTGTTGAATTTGGGAACCTGTGGCCTGAGGGCCTTTTTCCTCTGGTTTGCCTGTAACCAGGCGACGATGCTTGCAGCCAAGGCAAAAACTTTCAACACCCTGGTCTATGTTCCGGAGCCGTCCGGTACGCCTTATCCTGGTGCATATGCCACTGCCCGTGCCCGGGCCGCTCAGATACGCAGCATGTTCCCAGGCGTAGATTGGACCACCAATGCTACCAACCCCGAGGTCCGAATTATCAGGGCTGTCATTCCAGGCTCTGGAGCGCCAGCTGTAGCAGATGTAATTGGACCCGCTACTCTTGGTCTGGGTAACATCCCAGACGTTGACCAATACGTTTGCACCATTAGAGTGACTATTAATGGTCAGGTAACCCCGCTCATCCCTGTTCCTTGGTTCAATATACAGGGTCTATCTAGCCCAATGTTTCTGACAGTCAGTTCAGAAGCCCAATTTGAAAACCCACCCGGACTGCAGTTCTAGAAGGCAAGCTGAAAAAAGCGGATCAATTAATAGAGGTTGTAACAATAATGAACGAACGTAGGATACGAAATCAGAAGGGGGCGGCGGTAACCGGGCTTGTAATCGCACTCTTCATGTTTATCATGCTAGCTGGATTCTTCGCTTTCGACTCAAGTCGCTTGCAGATGGCCCAGCGGGAACTGACAGCAACTTGCGACGCAGCTTCTCTGGCCGGAACGGCCATGCTTACCTCCCTCGACATAGCCAACGACGATGCTACAGCGTCTAAGTTGGGCACCGCCCAAGCTCAGGCCTGCGCATATGCCCGCAACATGTTCCAAAACGGCAACATGTTGGGACGCAGTCTTGGTTCTGCCAATGTTGTCAGCCCTTACAGCGCTGTATCAACCATCGGCAGCCCTGGTGATTGCAATGTCATGATCTCTCTTGCTGACCCACAGCAACAATTTGCTGGGGTTGCTCCTGTCTACCCAGACCGCCTCAACGGTCGCGCTATCATGTGCTATGCCGGTTACACCTACAACCCTGTGTTCCTTGGTGTGATTGGTGTCGGCAAAGTACTACTTCAAGCTAACTCTGGCGGTGGTCTACCTCAAGTAGACGCCGTTCTTGTTTTCGACTATTCCGGTTCAATGGATGATGCTACCAGTGTTACTTTCATAAGAAGAACCTGGGATTCGACAGGCCCAGCTCCTGTCGGTGGTTCTGGCTCAAATGGTCAATTGGATAACAGTGTACTGACTACTCCCAACGCCGTTGCTGACGGCAGTAGTGGCGCCCTCCCTGGCGCCAACCACGGTGTAGTGCATTACATTGAAGTACCCCCACCTGGCTCTTCTCACCGCCTGTCTGACTACCTGCAACACGACTATGTTGCATCGCCTAACGGAGTGCAGTTAAACGTACTGCCACCACAGAGCTTGCCAGTATCTGACAACATCTACTCAATGGCAGCCAACAAATATGTATTCGATGCCAACTTGCGTGTTAACAGCCTGCCTTACTTCGTTCCTAGGACTGGCGCACCAGCAGCTAAGTTCGGAAAAGAATATGGCACTCCTCCAGGTAACTGCACTCTGGCTTACCCCTTTGGTTACGGTAAGTTCTATAACGAAGCCCTGGGACTGCCCATGGACTTCACTGCTGGAGTCAATGTCAACGCCGCGTATAACCCCAATACAGCTACTGTTATATTTCTACAGGAGCACCCAAAGACAGCGGCCACAGGCGCCATACGTTACCCTGCCTATGTTAATACAGGTGCAGACCAACACGTCTACACCGACCTCGTCGTCAACATAGCCAATCCTGGCTCTTGGCCCTATGCTCAACCGCTCAATGGTCCTACTAACTTTGTCGGCTTCTCTAACTTCCAGTTCCCTTCCCAGGAACCAGATGCCGCCCTGGCTGGTCAGACCTTCAGCTTCGAAAACATTGGTGTGCTGACTGAGGCCGCCAGAGGCAACCTTGACCTCAACACCTACTTCAACGATGCTCTGCTCGACAGAGGTTCTGTTTACACCACGACCAGCCCGGCTGTCGTCAGCAAGCAAAATACCTCAATGACCGTTGCTCACTGTGCTCCTAACTACCAGAAGGCCTACCAGAGATTGGCTATGCTCTACTCGCAACCAATCGCAACAGCCATCGATGGCGCCTATGGTGGTTTCTTCCAGAAGATCAATACACTGACCGACTGCCGCTTTGGTTTTGTTGGCTTCTCCAACTCATCCCAATCACTAGCTAGCCCATCGGGTCCTAACTTCACATCGCAAGGTTCGGCCCACCAACTATCTCCAGACCAACCCAACAGCTTCTTCGTCTCTTCGCAATACAGCGGCAGAACTATCGGAACGAGGTTCCACTCAACGAACTTCCCTGGGCCGGAGTACACTATGGCCATATCGGGAGGAGCTGGAACGGGCTTCAGGCAACCGCGAAGGGCCCTGGCTAAGCCAGAGTCTCAGAACACCTCTTACACTGGTGTAGTCGGCGGCTTGCAAAGTTCGACTCTCAATGCATTCTGTGCTCCTTGGTCAGCTATAGCTAGCACCCCTGCAGCTAATGGCCTAGAGAACGGTACTCCATTGAGTAACACTGCCACAGCCGAAGCGTTGACCACAGCTCGCGCCATGTTCCACAACGGTGCAAGTTATGACATCGCCACTCTGTCCAATAACCGCCCAGCTGCAAAACACGCAATCGTCTTCTTCACAGACGGAGTGCCCGACTCATCTGATGCCGGACCAACCTTGACCCAAGCTCAAGGCTGTAAGGGAGAAGGTATTGCCGTGTTCACCATCGGACTAGACGTAACCAACAACCCAGTCTTGCAAGGTTCGCAGGTCACCTTCTTAGGCAACCTACCTTCCGGCTTAGCTGGCGCCTCTGGTAACGGCGGTAAGTTCTTCCCTTGTGCTAGTGCCAGTACCGTTAGAGATTCATTCTCAGCAGTTGCTCGGCGCCTGACCCAAGGCCAAAGATAAAAAAAGATAGGGTAAGAAAAATCAAAACCGGCCTGGAAACAGGCCGGTTTTTGTTTTTCGTTTCACCCTCACTTCACGCAGGGTCGTTATGTTAGTAGATGTATACGTGTAACCATCCTTTTCAGGAGGCGGTTCGGTGGTTAATAAACCAAAATCGGTACCTTCAAGTCGTAAGTTGCTCCGAGAGCGGCTTAAAGGTATCACTGCGATCGAGCTAGCTGCCGTAGTTTCAATTTTAATTGTTATCTGCGCAATGGCTCTCAACATTACCGTCTTAGTCTTCGCGGCTGACATGTGCGATAGAGCATGTAAAGACTGCGCGAGGGCTGCCGGTCAGCAAGGTACTGTAGGTCAAGCGGTTTCTGCAATGCAAGCAGCCCTAGGCACTCACCCTATTGACGGCACGGTGATCCAAACTCTCAATGCAGAATTGATCACATATGAAGACTATGGCGCTGGTA
>Ga0209816_1002907_pt1 | contig 11913 bp, 10 predicted proteins | sample CoawatmetaG01DNA_FD_187509 | JGI IMG/M metagenome (GOLD analysis project Ga0209816, IMG submission 187509) | Marine microbial communities from the West Antarctic Peninsula - Coastal water metaG017-DNA (SPAdes) (version 2) | ecosystem: Environmental > Aquatic > Marine > Coastal ... | reverse complement strand
TATCGGATCTTTTTTTAGACTATAGGATTCCATCCTTTGATTTAAATGAAATATCTTCAATCGCAGATTTTATAGTTGACTACAAAAATATTTACGAGACTAACAAAAAATAATGGCTAAAAAAATTACCCTAAAAGACTTATCAAATGAGCCTGGCTGTCTTGCTGAATATGACCCTAATGCAATGCAGATTGAGTCAGCAAAAAAACTAATTAACTCATTTATAAAACCAATTAAAGAAGTTGAATCTATTAAGCTAATAGATTCTTTAAATCGTGTACTTGCTGTTGATTTAGTATCCCCTATCAATGTTCCAAATTATGATAATTCAGCAATGGATGGTTTTGGATTCAATATATCCTCATTAAAAAATACAAACAAATTAAGGGTTAAAGATACCGTACTAGCTGGAAAACCTATTAAATCTTTCGTGAAAGACGGCGAGGCAATACAAATTATGACGGGTGGGAAAATTCCAATAGGAGTTGATACTGTTATACCAATTGAATTAGTAAAGTATAAAAATAATGAAATAACTTTTATTGAAATGCCAAAAATTGGGGCAAATATTAGAAAATGTGGTGAAGATATTAAACAAAAAGATATTGTCTTGAGTAAAGGAACACTTCTTTATCCAGCAGAACTAGGCTTAATAGCTTCTTTAGGTCTTTCTAAGGTAAAAGTATTGAAAAAACTAAAAGTAGGATTTTTTTCTACAGGTGACGAGATTGTTGCAGCAGGAACAAAAATAAAATCAGGGCAAGTTTATAATAGCAATCACTATACTATCCATTCTATGCTTAATAGATTAAATGTTGAATGTATAGATCTAGGCCTTATTCCTGACAATAAAAAAATTATAAAAAATACTCTCATTAAAGCAGCAAAAGAAGCCAACGTGATTATTACTACTGGTGGTGTGTCTGTAGGGGAAGCTGATTATATGAAAGAAGTTTTAAAAGATGTAGGTCAGGTTTTATTTTGGAAATTATCAATCAAACCCGGCAGACCAATGGCTTATGGGAAAATAAATAAAACTGACTTTTTCGGTTTGCCAGGAAATCCTGTTTCAGCAATGGTTACTTTCTATCAAATCGTTCAGGGTGCACTCAAAATTTGCATGGGATTGAAAATTGGTGGCGCAATTCCTTTGTTAAAAGTAGAGTGTGTAGAATCAATTTTTAAAAGACCAGGTAGAACAGAATTTCAAAGGGGCACACTATTTCAATCGAATGGGGCATGGAAAGTTAAAACGACAGGCCAGCAAGGGTCCGGCATCCTCAGTTCAATGAGTAAAGCAAATTGCTTCATAGTCCTCAGTGTGGATAGAGGTACAATTAAATCTGGTGAAATAGTTGACATTCAATTAATGGATAGTTTCATATAAGGTTGATTTCATTAATTATTTTATACAAATAAGTTATAATTAGAGTCTTTTATAAGCTCGCAATAAATAATTTGTTAACTTTGTCTCTTAAAAATAAACGTAGCCTATCTTTAACTGAAACAATTCTATTATCTGTATTGTTTCATGCCGCATTTTTATTTACTATTCCATCGTTCAATTTGAAAGATACGATATTGCCAATGGAATTAGATATAAATATTTTAATAAATCAGCCAGAACCAATAAAGAGAGTTTTTTCACAGCCAGAACCAAAAACTATAAAAAAAATAAAATCTAAAGAGCTGTTACCAATTAAAGAAATTGTTAAGCCAGAACCAAAAGCTCCAACTATAAAGCCAGAACCAATTGCATTAACAAAACCAAATACATCCCCCTCTGTCATTAAAAAAACAATAGAGAACTACAGCACTAAATTAACTAAAGCTATAGCTAGACAAAAAAAGTATCCTCGAATTGCTCAAATGAGGGGATGGCAAGGAGAACTTATTCTTAATCTAAAAATTGATGGGCAAGGTAACCTAGTGCAGGCTAAAATCAAACAAGGGAGTAAGTTTAAAATTTTAGATACTGAGGGAATGAATATGGTAAAAAGAGCGTCTCCTTTCCCCAAACCACCAAAAGAGCTTGAATCTAAAATTTTTAATGTAATTGTTCCAATTTCTTTTAAACTTCAACAGTAGAAGAGGGTCAATATTATATGGAAAATATTAATTTAAAAAACAAGGTGCCAGATTTTGAACTTGAAGGGACTAATAGTTTATCTTTTACCTTATCAAATTTCATTGGTAAATATATTATTATCTATTTTTACCCAAAAGATTCAACCCCGGGCTGTACTAATGAAGGTATTGACTTTAAAGACAATATCAGCAAATTTAAAAAATTAAATGTGGAGGTATTTGGGGTTTCTAGAGATACTATAAAGTCTCATGAAAACTTTAAGTCTAAGCATAATTTTCCTTTTGAGCTCTTAAGTGATCCTGAAGAAATTGCCTGTAACTTGTTTGGCGTTATAAAAATGAAGAATATGTATGGTAAAAAAGTAAGGGGTATTGAAAGAAGTACTTTTTTACTCAGTCCTGAAGGTACATTAATTAATGAATGGCGAGGTGTTAAAGTTAATGGTCATATTGAAGAAATCCTCAAAGTTTTAAAGTAACCATAAATGCAAAAAAAACCTCAACTAACAAAGCTTTTTGTTCTCGATACCAATGTTCTTTTGCATGATCCGTCTTGTCTTTTTAGATTTGAGGAGCATGATATTTATCTTCCTATGGTTACAATTGAAGAATTAGATAACAATAAAAAAGGTGGTAGTGAGGTAGCAAGAAATGCAAGACAAACTCATAGGTACTTAGAAGAGATTATCGGCCCATATGTTGGAAAACTTTCATCAGGCTGCCCTTTAAAATCAAAAATTAATCCTCATATCTCAGGTAATTTATTTTTACAAACACATCCTATAGATTTTGATTTGCCAATGCTTTCTGGCAGTAAGGCAGATAACCAAATTTTGAGTGTCGTAGCAGATCTTAAGAAAAAACAAAAAGAAAGGCAGGTAATCTTAGTATCCAAAGACTTTAATATAAGAATTAAAGCAAGAGCATTAGATATGTATACGGAAGATTATTTTAATGACAAGGTAATGCAAGACAGTGAAATTCTTTATAAGGGATCAATAGAGCTCCCTGAAAATTTCTGGGAAAAGCATAGTAAAGGGATGGAGTCTTGGCAAAAAGAAGGGAAAATGTTCTATCGCTTAACTGGGCCACTTTGTTCAAGCTTTTTAGTCAACCAATTTTTATATTTTGATTTTGGAAAGCCATTTCATGCGATTGTTAAATCTATAGAGGGAAAAACTGCAACATTGGAAGTTATTTACGACTTTTCTAACGCTAAATCTAATATTTGGGGAATTAATGCTAGAAATAAAGAACAAAATTTTGCTCTAAATTTACTAATGAATCCTGATATAGATTTTGTTTCACTTCTTGGTCAAGCAGGGACTGGTAAAACTTTATTAGCTCTAGCTGCTGGATTAGATCAAACATTAGATAAGAAAATTTATACTGAAATAATTGTTACCCGAGTTACTGTTTCAGTAGGTGAAGATATTGGGTTTCTTCCAGGTACAGAAGAAGAAAAAATGACCCCGTGGATGGGTGCATTAGAAGACAACCTAGACGTTCTTAATAAATCAGATGCGAACGTTGGGGATTGGGGAAGGTCAGCAACTCAAGACTTAATTAGATCAAGGTTAAAAGTCAAATCTTTAAATTTTATGCGTGGTCGAACTTTTCTTAAAAAGTATCTAATAATTGATGAGGCTCAGAATTTAACACCAAAACAAATGAAAACATTAATTACTCGAGCAGGTCCAGGAACCAAGGTGGTATGTTTGGGTAATATTGGTCAAATTGATACCCCCTATTTAACTGAAGGAAGTTCAGGATTAACTTATGTCGTTGATCGATTCAAAGGATGGGATCATAACGGACACATTACTCTACTTCGTGGAGAAAGATCAAGGCTAGCAGACTATGCAACTGAAATCCTCTAACCAAATTCATACCAAAGGTTTTTATTTTTTCTTGTCAGCCCAATTTCTTTCAGCTCTAGCAGATAATGCCCTTCTTTTCGCAGCAATCGCAATGTTAACTAAGCTTAATGCACCAAACTGGCACCAACCTCTTCTGCTTCAATTTTTTGTTTTTGCCTATATTGTGCTGGCACCTTTTGTGGGAGCTTTTGCAGATGCAAAGCCAAAAAAACAGGTTATGTTCATCTCTAATGGTATTAAATTGATTGGTTGCCTAGGAATGCTATTTGGGATGCCACCGCTATATGCCTACGGTATTGTTGGGATAGGTGCTGCAGCTTATTCTCCAGCTAAATATGGAATCCTAACCGAAATCCTTCCTACTAATTCTTTAGTAGCAGCAAATGGGTGGGTCGAAGGTTCAACTGTAGCTGCAATTATTTTAGGAGCAATGTTTGGGGGCGTTATTGCAGTGTATGACGTAGATTTGGCAATAATTACTATCAGCATTCTTTATGTAATGGCTGCTATTTTTAACAAATATATGCCTGATGTAGTTATTGATCATAAGTTAAAGAAGAAGGATCCATGGTCTTTAATAAAAGATTTTGTAATTTCATATAAAACATTATGGAGTGACCCATTAGGTCAACTTTCCTTAACAATTACAACTTTATTCTGGGGGGCTGGAGCAACGCTAAGGCTTGTAATTATTGGATGGGCTGCCTATGCATTAGGTTATGGTTTAGATAAATCAACAACGTTATCAGCAACTGTAGCACTTGGTGTTGCGATTGGAGCAATAATTGCAGCATTCTTTATTAAAATGAAAGATTCTACAAAAATACTACCTGTTGGAATAGTTATGGGTGGGCTAGTATGTGCAATGGTTTTTATCACAACTTGGCAATCAGCAGCAATTGTTTTAACTCTTGTTGGTATCTTTAGTGGCTTACTGATTGTTCCACTAAATGCTCTTCTTCAACATCGAGGACATTTATTAATTGGAGCAGGGCATTCAATAGCAGTTCAAAACTTTAATGAAAACTTGGGAATTCTTATATTAAGCGGCACCTATACTTTAATGGTAAAAAGTAATATTCCAATAAATGGAATCATGTTTATCTTTGGTTTTTTTGTTTTACTTTCTATGACTGTAGCTAGTATTTTTTATGCTAAAGCAAATAATTAATGAAGCTTAACGTGTGTTTCAAACCTTCTTGTTATTCCTTTAGCTAGCAATCTAAAAATTACACTCATAATTCCATGTAATGCCATTAAGTGCATTTGATACAACATTAGATACATTAGGCGAGCAACTAAACCCTCAATAAACATAGCTCCTCCCATCAAAGAACCCATTAAATTACCTATTGTTGTATAACGGCCTAAATTAACTAATGACCCATAATCTTTATAACTATACTGAGGTAATGAATCACCTTTACCTGATATTACTTTTTTCATACTCTTATACAATAGAGATGCTTGTTGATGAGCAGACTGTGCTCTTGGCGGCACTAACTCAGACGATCCAGGTTTAACTGGGCACGCTGCACAATCACCAAAAGCAAAAATATTAGAATCTTCAGTAGTTTGAAGTGTTGAAAATACTTCTAACTGATTAAGGTTATTAGTCTTTAAGCCAGAAATATTAGCCAGAAAAGTGGGGGCTTTAATACCAGCAGCCCATACTACTAACTTAGAAGATATATAACGTCCTGTATGTGTCTTTATTCCTTTATTTGTTACTTCTGTGACTTTTTCACCAAGATATAAGTTAACTTTTAATTTCTTTAGCTCAGTTTCTACTGAGTAACTCATTCTTTTAGGAAGAGCAGGAAGTAACCTATCACTGGCTTCAATCAAAGAAATCTTAATATCTCTATCCGGATTAATATTATCTAAACCATAAGCTGTCATCTCCCTAGTTGCCTTATGAAGCTCAGCTGCTAATTCAACTCCAGTTGCGCCAGCACCAACAATAACAACCTCCAATTGCTCAGGCTCTTTCAATGGAAATCCAAAATCATCAGATGATTGAGTTTGGGCCTTTAGAATTGCATTATGGAGTTTTTGGTGAAAACGTTCAGCTTGACCTTGTGTATCGAGTGCTATGGAATTTTTAGCAGCACCCTTAATTCCAAAATCATTAATCGTGCTTCCTACTGAAATAATGAGTGTGTCATAATGAAATTTCCGTTTCGGAATAATCTCAGCACCTTCTCCGTCGTTAAAAGATTCTAAAATAATTTCTTTTTTACTCCGATCTAGCTCAATCATTCTTCCAAGTCTAAATTTAAAATTATGCCAATGGGCTTGCGCCAAATAATCAAGCTCATCTTTCTCTGGATTCAAGCTCCCCGCTGCAATTTCATGAAGTAAGGGTTTCCACACATGAGTTTTTTTAGAGTCTACTAAGGTAATAGTTGCCTTCTTTTTTCTACCGAGACTATCTCCTAACTTAGTTGCCAACTCTAAGCCTCCAGCTCCGCCACCAACTATTAATATCTCATGTAAATTTTTATTTTCTTTTATACTCATTTTTATTATTATGCTCGTGTTGATAAAGCTTGGGATTTGTAGATTAAAAAAAAGACTGAGGCATTATACCTCAGTCTTTTTTATTTATATGCAGATTTATAACTATTTGACGTTCTCGTTTCCAGTTATTCCTTTACCATTTGTTCTTACCCAAGCAATCGTTTTTAATAATTCGTCTAAAGTCATCCCATCATCTTTAGCCATAACGCCATAACCTTTACCACCCATTCCACCATTTGTTCCATACCATAATGTCTCTATCATACCTTTGTTAGTAGCATTTTTAGGGTATCGGAAAGTAGGGCCAACTAACCCAGGACCAACTTGACCTTTTGCTGTTGGTCCGTGACATTGTGTACATGACCAATATCCGAATCTTTTTTTGCCGCGTTTTTCTGCTGCAGCATCTCCTACATAAATATTCTTACCTGTCTTTAGAAACTCTATTTCAGCTTTTGTCTTTACATTGTCTTTTTTCTTGGTATCACCAAATCCTTTTGGATCGGTAAATTTAAATTCTGTACCATCTGTTGTTTTTTGGAATTTTTGTTCTGCTTGTACTGCGCCACCAAAACCAATTATGCTGACCAATAAAGCTGATATTAAATTTTTTCTAGTTACCATGATTTCTCCAAGTTTATTTATTTAAAATAAGACTGATTAGGTGTCTAATCAATTTGACAATAAATATGTAATTAGTTTCCTTAAAAAGGGATTAAATAATGTTTGATGTACAACTTAAATTAATCAAACATTTTACTTATTTTTTAAACCAATGTCATCCTTTTTGCTTTGATTTATATTAATTTTTATGTCTTTTATACCCATCTAATCGATCAAGAAATACAGGGTCAGCATATGGAATACCAAACTCATCCATAATTTTTCTAATCTTGTCTTTATTTCTCACTAAAGCTGCATCAATCATTTCTCGACGTTCATCATCTTTTTTTCTTACGCCAGCAGAAATATTCCAGTATGTTTTACCACTTAATCCTTCGTTGCCATCTGCATATTCTGGAATGAGCACAACCACCAAATCTTCTTTAGATTGTTTTGCGTAATAACCTCCAATTGGGCCCCACATAATTGCAACATCAATCTCGCCGCTTACTACATGATCGACTAACTGTCCTGGTGATTTAGTTAAATCACGCATTAATCGATATGGCTTTGCGTTTCCAATTAAGTCATTTGCATCTAATGCAACTGACACTGGGCTCTTATCTACTATACCAATAACTCCTTTTCTTAAGTCTGGTGACTTCCAATCGCTTATGTTGTATCCACTATCTTTTCTATATATCCATACGTGTCCTGCACGATAATAAGGCTTGGTTGTATTAACGGCATCATAGGTAGTATTTGTCCCCATAATTACATCACATCGATATGCTTTTAAAGTGTTTCTTATAAAACCAAATCGATCGTGCCAGAATTGATAACTAAGGTCTTTACCTAAATCAGCAGCTATTACTTCGGCAATTTTATTTTCAAACCCTTCACCTGCAGCATTTGAATAAGGCATATTATCTTGGTCAGCACAAACTTTAAACTCATTATCTTTAGGAACTCGAGCCGCTTGCCCTGGTTTTCCAATATCATCTTGAACTGGAATATCGTCTGCAGCTTGAATCGTAATACTGAAGCTGATAAGGATCAACATACTTAGTAAATTTTTTAACATAACTTTTCCTTCGATTTATTAATTGGCATAATTATACATTTAAATCTTTCTTATATATCTAATGATAATCCCTAATCTATAGGGTATTTAAATATACAAATCTTACTTAATACACAAAAAAAAACACCCTACCGAAGTAGGGTGTTTTTAAGACTAACTAAACTGTAATTAGTTCTATAAAATCCGTAAGGAATTATAGGCTAAATACTGTTAATGCACCGCCACCAGGAGCAGCGTTGTATTTTGTTAGTTCTTTATAACCACCAGCTGCACCAAGTGCATCTGTGTCATTTGTAAGACCAAGATTCATTGCAACTCCAGCCCAACCACCGATGCCTGAAAGCACACCAACGTGTTGTTTACCTTTGTTTGCATATGTGAATGCATTACCAATCACACCTGAACCAACTTGGAATTTCCAAAGTTCTTTACCGCTTTTCGCGTCAAGAGCTTTGAACCAACGATCTAAAGTACCGTAGAAAACTAAGTCTGAAGCAGTTGTTAAAGCACCACCCCAAGCAGAGAATTTCTCTTTGTTGTACCAAACTTTTTTGTTAGTCATTGGATCATAAGCAGCAAAACCACCCATTACGCCATCAGGACCAGCAAACATAGTTAAAGTAGCACCAACCCAAGGTTGACCAGCAACATACTTAGATTCAACTGGCTCATAAGTCATACACACGTGATTCATTGGTGAGTAAACTAAACCAGTTTTAGGTGAGTATGCAGCAGGCTGTTGGTCTTTAGTACCAAGAGCAGCTGGACATGTACCTTTAGTGTTGTAATCTTGGTGAGTGGAATGCTCAGCAAGTTTGTTAGGCACACCAGTTTTCAGATCAATATCTGAAGCCCAGTTAACAAATGGATGTACTTTCTCAGCAGCAACTAAAGTACCTGTAGCTGCAACCCAAGTGTAAGCAAAACCATTTCTGTCATGATGCCATGCGTATGTTTTTCCACCTTTGTCAAAAAGGATAACTTCGTTAATACCGTCATAATCCCATTCGTCATGTGGAGTCATTTGCATGCCCCAACGAGCCATACCTGTATCTAAATCACGAGCAAAAACAGTCATAGACCATTTGTTGTCACCTGGACGTACGTCTGGGTTCCAAACTGATGGATTACCTGTACCGTAGTACACTAAGTTTGTTTTTGCATCATATGGCCACCAGCCCCAAGTAGAGCCGCCACCATGTTGCCAACCATCTTTAACAGCTTGAGGTTTCAACCATGTTTTCAGACCTAGATCTGTAACACCACCCTTAAGTTGTCCAGCTGGAATTCTTTTGAAAGAACCACCTTGTTTATTCCCACCATTTACATCTTCGTAAACTGATAGTGCTGAATAAAGTGGTGTATCTTTGTTAAAGTCAGCGCCAATTAAAGCATCAGCATCTGAACCTGTAGACATAGCTTTCCAAGCAAGGCTTCCGTCAGCTATGTTGTACGCAGCAATAAAGCAACGAACACCAAATTCAGCACCAGAACAACCTGTTAGAATTTTGTCTTTAATTACATGAGGAGCGTTAGTATTTGTAGCACCAACTTTAGGATCTGTATTTCTTACATCCCAAACTTTAGCACCAGTTTTAGCGTCAAGCGCTACTAACATACCATCATTTTGTTGTAGGAAGATTTTACCATTACCATAACCAAGGCCACGATTAACGTTATCGCAACATAACACTGCTTGAACGCTAGGATCTTGTTTAGGGAAGTAAGACCATACAACTTTTTGATTGTTGTTTAGATCTAAAGCATAAACGTTGTTTGGAAATGCTGTATGTACATAAAGCATATTACCAACAACAACTGGAGAGCCTTCATGACCACGATTTACGCCAGTCGAAAGAGTCCATGCTGCTTTAAGGTTTTTTACATTACCTTTATTGATTTGTGTTAACTTTGAATGAGCTTGGTTATCATGCTGACCACGAGGGTGAGCCCAATTTGAAGCATCTTTCATAGCTTTTTCTTGATCAGCTGCAGCTGAAGCAACCATTGGCAAAGCCAATGTAGCAGCAGTTACAAAACCAAGAGCTAGTTTGATTTTATTCAATTTCATTATATAAATCTCCATAGTTTTAACTAAGGGTTTAAAAAGAAGCAAATACCTCTCCTACATTTTGATAGAACTAAAATATAAGTAATTTATTTACTTTTAGCACTAAATATTCCGTGCTTGAAAAACACTTTATACCCCTGAATTTTTTTTTGCAACAGTTTTGTTACAATTTCCTTACATTTAATGATTAATTTTACTTATTAAAAAAACCACTTAAAAGTAGAGTTAATAATTTTGGTAGAATACTGACCTAAGAGCAACTTTTGAAAAATTAATAAGTAAGGAATAATTTACAAATGTCAGAAAAAAAAACCTATGGCTTATTTCCTGAAATTGAGCCAAATAAAGAATACGTGCTTGCCTGTGGTGACATACATAATATATATGTCGAAGAATCAGGAAACCCTAATGGTCAGCCTATAATTTTCTTGCATGGTGGTCCAGGAGGAGGTTGCGGTGCCAAGCAACGACGATTCTTTGATCCAAATCATTACAGAATAATTCTTTTTGACCAAAGGGGTTGTGGAAAGAGCAAGCCACTTGGCGAAACTAAAGAAAATACTACGAAAGATTTAGTCAGTGACATTGAAAAAATTCGGAAACATTTAAATATTGAAAAGTGGATTTTATTTGGAGGCTCATGGGGCAGCTCATTAGCATTAGCCTATGGAATTAAATATCCAGAATATTTAATAGGATTAATTTTACGTGGCGTTTTCTTAAGTCGAAAAAAAGAACTTGATTGGTTTTTAAAAGACGTAAATCAATTCTTCCCTGAGTACCATGAATTACTCCTCAACCACAAAGACAATATTAATAGAGATAATCTTGTCAAAGAATATACCAATTTAATATTTGGAAGTAATTTTGATATTGCTAAAAAAGCCGCTGTAGCATGGAATAGATTTGAAGGAAGTATTTTAAAATTACTTCCTACGTCAAATGTTAATGATAGTAATGAAGAAATTAATTACGAATTTGAATTGGCGAGAGCCAAAGTCCAACTTCACTATATTAACAACTTATGCTTTATTGATGGAAATGACATTCTTAATAAGGTTGAAGTATTAAAAGGTATACCCGTTGAGATTGTGCAAGGCAGATATGATATGGTTTGCCCACCCAAAACAGCATACGACCTCAAACAAAGGCTACCTCATAGTGAATTAGTTATTATTAATGATGCAGGACATTCTGCATCTGAAGATGGCACACTTTCTTCACTAATAAGTGCTACAGAAAAATTTAAATCGTTATCGTAAATAATTTTAAAAATGTTAAATAATTTTAAGAAAATTTCCAACTATAAAGGGGAAAGGTATTTTATTTTTAAAGAAGTTCTTTCTGGCTGTCATAGGCATAATTTTTTAGCTTTTAATGCCTCTATTTCTTTTTTTACCCTATTTGCACTTATTCCCTTAATTTTACTTATATTCTTTTTTTTAAGTCAGTGGCTCACTAGTTCAACATTTGCCTTATCTCATCTAGCTGATTTAACCTCTCATTTACTTCCTGAGATAAATGAGAGAATTATGCATGAAGTTTATAAAGTTTCCTCTTCGAAAGCTAGTTGGGGAGCCCTCTGGATTATGATCTTATTTTTAGCAGCTACGCCCCTAACAGCATCTCTTAGAAATGGCTTTGCTAATATTTTAAGCCTGCCC
>Ga0209816_1002906_pt1:5000-11915 | contig 11915 bp, 8 predicted proteins | sample CoawatmetaG01DNA_FD_187509 | JGI IMG/M metagenome (GOLD analysis project Ga0209816, IMG submission 187509) | Marine microbial communities from the West Antarctic Peninsula - Coastal water metaG017-DNA (SPAdes) (version 2) | ecosystem: Environmental > Aquatic > Marine > Coastal ... | reverse complement strand
CCGTTTGGGGGCGGGCGGGGCGAGCGGCCCGCGCCGGACATCGCGATGCTCGTACCTGGCGGGAAAGGTCGCGATGCTCAGGATCGCCTCGTCGATACGCGGCACCCGCACCGTGACGCCCGCCAGATCGGTGCCGGGGATCGGTTCCAGCGCGGTCTGCACCGAGCAGCACAGCATCGCCCAGCGCTCGACATCGGGGCGGGCGATCATGGTCAGCCGGTCGCCCTCGATCCACCAGCGCCGCGACTTGCCGCCCAGCCGGGCGACCGCCTGCGCCGGGGTGATCGCCAGGGGCAGGGTGCAGGGCGCGGTGATCGGCGTGTCCGCATCGTGGCAGGCGGGGGTTCGGGTGAACATCTCCGGCGGCGACTGGACCGGACCGGGCGGCGTCTGGACGGCGGCGAGCGCAAGGAGCAGGGCGAGCATGGCCGATGCTAGGTGCGTGCCGGAGCGAGCGTCAAACCCGCTTTTTTGCCGTCCCGCCGGGTGCGTGGGAGTGGATGACGAAAAGTTCAGCTACATCAACGATATGCGCGGTGACTCATGGCATGAACCGGACCATGTCCGATTCCACCGCGCTTATCATCATCGACATGATCAACGACCTCGATTTCGAGGGTGGGGAGGCGCTGCGGGCGCCCGCCGAAGGCGCCGCCGGGCGGATCGTGGCGCTTCGGGATGCGGCGGACCGCGCCGGCGTGCCGGTCATCTACGTCAACGACAATTTCGGCCATTGGCATTCGGAGCGATCCTCGATCGTCGATCATTGCGACCGGGAGGACAGCCAGGGCCGCGCGCTGATCGCCGCACTTCGCCCGCGCGACCGCGACTATTTCGTGGTGAAGCCGCAATTTTCGGGCTTTTACGCTACCAATTTGCCGGTGCTGCTGCCGCAACTGGGCGTCAGCCGCCTGGTCCTGACCGGGGTGGCGGCCGATATCTGTGTGCTTTTCACCGCCGCCGATGCGCATATGCGCGAATATGACCTGTGGGTGCCGGGCGATACGGTGGCGAGCGAGCGCGATGCGCATCGCCGCTGGGCGCTGGAGATCATGCGGCACAGCATGTGTGCCGAGACGCGTCCGACGACCGAACTGGCGCTGGCCGACTGGCTGTCCCGGGACGGGTGATCGCACTCTAGCGCAGCGGCGCGCGCTACCTTAGATAGCGCCACCTCTATGGCACGGATCGAAACCCCCAAGCGCGTGCGCGGCACGCAGGACATCTTCGGCGAGGAGCAGCGCCGCTTTGCGCAGGTGCTGGCGACCTTCGAGCATGTCCATGGCCTCTACGCCTTTCAGCGGCTCGACCTGCCGGTGTTCGAGGATACGCAGGTCTTTGCCCGCTCGATCGGCGAGACGACCGATGTCGTGTCGAAGGAGATGTATACCTTCCCCGATCGCGGCGGCGACCTGCTGACCCTGCGCCCCGAATTCACCGCCGGGATCGCGCGCGCCTATCTGACCGAGGGGTGGCAGCAATATGCGCCGCTGAAGCTCGTCACCTCGGGCGCGGTGTTCCGCTACGAGCGCCCGCAAAAGGGCCGCTATCGCCAGTTTCACCAGATCGACGCCGAGATCCTGGGCGCGCCCGAACCGGCGGCGGATGTCGAGCTGTTGGTGATGGCCGACCAGCTGCTGCGCGAACTGGACATCGCCGAGGGCGTGACGCTGCAGCTCAACACGCTGGGCGATGCGGAAACGCGTGACGCCTGGCGCGACGCGCTGGTCGCACATTTCGAGGCGCATCGCGATCAGCTGTCCGAGGACAGCCTGGTGCGGCTGGAGAAGAATCCGCTGCGCATCCTCGATTCCAAGGACCCGCGCGACCGGCCGATCGCCGATGCTGCGCCGGACATCGACGCCTATCTGACCCCCGAAGCCCGCGCCTTTTTCGAGGCGGTGACGGCGGGGCTGGACGCGGCGGGGGTCGCCTGGGCGCGCAATGCGCGGCTGGTGCGGGGTCTCGATTATTACCGCCACACGGCGTTCGAGTTCGTGACCGACCGGCTGGGCTCGCAGGGCACCGTGCTGGCGGGCGGCCGCTATGACGGGCTGATCGAGTCGCTGGGTGGTCCCGCCACGGCGGGCGTGGGCTGGGCGGCCGGGGTCGAGCGGCTGGCGATGCTGCTCGACGAACCGCCCAAGCCCCTTATCGACGCGGTCGTGGTGCCGATGGGCGCGGCGGCGGAACTGCGCGCGACGGGCCTCGTCGCCGAGCTGCGCCGCGCCGACGTCGCCACCGACATGGCGTTTCGCGGCAATATGAAGCGCCGCATGGCCAAGGCGAACGATCAGGGTGCCAGCTATGCGCTGATCCTGGGCGATGACGAACTGGCGAATGGCCAGGTACAGGTCAAGGCGCTGGCCACGGGCGAGCAGGCCTTGGTCCCGCTGGAATCGGTGACGCAGACTATTTACGACCTATTGTTCGGGGATGCGGTCGCGAATGAGCATGACGCACAGCTTCCTTCCTTGGTGCAGCGTCTGACCCCGCAATGAAGACCATCTCGGCCGAGCGCATCGCGCAGATCGAGGCGCGACGCGACGAACTGCAGGCGATGATGGCCACCGGCGAGCTGCCCTCGGACCGTTTCGTCGCGGTGTCGAAGGAATATGCCGAGCTGGAGCCGGTCGCCAACGCCGCCGCCGAGGTGCGCCGGTTGCGGCAGGAAGCCGACAGCCTGGCCTATATGACGCAGGACGGCGACGACGAACTGCGCGAGCTGGCGGCGGAGGAGCTGCACGCCAACCGCAATGCGCTGGCCGAGGCGGATCGCCACCTCGCGCTCGCGCTGCTGCCCCGCGACGCCGCCGACGAGCGCGCCGCGATGCTGGAAATCCGCGCCGGGACCGGCGGCGACGAGGCGGCGCTGTTCGCGGGCGACCTGTTCCGCATGTACCAGCGCTATGCCGAGCGGCAGGGCTGGCGGGTCGAGGTCATCTCCGCCTCGGTGCCCGACACCGGCGGCTATAAGGAAGTCGTCGCCTCGGTCGCGGGCGCGGGCGTCTTCGCCAAGTTGAAGTTCGAATCGGGCGTCCACCGCGTCCAGCGCGTGCCCGTCACCGAATCGGGCGGGCGCATCCACACTTCGGCTGCGACCGTCGCGGTGCTTCCGGAAGCGGAGGAGGTCGACCTCCAGATCGACGACAAGGACCTGCGCATCGACATCTACCGCTCGTCGGGCGCGGGCGGGCAGCACGTCAACACCACCGACTCGGCGATCCGCATCACCCATATCCCGACCGGGCTGGTCGTGATCCAGCAGGACGAACGCTCGCAGCATAAGAACCGCGCCAAGGCGATGAAGGTGCTGCGGACGCGTCTCTACGAAGCGGAGCGCGAGCGGCTGGCGGCGGAACGCGCGGGCACGCGGCGTTCGCAGGTCGGCTCGGGCGACCGGTCGGAGCGGATTCGGACGTACAATTTTCCGCAAGGGCGCGTGACCGACCATCGGATCAACCTGACGCTCCACCGCCTGCCGGAAATCCTGGAGGGCGAGCTGGACGAACTGATCGGCGCGCTGCTGGCCGAGGATGAAGCCGAACGGCTCGCCGCGCTCGATGGGTAAAGACTTAAACGCAAGCCGAGCATCTTTTCCTCCCCTGCAAGGGGAGGTGGCAGGCCGAAGGCCTGACGGAGGGGTGTCCCGGCTGGCGAGGAAGCGTTACATCGCGAACGGTGACACCCCTCCACCATCCTTCGGATGGTCCCCCTCCCCTTGCAGGGGAGGAATGGGGTGTGTCGCGGCGGCCGGAGGCTAAGGTGGATAGCGTCACTGCACGTACCGCGCTCTCCCAAGCCGTAGCGCGTTTCGCCTTCTCCCCGACCGCACGACTCGACGCGGAACTGCTGCTCGCCCACGCCCTGGGCATCGAGCGCAACGCGCTGCTTCTCGATCTGACCCGGCCGGTCCCCGATGGCTTCTGGCCGCTGGTCGAGCGCCGCGCCGCGCAGGAGCCGCTCGCCTATATCACCGGCACGCGCGGCTTCTGGACGCTGGATCTGATGGTCGGCCCCGGCGCGCTGGTCCCCCGCGTGGACAGCGAAACGCTGGTCGACGCGGCGCTCCGGCACTTTCGGGGGCGTCCGCCCGCCACCCTTCTCGATCTGGGCACGGGGCCGGGTACGTTGCTCCTCGCCTTGCTGGACGAGTGGCGGGAGACGAAGGGACTGGGCGTCGACCGCTCCCCGCAGGCGCTCCATTATGCCGTCGCCAATGCGGCGGCTTGCGGGATGGCCGATCGGGCACGGTTCCTGTGCGGGGACTGGGCGTCGGCGCTGAGCGGGCCGTTCGACTGCATCGTCACCAACCCGCCCTATATCGGAACGGCCGAGCCGCTCTCGCCCGAGGTGCGCGATTACGAGCCCGGAACCGCGTTGTTCGCCGGGCCCGACGGTCTCGACGATTACCGCCGGCTCGCCCCGGAACTGCGCCGCCTGCTCGCCCCCGGTGGGGCGGCGGTGATCGAGATCGGGCATGAACAGGCCGGGGCGGTCACGGCGCTGCTGGAGGCGGAAAACTTCGTCGTGACCCTCCACCGCGATCTGGGCGGGCGGCCCCGCGCCCTGCTGGCGCATTGAAACTTGCCGATCATGCCCCATATTTTACTTGAAGGACCCCGGTTTAACCCGCTAGAGCGGGGGCAGGGGCACGCGAACATCGGCACTCTCACCGTTTTCGGAGTCGTTGCTTCGGGCCGATGCCCATACCCTTCGTCATGCAGTCGCTGCTGTCCGGCGGCCGTGGCAAGCGCCTCACGGGGCGCGAGAGCTTCGCATCGTGCGACACGCGCGCGATGTCGGGAAAAGTGGACCATGTTGGTTTGACGACTAAGGACGAACAGCTTGATCAATAATCGGCAGGCCGGCCGCCGTCGCGGTCGTGGCGGCAACAACAATGGTGGACAGCGTCCGGGTGGCAATCCCGGCCGTCCCGACAATGGCAATCGCATCGACAACCGCGCGCGCGGCAACGCCAACCAGCTGTACGAGAAGTACAAGAATCTGGCGGCCGAGGCGCAGCGTCAGGGCGATCGGGTTAACACCGAATATTATTGGCAGTTCGCCGATCACTATTTCCGGGTGCTGAGCGAAACCCGCTCGCGCTTCGAGGAGCAGAATCAGCGCCGCCAGCGCGAGGAATCGCGCGACGACCAGTATGACGACGGCTTCGACAATGAGGCCGAGGATTATGGCGACGAGGGCGACCCCATCCGCCCCGGCGAGCAGCTGGGCGAGGCCGAGCCGCGTCGGGAGCGTCTGCCCCGGGACAACCAGCCGCGCGAAAGCTATGCCCGCGACAATCAGTCGCGTGAAACCCAACAGCGCGACGAGCGTCCCCGCCGGGATCGCGAGGATCGCCCGCGTCGCGACAATCGTGAGGATCGCCGCCCCGCCCGTGCCGAACAGCCCGTCGCGGTCGAGGATGCACAGCCGGTCGTGGCCGCCCCGGTGGCCGTGACGGACGTCGCCGCCCCGCAGGTCGAGGAAGAAGCGCCCCGTCGTCGCGGTCGTCCGCGTCGCGAGCGTGCGCCCGAGGTGCAGGACGCTGGCGAAGCGACCGGTTTCGACGCCGATCGCCTGCCGCCCGCGCTGAGCGCCGCGCCCGAGCCGGACGCCGCGGTTGAGGAAAAGCCGCGCCGTCGCCGCGTTCGCGCGGCCGCTCCGGTCGAGCCGGAAGCGGCGGCGGGCTGATCGCTCTCGACGCTTTCGAAGGATAAAGGACCGGCCTCCGCATCGCTTGCGGGGGCCGGTTTTTTATGGGCGCCGGTCGACATCCTCGTCATGCCCGGTGCCCGAGCTGAGAAACACCAGCCCCATCAGCGCACCGGTCAGCATCACCATGCCGCCGATCCCGCCGATCACCCCCAGCATCGTCACCCAGTTCAGCGGGCCATAGACCTGCGCCAGCGCGACCATCGCGAAAGCGACCGCCACGGCAGCAGCGACCGTCATCCAGGCCATCATCATCCGGAAGCGCGCCCAGGCGAAGGCCGCCTGTTCGGGATCGTCGAGTCCGGGCGGGGGTGGGCGCATCGCCAGACTATGCGCGGCGATTCTCCGCCCGGCAAGGCGATGGTCAGGCCGCCCCGACCGCGCGGCGCAGCGGCCATTTCGCCCAGAGCCCCGCGATGATCGCATTGATCTCCAGCCGGATCGGATGGCGCACCGCATAAACGACGGCCACCCAAGCGATCACGCCCGCAGCCGCGCTCAGGCTCAGGAGTATGAACCCGACCTCCGCCGGCGTCGCGACCCAGCGATAAACGGCGAGCAACGGCGCCACCGTCGCCAGCGTCGCGGCCAGGCTTTGCGCATAGACCAGCAGCATCCCGCGCCAGGCAAAACCGGTCAGCGGCTTCATCAGCGCGGCGTAGAGTATGAACCACAGGCCGCCATAGAAGAGGCGCGAGATCGCCGCCCATTCCAGGCTGACCATCGCGCCCAGCACCAGCAGCCCGATCGAGGCGGTGGTGTCGACCGCGTTGAACAGCGCCAGCCGCCGGATCTTGCCCAGCAGGATCGGCAGCTCGAAATGCAGCGGCACCGCGGCGAAGAAGAGCTGCCCCAGCGCGATCCAGGTCAGCAGCGGCGCGACCCCGATCCAGCGCGGGCCATAGAGCATCAGCACGATCGGCGTCGCGGCCGCCGCCAGGAAGCTCATCGCAGGCCAGGTCACGCCGCTATAGGCCGCGACCACCCGCTGATAGGGGCCGGCCAGCTCGGCGCCCGCATCGCGCAACCGGGCAAAGGCAGGATAGAAGACGCCGTCGACCGCGCCGCTGACCAGCATCTGCAACTGCGCGCCCAGGCTGGAGGCGCGGCTGTACAGCCCGACATCGGTCAGCGTCAGGACGCGACCGATGACCAGGTCCGGGCTGCGCTGGGCGATGGCGTCGCTGATATAGAGAA
>Ga0209816_1002905_pt1 | contig 11917 bp, 10 predicted proteins | sample CoawatmetaG01DNA_FD_187509 | JGI IMG/M metagenome (GOLD analysis project Ga0209816, IMG submission 187509) | Marine microbial communities from the West Antarctic Peninsula - Coastal water metaG017-DNA (SPAdes) (version 2) | ecosystem: Environmental > Aquatic > Marine > Coastal ... | reverse complement strand
AGTTCTCCCTCCCCAAAATAAATGGATTTTAATATTTTTAGTTCTCTGAATCATTCCTAAAAAGGGAGCAATCCCTGTCCCGTTAGCAATAAGTATAATTTCTTTTGCCTTTTTTGGAAGCCAGAAATCTTTGTTTTTTTCTATCCTTGCAGAAATTAAATCATTTATTTTAAGCTCGTGAATGTAATTGGAGCAAATCCCAAATTCGTGCTTCTTAACGCTTAATAGTATTTTCTTGTCAACTTTAGCAATTGAATACAAGCGGTTTTTGGTTTCGTTATTTGGAGAAATAGAAAGCAGATCTCCAGAAGTAAACTTTATATTTTCAACTGGTTCTAATTCAATCAAAAACGTATTATCAATATTTATTTTACTTTTATGTACGATTTTAATCTTTATATCTTGATCAGCCTCTTCTGAAACATCACCTTTTGTAATTTTTAGATCAACTTGATTTAAAAGACTCCATTCATTTAACCAGTTTTTAAAAGAATCTATGTCTTGATTATCAATTTTATACAAAGGCATTTCAGGAGTAAAATTTGAATGAATTTGTAAAGTAGCATCAACTAAAACAGCAAATTTGCAAAATTCCGGATATTGCCTTGACCCAAAGCCTAAAACGGTATATTTTAAAGAATTATTTTGTTGAATTAGATTAACCATTTTAATAAATTTATCTGCATTTTCAGGGGCGTCCCCATCACCATAAGTTGCAGTAAAAATGATTATATTTTTTGCGTTTTGATACGCACTATATTTATTTAATTCCGTTACAAAAACACTTTTATTGGCTTTTATTAGGGCGTCTTTAAATGCATTAGCAAAACGGATTGTACCTCCTGTTTCAGATCCCACCAAAACAATATATTCAGCATTATTTCCTTGTATTTTATTTTTTATGAATTCTCTTTTCTTTCTTCTTTTTAAAGCCATATAAAACCCTGAAAAGATAAAAAAGAAGAGAGAAAAACAGGATAATAACAGTATTATTGACCATATAAATGAACCATCACCAGTATGTAATAAAGAACTATAATAAAAACCTAATTTAGATATAGATTGTTTTTTCTCACTAATAGTATTTTTTTTAAATTGATCAATTGCAATCTCTTTGTCTTTAAGATTCACTAAAAAATAATCTTCTTTATCAGTAGAAAATGGAAATTCTATTTTTTTAACTTTATCTAATTTTGTAGTCATGAAAACATCTAAATCTGTGTTTTTTAAGTTTGATGTATTTTCATGTAAATTAGTGTCCCTTGGCAATAGTGAAAATCTATCTAATGACAAATAAACACCTGTTAAACTTATTATTACTATTGGTATTAATGCATATTTACCAATAACTACATGGTAATATTGATTGAAGTTTTCTTTGACAACTTTTGAGAAAAATTTATTTATTCCTCCTTGCCTTTTTGTTATTAAAATAATTCCAGTTATTGCAATTAGGGAAAGTAAAAATGAAGCTAACCCTATTAAAAATCTTCCTGTAGACTTTAAAAATAATGACCGGTGTAAATTAGTAGCAAACTCATAAATTTTCTTTCTTTTTATAATTTCACCAACTTTTTCTCCTGTTTTTGGATTGACATAAAATATTTCGTTTGATCCATTTTTATTAACGATAGTTAAAGAAACAAAATTATTTTCATCAATTTCTAATTGAATAACATCGTCATATTTTTCTTCTAACACAGATAATGTTTGTGATATTGAAATATTTTTTAAATTAATAACAGCAAATGGCTCTAGCTTGTTTGATATAGACTCAAAAGCTAAAATAACCCCAGTTAAGGAGGCAATTATAATAAAAAAAGCAGAGGATATAGCGAGTGTCAAGTGGCTTAGCCTCCAAATAGAAATTGTCATTTTTTTTCTTATTGTGGCATCATTCTAACGTAACGAATAAAACCTCTCCCTTCAATCTTAGAGCTTAGGTTTTCTAATGTTAATTCAAATTCAACATCATCTTTGTAATATTTTCGATCTTCAACTGCAGATTCAAAACGCACTTTATACCCCTTATCTAGTTTTGTGTGATCAATCTCAATAACACAAACACTTCTTTCACCTCCACTGATAGTTGCTCCAGTAATGGCATCTATATTATCACGTTTTTTTCCTTGATATCTCCACCATTTTGGGATATCAAAATACCATTCATCATCTTTTCCTTGGACAAATAATGTCTCCTCATATTCATCTTTTGGATTTATCAAAGAAATTACAACATAAGCTCCTTCACCACTGTAATTTTTCATTTGGATCATACATTTGTATGGTGATTTCTCTGTATAATTTTTAAAACTAAACAGCACAGCTGCTAGTGATAATAAAATAGAGGTAAATATTATTTTCATTTTAAAGTTCATTCTAGGTTTATTTTAAAAAAGTGATATTAATATTTTGTTTTTTAAATAGTTCATTCTCATGTGCTAAATCATATACAGTTTCTCCAAAATCTGTTATTACATTTTTATTAGCACCATTAAGTAATAAATATTTAATGATTTTGTCATTATTTCCTCTCATACAAGCTACCTGCAAAGCAGACAAGTTTTCATTATTTTTACTATTTATATCTATATTAAAAGGGGCTAGTTTCTTAATTAACTTTAAATTATTTTTTTCTACGGCAAAGTGTAATAGGGTGTTTCCGCCGCTCTGAACCTCATTAAGTATTAACCCGTTTTTCTTTAAAATTGATAATTTAGCATTAAACCTCTTTTCATTATTTTCGCTATAACTATTGATTAAATAAAAAGAGATTGTATTATCATTATTATCTTTCGCTTTAACATTTGCCCCATTTTTTACAAGAAATTCAACAACTTCAGCATCATTTTTATACACAGCTAAAGCTAACGCAGAACGTCCAGATAGATCTCTTTTATTTATATCTCTTATATAATTAATTAGAAAACTCATAACTTTTATATTGTTGCTATTTGCTGCATTCATAAAAGGAGAACTTCCTTCATTATCTTTTTTGTTTATATCAACTCCTTTGTTTATAAAATATTTATAGATTTCTAAATCTTTGCCGTTATAAGCAATCGAGTGTAATGGATTTCTCCCTTTTTTATCAATTGTATTAGGTTTTGCGCCAATACTTTCCAAAAACTTATATGTTTCTAAAGTATTTTTTTTCCTACGCAAACCCTCACTTGCAAAAATCATGCTATTGTCACCTTTTTCAACACCATTTTCTAACAATGATTTTAAAAAAGTTATATTTCCTCCCTTTGCGGCATATTCAAAAACTCCATTTCCTTCATTATCTTTATAATCTAATGATGCACCTTTATTTAAAAAATACCTTATTAAACTATAGTTTTTAACATAAGGAGCAACTAATAATAAGACATTTGCTCCATTATGATTTTTTTCTGTTTCAATATTTGCATTCATTTTAAATAAATAATCATATAAATTAGTGTCAATTTGTCCTGTAGTAGCTGAAAAAGTTGAAACAGAATAACCATGACTATCTATAATATCAGTTTCAGCTCCTTTTGAGACTAAATATTTTAATATTTCTAAATTATTTTTATAAGCGGCCCAAAAAATATAAGTTCTACCATCATGAGTTTTTTTATTAACTCCATTTCCTTTTTTTGATAGTAAATATTTCACTGTTTTGTTGTCAACCTTTTCTAATAATGCATAAGTAACTGCATCATGAGCATTTTTATTCAATGCAGAAATATTGTTTCCTTCAGAGATTTTTTTGTCTATAATGTTGATTGACGGGTTTTTTTTCCAAAACTCTCTATTATGAAAAACATTGCTTTTCTGCCCGTTCGTATTAATGCCCATAAAAAATAAGAGAATAAATAATAATTTTTTCATGGTTTTATTTTTTTATAAAAGAGTCTATAATTTGATCAATTCCACCGTTTAACTTTATATATTTTTCATCAGAGAATAAATATTTATATAATGGCTTATTGTTAACTTTATTGTTTAGCGATAAATTCATATTTCTATTATAAATTTCATCCCACTTATTTCTAACTAATTTCCATTTTTCATTATTTGAAACCCACCAATCTCTTGCTGATTTACAGTTTTCATTATCAACTTTCTTGTAAATATTATATCCTTTTTCTTTGGCTACAATTAGATCTTCTTTCCCTTGCTCTCTTAGCAACTTACTATTATCTTGGTCATGAACCCAACCAGAGTTTGTGATTTCATGCCTGTTCCCCCTTAATGTAATATTATAGTCGTTTCTTTTAGTATATTCTCTTCTAGGTAGCGGAGCCGTTGTTGAGTTTTCCCAGTAACTTTTTCCATCTACGTGAACCCAAGACCCAGAGCCCTCATATCTTGGACTATCGTCTACTTGATAAACTTTCTGTGTCCATTGTTTTTTTACTTCTTTTCTATCTTTCTCCTTGAAAGCCCAATTATTATCTCCATTATACATGTAAAAGACTGTATTTTCATAAATCCAATCTTGCCTCCAATGTTTTACGATCATTGGATTTGAGGGGTTTCCAACTTGAAGGATATGTTGAATAGAAATTTTATTTTTACTATCTGTAACTAGTCCGGCCCATTCAAGACCCCTACTAATTTTATTTTTTGAAGGTTTATAAGTTGAATCTTTACTGTAGTTAAAAGTTTCTGCAAAAGCATATGTTACTTCAAAACAGCCACACATTTCTTTAATCGCATTTCTATCTTTCATCTTTTTCCTTTGAGCATTTAGGGAAAAAGTTATAATAAGGATTAAGCTCAGGACACTTATTTTTTTCTTGCTATAGTTCATTTTATATTTTATTTTTATTGTGATAAAATTCTAAGCAAAAATATAAAATTTATTTAGATTTAATCTAAATAAGACTATATATTTGCAAAAGTAATTTTAAATAGTTTGCAATTAATGAAGAGAATATTAATACTAATTTTAATTTTCAGTGGAGTTGTTTTTTCACAAGAGAAAAAAGAAGTCAAGGAAATCGAATCCGTAAAAGAAGCGTATAATCAATACGAGCTAAAAATTAATAGTTTAGGTTTATTGGTTTTGCGATTAGATCTTTCATACGAATATCTAATTAATAGAGAATCTTCTTTCGGCTTGGGTGGGTTAGTTAGTCTAGGAGGTAATTATAGAAGAAATTACTCCTTGACGCCATATTATAGAAGGTATTTTTCTCGCAACTATGCTAAAGGTTTTTTTATAGAAGGTTTTGGAATGTTTCGAAATTATGATATACGAGAGACAAATGGCTACGATGCTTGGTTTTCTTCCACCGATACTGGAGTTAATGGAAAAGACTTCGCTTTAGGGGTCTCTGTAGGTGGAAAGTTTGTATCAAAAAGCGGTTTTGTAACTGATATTTATTTCGGACTAGGGCAAGATCTTTTTGGAGATAATGAGGACGTAACACCTCTATCAGCTAGATTTGGTGTTTCATTAGGATATAGATTCTAATAAATATAGTGCTAACAAATTTATATTAATCCATTATTAGTTATTTGAATTAGGATTAGTCAGAAAGGCTGTTTTAACGAAAGTTGAAGCAGCTTTTTAATATTATATTAATTTGGTTATTTTTTTACTCATCGGTTTAGTCATTGAATAAAAAACATCAATTAATCTCCCTTTCTCATCTATTAAGTATTTTTGAAAATTCCATTTTACAGAAGAATTTCTTTTTCCATTTTTAGCCTTCGTCGTTAACCATTTGTATAATTTGTGTTGATCACTTCCTTTTACTTTAATTTTTGATGTTAATGGAAAATCAACACCAAAATTTAAGCGGCAAAAAGTTACTATCTCAGCTTCTACCCCAGGCTCTTGACCCCCAAATTGGTTACACGGCAAGCCTATAACGACTAATTTATCTTTGTATGTAGAGTATAACTCTTGAAGACCATCATACTGTTTTGTAAACCCACATTCAGAAGCTACATTAACAAATAATATTTTTTTCCCCTTGTAGATGTTTAAATCAATATTTTCCCCATCGATTCCTTCAATTTCAATATCATAGATAGACGTTGCTGTAGATTGAGCATTAGTATTTAAATAATTGAATAAAAGAAACAAACAAATAATTTTTTTCATAGTATCAGGTTTTATTATAACTCACATACAAAGGTAAGGATATTGTGAACATCAAATCAATAAAATAAACAAACAAGAGAGGATTCTATTCAATCAATCGATATAAATTATCCTAATAGCTAAAACCAAGCAATTAATTATACACGGTGTTAGCAATAGTTAATTTGTATTCCGTTTATTTAATCTTTTGGCTTGATTTATTTCCATTCTTCATGTTCGTTCTAATTCTTAATTCAGTCTGGCTTTAATATTTATTTTAACCGCAGTTGTCCATTTCGAACCCTTTGAGGATGGTTCCCGACTGGAACTTCGGCAACTACTTTTGCTGTAGCATAATCAACTACTGAAACTTTGTCAAGTCCACTTATAGATACATAAGCCTTTGTGCCATCTTTGCTTGAAGTTGCCCAGTATGGCTTAGCTTCTTTTGGATCATCAGAAAGTTTAATTGTGCTATATTGAAAGGTTTCCCTATCTACTATAGCGATATAACCATCCATAGTACCCGCTACACATATCGTTTTATCATCTCCACTGAGAGAAATACCATGATGTCCTGAGGCTAAAAGATGGTCTCCAGGTGATAGATTTTTATTTTTTTCAGGAATAGGTAAATCTAATTTTCGGGTTATTCTATCATTCTCTATATCGTATTCAAAAAAACCATGGAACAATGAAATTTGCAAATAAGCAAATTTTTCATCTTTGGTAATAGCCATTGGACGAATTGCGCGGTCAATCCAATCAAAACCCGCTTCTTCCAATTTTTCCTTCATATCAACACGTCGTATCACTTCATAAGTGTTCGCGTCAACAATCTGAAACCAACGATCTCCTTTTAAAAAGTCGAGATTTGGCGACGCGAAAAAGACTTTTCCGATACTGGCATGGAATATTTTTTTACCATCTTCGGAGTATATATTTTCATGGGGTTGGTCTCCAGATTCAAAACTACCAATGATTTCACCTGTTGAAACATCAATGGCATGAACTTTTCGCGCGGTTGAGGCAGAAACTAAAAAGGTTTTACCATCTGGAGATATAGCCGAATGGTCAGATCGAAGACCCTCAACCTGAGTTCGCCAAACAATTTGCCCTGAATTGACATCAATGGCAACAACGTCTGCAAAACTTGGTCTGGATGCATAAATATACCTACCATCATTTGACGTAAACATGTCGTCGACTAATTGATCATTGCCTTCACCGACATATTCTCTGACAAAACCTGAAAAAAGACTTTTTTTAAGGCCTGAATACATTTCTTTAAATCTTTCCTCTCGGTCGGGCATGGCACTTACTTTTTTTATGATTTTAAAAGTATTTGGGTCAAAAATGGTAATGACCCCGTCCCAGTTATTACCTGCTAGCACAACATCCTGTAAAGGAATACTGTCATGAACTGTTGCGGCTTTTTTTTCAGGGTGAAGTGTAAACGACGGATATTCTCTATCTGGTCTCTGCCCCAAATTATAAAGATAGATTCCCAAAAGAATTAACCCTGTAAGAAGTGTGCCTAAAATAATTTTTTTTATCATGTGGAAGTATACTAATTTTTTTGATTTAATTAAAGACCAAGGTAGTGATTCCTTATATTTAACTTTAATTAATACAGCCTATTGATAAATACTCAGAATAAATCATAATTATCTATGAAAAATTTTCTACTCTCCGTTACTATATTATTTTTAATAACAGCTTTAAGTTGTAAAGAAGATAGCAATTCAAATCATTCCGATCCAATAAGTCCAGGTAATGATCCAAACTTCACTATTATTAGTCACTCAGATACTGGATTTACATCTACAAATCGAAAAGTAATGGTTTTTGGAATACCTATATATGCTTTCTATAATGTAGAAGATTCCAAATTACTTCATGCTGCAAATATTATGGCGCAATACCTAGATAATGATGAAAATGGGACTGTAGATAATTCGTTACTGCTTTCAACATTATTAAATAATGAAGCAGCTCTTTTTATGTGGAAAACTGAATCTCAAATAACTCTCAATGCTCAGGACTTAGGAGCAGATGAATCTATCCCTTTATGGCACACAAACGGGCAAATAGGTCAGTTTGATGCAGCACTTGAGGAAGTTTGGCACGTAATTACATATTCTGGTTACAGTGATGCTTATCCAGAAATATTTGGAGAGAATCCAGGAACTTCTTTAACAAATGCAATGGATATCGCTAGGGGAGGAAACTTTACAAGTATTCCACAAAACTATCCAAATGGCGCATGGTACACATATGACGATCAAACATGTGATTATAGATGTATGGCTACTGAATACTTTTATTGGGGAATGACTTCAATACTAGGAGCTCAAGAAAATAGATTAAACGAAATATCCCAAGAATGGGATTTAAATACAAGGTCATTAGTAGAAAATACCGACACCGCAATATATTCATTACTTAATAATCCAGTGTATAACTTCCCTACAGTATTACCAGATGGATCTTATATGCAATGAGAAATACTGTAAAATGTGCTTAATTTATTTAGCGACTTCATAATCTTAAATATGTTAAATTTTAATTAATTGCATAGAACAATTAATTAAAGTATATTTAGATTACTATTAACTTTAAATCTATTAAAATGAAAAAATTACTATTAGTATTTGCAACTTGTTTTTTATTTTCTTGTGCCACGGATAACAAGAAAAAAGATATTGAAAAAAGTGATCCTATGTCTGGAATAATGGTAGGAAAGGATTCTAAATCCGATGCAATGCTTCAGTTTACAAAAGCATATCAAGAAAATAATATGAGTAGTGCTAAATCAATATTTACAGAAGATGTAGTATTTAATGTGAATGACACAAAAATGAGTTTTGATCAAGTAAATGCTGGCTTTTCATCTGGACACGATTTTTTTGATAATATTAAACATACTGAATTTAATGTTTCAACAATGTATTATAATGATGGAAAAATATTTACCAATTATTGGTATACATGGACAGCAACTTCAAAAAAGACTAATAACGAAATAACTCTTAAAGGTTATAGCTGGTTTAAGTGGGAAAACGATAAAGTTGTCGAAGTATATAATGCCTTTGACCCAACAGCTTATAATGCTGAAATGGCTGAATAAACAAAAACCCAATAGTTATATTTGCTCAAAGTTATATTATGAACATGTTTGAAATTAAATACCAAGGAGATTTAAGAACAACTGCTACTCATTTAGATTCTGGATCTGAAATAAGTACAGATGCTCCAAAAGATAACCATGGACTTGGAGAAACTTTTTCACCAACAGACATGCTGTGTTCTGCTCTAGCAAGTTGCATCTTAACTATTATGGCAATTGCTGTAGAGAAAAACGATATTGATATTAAAGGGACTATAGCAATTGTTAAAAAAACGATGGGAAATAATCCTCGAAGGATTGCTAAAATTGAAATTGATTTAACTTTCCCAAAAGAATACGATTCTAAAACTAAAACTATTTTAGAAAGAGCTGCTCATAATTGTCCAGTTCATCATGCCTTATCAGAAAGAGTAGAAAAAATTATTTCGTTTATTTACTTAAGTGAGGCATAGATTCTATTCTTTCTAACTTTTTAGAAAAAATTATTTTGTAACGTTGCTCTATGAAAAAACTACTTCTACTTTTACTACTTATTTCGCTTGTTTCTTCTGGACAAGAATCTGAATACCCCTTTAAATGGCCAATGTATAATGATACTAATGTCAATTTAAAAATAGGTGCTCCTACTTATGAAGCAAATGAAGGACCATTAATTATGATTGATGCCGCTCACAAAAACTTTTTTATTCAATCTCATTTAATAAAACCTCTTGTGGATTTACTTTTAAATGATGGATATAGAGTGTCATTCTTAGACAAAGAGTTCACTAAAGAAAATTTAAATCAAGCTAAAGTTCTAGTCGTAATGACAGCATTGCCTTTTGATTTTGCTACTGAAAGTTCAGCAGCAAATAAAAGTACTTTTTCAAAGAATGAGCTTAACGAATTACAAATGTGGGTAAATAATGGTGGGTCACTTTTGGTCTTTAGTGAACACACACCTTTTGACCAAGCGATAAACCCATTATTGAGAAAATTTGAGATTGAATCTTCAATAGGCTATACAATTGATACTATTAATTATGATAAAACTGAGCTAAACCAAGGAATGATAATATTTGAAGATAATAATTTAAATAATAATCATCCAATTGTTAATGGAAAGTATAAGGTAAAAAGATTAGTTTCATTTGGGGGAAGCGCTCTTACAGGTTCAAAATATGAAAATATCTTAAAACTGGGTAAAAGCTCATTAAATGTTGAATACTCTCCTGATATAGGATTCGAGGGAAAGGGAAATTCACAAGGTATCGCTGGAATGTATGGCTCTGGTAAAGTAGCAGCTTTTGGAGATTCAAATGGTTTTACAGCAATGATTTTTTTAGATGATAAAAAAGCTTCGTTAAAGGATAAGGAGGACATCACTGAGAAATTATCTAGTTTAATTCTTGATAAAGAAGAGTATAACCCTGATACTAACAAAACTGAAATTTTTTTAGGTTTTAAAAATACTACTGACGACGAATCTTTCTTGAACAAATATTCTGATATAAAATCAAATGATTCTTATGTTTTTGAAAACTCTTTTTCAGATAAAGTTTTACCAAATATTTATAAGCTTAAGAAAGGGGACATTTATGGTCCATACGAAGATGATGATTATATGAAGGTGACTAAGATTCTCGATATTAAACAAATGTCTGATTCAGTTAAGGTCAGACATATATTAGTCTCTTATGTTGGTGCGACTAAAGCAGGAGATTTAGTAAATCGAACTTCAAGCCAAGCTAAAAAAACGGCTGATAGTATTTATAATGAAATTAAAATAAATAGAAATAATTTCACAAAACTATTAAGCCTTTCATCTGATAAAGCTAGTAATAAAGAGGGTGGTGAATATAATTTCGCATATACAGATGCTTTTGCTCCTGAATTTAAAGATTTTTCATTTGAAAATAAAGTAGGGAAAATATCTGTTATTGAATCTGCTTTTGGTTTTCATGTCATTGAAATTTTATCTCAAACTAAAAAGAGAAAAGCTTTAAAAGTTGCTAATTTAGGCTTAAGAATTGTGTCTCCTGAGAAAAGCAAAACGTATTCAGGAATGAATACAAAAGGCTACGATTGGAAAAATTTTGTTTTAAATACTTTCATCTGGCTATCTAATTAATTTTTGACTCCAAAAGAGTTCAATATTTTTTCAACTTAAGTATATTTTGATCAACCGAAATCGAGAGTGTTTCTTCTTTTTCTATAGTTATTTGCAAATAATTTTGATGTTGGATTTGATACTATTTGCTTTTGAGAAAAGAATCTAAAATTAGTATGAGAATATTTTAATGTTTATTTTAGATAAAAATTAGTATGGTAAAAAAACATTTTTTTGTAAAACTTTCACTTGAGGTTATTGCAATTATAATTGGAATTTCAGTATCATTTTGGTTAAATGAGTTATCTATTAAAAACAAGAATAAAGCTCAAAGACAAAGGGTATTAAATAATCTTTTAATTGAAGTTCAAGATATAGAAAAATATTGCAATGAAAGAATAAGTATTTGGAGTCAAGATATAAAAATTTACAATAATTTATTAGAAGAAGATTTAAACATAACTCCAATAAAAAACGAAGCTACAAGTAAACGTAGAGTTGAGTATAACTTAATTTATTATAGAGATTTTGCCCCTCCAATGAATAGGTATAAATCACTTTTAAATACAGGAGATTTAAAATATCTTAAATCTGAAAACATAAAAGAAAAGCTTACTAGGCTTCATAATATTAA
>Ga0209816_1002900_pt1 | contig 11923 bp, 27 predicted proteins | sample CoawatmetaG01DNA_FD_187509 | JGI IMG/M metagenome (GOLD analysis project Ga0209816, IMG submission 187509) | Marine microbial communities from the West Antarctic Peninsula - Coastal water metaG017-DNA (SPAdes) (version 2) | ecosystem: Environmental > Aquatic > Marine > Coastal ... | reverse complement strand
GCTACTGTGAGAGTTATACTTAAGACGAATGAAAGGATTTACTCAAGTGTTATTCTGGCATCCTGTGTGTTACTCTTGTTACTATTCTGTGGTACTCTGTTTAGTTTCGAGAGGAAGATTTACAGTCGATACAAAATGCCAAGTGTGGAACCGTTGTAGTTACTAATTTACAATGTTAAAATGAACCACAACAATGCCTTGTGTGATTGATAAAGTAGTACTTTAATTAGTCTCAAAAAAAATCGCGTTGAGAGGTGAAAAGCATTGACTTCTTTAATTAAATGGTGTATAATAAAGATACAGTATACTTAATGGGGTAACAGTGAGAAAAAGAAAAACAACAACACTTCTGGAATCTCTACTAGTATTTGGTATTGTTACTATCGTATACGGATTGATTATACTATATCATTAACGGAGCAATATGAATAATTTAAGTTACATGATGTTCGGACTGATATCTTTTATATTGATATCTTGGACGATGTCATTAATATTCTTAATGTATAATTATAACAAAGATATGGACTATCTCTATAACGCATCAGACTATCACGGCGAAGTGTTAAAGACAATAGAAATTAATATGGAACCTATTAGTCAGTTCAAGGGATTAAATCAGTATAGAACGTTTAGTTGTACTGTGGGTGAGGGGCAACTTGTCTATGATTAAAACATTCATTATTGTATTCTTCTTGGTTGTAATAATGAATTCTTGCAATACTTATACAATACCAATTGATGGAATGTATTATTAACGGAGTGAAATATGTGGTATGACTAGTCAAAAATTTATACAGATTAGAACAAAGATTCCAATCAACTCAGACGGCACAGTATTTAAAGAATTTAATGCTAATGAGAAATTTAGGCGCCAAGACGTTTCTATTATGCTTAAACTATTACCGCTTATTGAGAAGTATAAGTTAGAGTTCTTACCTAAGATTGTAGATTATAATGAGGATGGTTATACCTATGAATTTGTTGATGGGCAAACTTTAAAAGAAGAAATAGACAATGGTACTTTGAAATTAACTCAGAAAATGATTTTAGAAATGAAAATAGCAATGGATGATATCTGGAAAAAGTTTTATACGATATCAATAGAAAACAAAGATGATGACCTGTTTGGTGGTAATGGATTTTTATATCATGGAGACCCTTGGTTAGGTAATGTAATATGGAATGATACTACTAAAGAATTCAAATTTATTGACGTTGATAGTCTGTCAATAGCAGAATTTGTTCCGTTGACTCAATTAAATAATATGTTCTTTCAGCATTTAGAAACTCTACTGGTCACCCAGAATAAAAGTCAATCAACGCTAGGGACATGGATATGATTTTTGAGTGGAGTATAGTAGTTCTTTGTTTCGCGGCATTATTGATTGGGTTCTTTATTGGAATGTTCTATGCGAATATATCGTTCATTAGATACAAGGAAACAAAGGATATGATAGCACGAACTAACGTTGACATCGAGTGGAACGAATCATTTAAGAATTATAAAGAGTGGGTAGCAAAAAAATGACAACAAAGAGTTTTTATATGGCTGGTTTAATTAAAACAGGTGAACCATTTTTAGTTGACAATAACGTAAAACTAAGAAAGACAGCAGATATTGAAGGCAATATTGGTAAGATTATTCGTGTGGGAACCATGAATGATATGACTAGCGAGTTTGATATTGGCAGTCTTATTTCAATTGATGATGTTAGTTTAGTTATTCGGTCATTTAAATCGGGTGATTTAAAGGCTTACGATTTAAACTGCACTAATTCAAGTGTATATTTAAATGATGAAGTTAACCCAGACACACCAATATTGTTTAATTTACACAAGATAACAAAAAACAAGAAGTCGGATGACTTTGACCACGGACAAGAATAGGAGAAATAAAATGAAAGTAATGGCAACTAAACCTAAACCAAGACCGGCACCAAGGCCACCAATGAGTCCATTCGAATGAAAGGTATGTTAGTTGTGCTTTTATGGTGTGTTGGAATAATATTAATATTAAGTGCAGTAATTGTAGGAGCGTTTGGAATTGGTTTTACAACATTAATAGGAGGCCTTGCGGCATGACACATTTAATAAAGAAATCACTAAGAAGGATTATAGCAAAACAATCAGTATTGTATGCTACTGGATATCCAGAGAGACATTTTCCAGCAGGTATGAGACCTCAACCAGGTAATAAACGAAGTATCAATTACGCCAAATAGGAGAACAGTATGAAAAAGAAAGACCCCTCGTTAGACGAAGCCTTTAACGCAATAGTTGAAGGATTAAGAATGCTTACAACAATGGCCTTTAATCCTTTAGTGGGTGGAAATAGAGATAAACCAAAGAAAGAAAAGAAGAAACCAAAGAAAGAGAAGAAGTAATGGTGATAGATATTGATTATCAAAAAGTAGTCGATGAGTTGGAAAGGCAGGACTTCAATGTTATGGAAGAAAAGATTGAAGAACTAACAGAACTAATACATACCCTAACTAAACGTATAGAGAAGTTAGAGAGTACGGTTGCGTTTCATGAAAAGACACGAAGGAAATGAATGACATATAAAAAATTAGAATGTATGATATGTGGGTGGCAATATGATGAAGAAAAGGGCGACCCAGATGAAGGACTCGAACCGGGGACGCTTTGGGCAGATATCCCAGATGATTGGACTTGTCCAGATTGTGGTTCTGGCAAATCAGACTTTAAAATGATGATAGTCATTGACCCGTTAGATGTGTTTAAATATCATTTATGATAGTAACTGAAGAAAAAGGAGAATAAAAATGAACGCATGGTTATTAATACTAGTAATGATAAACCCAACTACTCCGCATATATTAACTATTCCAGTTGAAACATACGAAACTGAATCAATATGTCGAGCAGAGTTAGAAATACTTACAGAAGAAGCAAATGATACAAGTGGACAAGCAACGTTAGTGTGTTTAAAAGATATTAGATTGCCAGACGACTTTGAACCAGCAAACGAGAGCGAAGAAACTTGGGAAGGTATTTGTCCAATACCAGGAGATATGATTCCTTGTGATGAGACAATACTAATGGCATGGTACACATCACTATTTAACGGAGATTAATTATGGAAGACAGATACTGTATACAACACCCTCGTCCTATTCTTAATGAGGCTAAGGACTTTAGTAAGACTGGTAAAGCCTATAAGAAGATGTTAGCAGCCAACGAGGCAAGGACTGAAGAGTCAGCAGACAAGAATAGCAATTGGGCACCAGGTGCCTTAAAACGATTAAAGGCTAAACTAAAACGTAAAGCAAAAAAATAAATGGCTAATAAAATATTACAAATCATAAAAGTCGATTCACAACTAATGGATGAGGTTAAACCGTCATTTAATGGTCTGCCTGAAACAGATCATGCTGATGGACATTATAGACTTAGAAAATACTTAAGAGTTACAATGAAAAAGGAACATTCATCGGCTGAAACTTGGCCAGAAAACAATTATGTTATTAAACAAATTGACGATACTACCTTCACGCAAAGTAAAAAATATAACGCACATCAAGGTGACGTAGTTCGTAGATTTGAACCTATTGATAGCAAAGTTATTGAATCTAATGCAATGTATGAATTGCTACGTACATTTTATGATGCATGTGAATTAAATAATGGTGTCATAATAGATATACATCAAATGAGAGTTTTATGTCTGGGTGGCGCGACACAAATGGCTCCAGAGGGATGGCATCAAGATGGTTATAATTGTGTCACAATTATAGGAATTGAACGTTGTAATATTATAGGTGGTGAATTAATGACATCTGATGGTAAAACAAACCCGCCATTTATGGAGGCAGCATTAGATTCTGGCACAATGTTAATTGTAAATGATGATTATTTGTGGCATAATGCCAGAACGATTCAACCTATAGATGATAGTAAACCTGCATATTTTGATTCATTTATTTTTACAGCAAAACACATTAGAAAAAAGGAGAGAGAATGAAAATCATAGCAGGTAATAGTAACTCAGAATTAGCACAGGCCATTGCAGAACATTGTTTTGCTACACTAGTGCCAGCAGACATTAAATCATTTGCAGACGGTGAATGTAGTGTAGAGTTCTTACAAAACGTCAGAGGCGAAGATGTGTTTATTATACAAAGCACAAGTGCGCCAGCAAATGACAATTTAATGGAATTGTTAATTATGATTGATGCCGCTAGGCGGAGCAGTGCTAAACGTATTACAGCAGTTATGCCTTATTTCGGGTATGCAAGACAAGATAGAAAAAGTGCAAGTCGTACTCCTATTACGGCTAAACTTGTAGCAAATCTACTAACTGAAGCAGGTGCTGATAGAATCCTTACAATGGAGTTACATGCTGGTCAAATTCAAGGCTTCTTTGATATTCCTGTAGATGATTTAACAAGTCGTATATCATTTGCGAAGGATATTAAAAAGCAGTTCTTTAAAGAAGAAGATACTAACGTTCATGATGTAGATACAGTATTTGTTTCACCAGATGCTGGCGGAGTTGTAAGAGCCAGAAGGTTTGCTGATATGTTTGGTGGAGATATTGCTATTGTTGACAAACGTAGACCTAAAGCAGGAAAAAGCGAAGTAATGAATATTATCGGTGATGTTGAAATGCAACATGCAATCATAGTAGATGATATCATTGATAGCGGTGGAACATTATGTAATGCCGCACAGGCAATTATGGATGCAGGCGCATTAAGTGTTCGAGCATATATTACTCACGGAGTATTATCAGGAACAGCGTGCCAAAAGGTTGAAAAAAGTGCATTAAGAGAATTAGTAATAACAGACAGCATTGAATTTAAATGCCCACATGATTGCAAAAAGACTCGTGTAGTAAGTGTATCAGAGATGTTCGGAGAGGCTCTAAGGAGAGTAAGCAACGAGGAAAGTGTAAGCAGTTTATTTACAGCAAAGAAGATATAAGTAATGAATAAAATTCATATTTTTTCTACCGCTAGAAGTGGTACACATTATCTAGAATCATTAATTAGTGGTATGCGAGGCATACCTATTGTGCCAACTCCATTTGAGGAGCGTGATGATGAAAATAGACCAGGGTCGCAAGAATTAATTGATAAGATAAATGAATTCAGTGCAATAGACTCTATGGTGTATAAGACGCATCCAAATTGGCTTTATCCAATTGATAAGTCAGTTGAACAATTCAAGTATTGTAATGTGCCAACTGATGATATGTTGCCGTTAGTCCAACAATTCACAGAAGTGGCTGATTACACAATAGGACTAATTAGATTAAACATAGTAGAGGTTGCGTTGAGTTTTGCATTAGCATTTCATAATTGGCGTATTGACCCAAGTGAAATTGGCTCGTTTCGCCCACCCTACAAGAATACTACTGTTACTATACCAACAGATGATTTCGTAGAATACTGCTATAAAGTTCTCGCCATATACGAAGTAATAATTGCACAGAAAGAGATACAATGTGATAAAATTATATATTACGAAGACTTGGCATTTGATTCCACAGATGCAAGGTTGACTGGACTTACTCCTATTCATGATATTAAATCTAGTGTGAAGCAGGCAAAATCCAAGCAGATTACTATAGGGAACTACGATGAGTTGTATGAGTACGCAGTCAAGTTTTTTACTGCTAATCAAAAACTACACACCATGTCGATTGCTAACGGAGTTATCACAGACATAAATCTCAATAATTTAAAGAAAGGAAAGTAAGATGGATAATAATATAGCACACGATTTAGAAGAAAAGATTATGGACTGTTGGTCTATAACTTCAGATATTAAACTAGTATATGAGGAGCATTTAGATTCGCCTAAACGTATGACCGATGACGAAATTGCAAACATATTGATAGGTATGGAATACTTATACAATAGAAAGTTTCAGAGGTTATGGCAAGCCTTTGAGGATGTGTGTGACCACGGTGGTGTATGGTTAAGTCCAGAACAAGTTGCAGATTCTAAGAAATGATTAAAATATTAATATGTGGATTGCCTGGCAGTGGCAAGACAACACTTGCAGAACCATTGTCAAAGGAACTTGATGCTATTTGGATTAATGCAGATAAAGTAAGAACTAGATTCCAAGATTGGGACTTTAGTGAAGAGGCTAGAACTAGACAAGCAAACCGTATGCGATGTATAGCAGATGGAGTAGTAATGTCAGGACGCATTGCAGTTGTTGACTTTGTTTGCCCCACAGAAGAAACAAGAAAAGAGTTTGATGCTGACTATACTATTTGGATGGATACAATTAAGACAGGAAGATTCGATGATACTAATGCAATGTTTGAACCTCTAACGAATTATAATTACCGTGTTACAAAGTGGGCAGATGATACTCATACTATTTTAAAAGATGTGATTAAAAATGATATTAAAACATAACTTCAGTGCTAAAGAGATGGCAGAATTAAAGAAAAAACGAATTAATCAAAAGATAAAGATTAAAGAAGCCAGGGAAAAGGCAGCCGAGAAGAAAAGAGATGGAGATAAATACAGCGATGAATAAATTAGTAGACTATTTTCTTAACTTATGTATAGGTATTTCAATATCTCTATTTGGATTAGCGGCATATGTTTCGTGGTTCTAATGGAAGATGAAATAAAAAAATGGATAAATGAATTCGCTTCAGTCCACAATGAAACATTAGGTCAAATACCATGTCCTTATGCCAAGAATGCGTTAGTAAAATATGTAGAAACTGATAGTATTGCTCAATCTTTAGCAGATACAAGAAATAATTGGTCAGACGATGTAGAAGTGGTGTGTTTGTACACAGCAACAGAGAATTATACACCTTGGATGTTAACTAGACTCGTAGAAATCTTTAATTCAGAAGCAATGCACGAAGACATTGTTGCCCTAGAAGACCATCCCCTCAATGAAGAAATTATTAATGGAACGAAGATGAATTTCGGTCTATGTAGTTTGGTATTAGTTCAACGATTGAGTAAAATAAATAAAGCAAGTAATATTCTTAAAGAAAAAGGATATTATGAGAATTGGTCGAAAGAAAATTTAGATGATGTAGTTAATTGGAGATTTAATGAGTTATTCATACGCAAGGATTAATTTAGATAAAACAGATTATAGTAAAATGGGGTCAACTGAGATTTTACTTAATCCTGACCCTGCTCAACTTAATGAAATATATTATAAGTATTGCCACTATCATAAGTTCAATAGTGTTATGCCTTTATTTGACAAAGATTATAGAGAAAACGATATATTTGGATATTATAACGGAGATGTGTTAGTTGCATTTAGTATGATAGCAGTATATGATGATGAAAATGCAGAAGCAGTACAATTTGCATGGGATTATGCTAACCCTAAATTACAATTAGGACTAAAAACACTAAAACATGAGTGTGCATATTATAAAGAAAAGGGTTATAAATATTTGTACATCGGCGGAGCAGATGAATATAAAAATAGAATGGACGGACTTGAAGTGATGAGTCCAGTTTCTTGGATTGAAGATAGGTGGACAATAGATGGATTCGAAAAAGTACCAGGTAAATAAAGTTAACGCATACAATGGATGGGATCCATTAAAGCAAGTCATACTCGGTAATGTATTTACTCCAGAGTTCTTTGAAGATATCGGCGACACTAAACTTCGTGACTTACTACAAAAAATACTATACGAAACACAAGAAGACTTGGACGATATTCAAAAATTACTAGAGGATATGGGAGTTGATGTAGTGCGTATGCCTGCAAATAATATTAACCCAATGGGAACTAGTCGTGATGCATATACAAGTTTTACTGAATTCACTGCCGCTGAAGGCAGACACGGACAAGCAAGAGGAATACCTAAACCATGTCTTACACCTCGTGATGATTTTTTAACTCTTGGAGATAAGATATTATATACTACTCATATGTGGAATGATTTTGTAGATGATACCAATAAAATATTTAATCCAGCAATACTTGATTTAGTTTTTCAAGATGCAGTTCAGGCACACAAATCAGGTATTATAACAGAACCACCTCTTAAACCAACGGGACATAGTCCTCAATTTGCAGATAAGTCTCATCATTGGGGATTTTGGGCACCAGCAGTACATCGCGTAGGCAATAGACTTATTATAGACGAAGAAGATTGGTCTAATCTTTCTGAATTCTTACTTAATAGATATCCAGAATATGAAGGCGCAAATGTGGCTATCGGTGGTCATAATGATGGTTCAATGAACTTACCTAGACCAGGACTAGTTGTATGTGGTGATTGGATGGGCCCAGAAGATTTTAAAGATACATTACCTGGATGGGATGTATGTGTAATCAGCACACCAAATCAAATGGCAAGTGATTGGGGTCCATGGTGTGAAGAGAAAATATTAACTGATGGAAGATGGTGGCATCCAGAGGCTAAAGAAAATCCTGAACTTGTTAAATACGTGGATACATGGTTGAATAAATGGGTTGGACAAGCAGAAGAAAGTATATTTGAAGTCAACATGCTTGCCGTTAATCCCGAAGTAAGTCTATCTATGAATTATCAACCCGAAGTACACGCCGCTTTAAAGAAGCACGGAGTTGAAGGAGTCTATTGTAGATTTAGACATAGGAACTTTTGGGATGGCGGATTACACTGTCTAACACTAGATACATATCGTGAAGGCGGTATGCAAGACTATTTTAAATAATTATGAATAAAATGAGAATAACATATGGCGATTGGGTACAACGATACAAAGGTAAAACAATCCAAGAACTAACATTGAGAGAACATAAAGTTTTTCATAAACAATACCAAGCATGGCGTATTGGCAACATAGAGAAAGTATTCTGACTGAATGGACAAGAATAATCATTCATTTTGTACCATTAACTACATACTTTAGAAGCAGATTACTAAATAGAAGTTAGACGAGAACGAGAATGCGGGTGAACCAAACGACCGCAGTAAATAAAAAGCGTGGGAATATTTAATCCTGTTAAAAGGTTTAGAGGAGACATTTACAAAGTGCCAACAATCAAAGAGATAAAAGAATTAATAAGAAACGCAAGAATTCTAAATCTATCTAAAAAATATAAAGAAAATTATAGACCTGTACCAAAACCAGCATTAAGTCCTTTCGTGCTTGGCTATCCAATAGTCAAACAAGACTGGCGTCATGAGGGTATTGATGAAACGAAAAAAGATAATCTGAAAGAAATTCGTAAAGCAGGTTTATAAATCCTTAATTCTCCAGTGTATTACAGATTAATGTCTGTATAATGACATACAACTATTTATCAGATAAATAGAGTATAGAAACTTACTAATTGGAGAATCTTTTGCCAAAGAAAGACATACATCCACTGTATAAAGATATTACTGCTGTGTGCAGTTGTGGAAATACGTGGGAAACAAGGTCAACTCTTACAAAAGAGAAAATGAATTTAGATGTATGTTCTAAATGTCATCCATTCTATACAGGACAGTCTAGGGTTATGGATACTGCTGGTCGTGTTGAGAAGTTTAACGCCCGCTTTAAAGGATTCAAAAGAAAATAGTAAAAAAGTTAGTAAAAGAGTGTACATTTCGCACTAAATATGATATAATAGAGAAAAGATAGTTAAATTAGGAGAAATAAATGGCTTATTCAAAACAAGTGTTAGACCATTATGAAAACCCACGAAACGTAGGTAAAATGGATATAAATGACCCAACAGTTGGTACTGGAATGGTTGGAGCTCCTGCGTGTGGTGATGTTATGAAATTACAAATAAAAATTGAAGAAGGCGTCATAACTGATGCTAAATTTAAGACATATGGATGTGGAAGTGCTATCGCAAGTAGCAGTCTACTAACAGAATGGGTAAAGGGCATGACATTAGACGAAGCACAAGATATAAAAAATACTTCTATTGTAGAAGAACTCGCATTACCACCAGTAAAAATACATTGCAGTGTATTGGCAGAAGATGCAATCAAATCAGCAATCGCCGACTATAGAAAGAAACATTAACAAATGATAACAATTACTGAGAAAGGTGCTGAAAGAGTAAATCACTTTTTAGAAAGTAGGAATTATGGAATAGGACTTAGAGTTAAAATAACAACTACCGGATGTTCAGGATATGCATATCAACTAGAATTTGCTGATGAAAAGAATAACGATGATACTATATTTGAATCAAATGGAGTAACTATTCTCGTTGACCCCAAATCACTAATAATGATTGACGGCACAGAATTAGATTATGTGACAGAAGGCATCAACGCTGGGTTTTCATTTAAAAACCCAATGGAAGATGAAACTTGTGGGTGTGGAGAATCATTCACTCTTAAAAAATAGAGGAATAATATAATGTTGTACGCAAATGGATGTAGTTTCACATACGGCACAGGACTAGCACATAAGGACAAAGCATGGCCTTTTATGTTGGCTGAGAAACTTGGAATAAAAGAAACACAAACTGACGCAGAACGTGGAATTAGTAATCAATACATTGTTAGACAGACTATCACAGTAGTCTCTGAACTACTATCAAAAGGAAAGAAGCCATTTGTTGCAATAGGACTAACTGCACCAAATCGTAGAGAACATTTCATTGAAAGTAAAAATGTATTAATTCATAATATACCATCCCACGAATATCATGGCAATATCAGATTAGATGAAGCAACAAATACTGATTTAGATAAGTTCAATCAATTGTATATGAAACATTTCTGGTCACCTGTTTACGACTTTCACAACTATCTCATTCAAGTTCTGACACTACAAAACTTTTGTGTTGTAAATGAATTAGAATATGTTATATTCAACAGTCTCAACTTAACACCAAATCTACTTGAACCAACAAACTTTACAGAGTTGTGTGAACAAGCAGATATGAAAGATGTATTCTCTCAATTAGATATGGATTGCATCTACGAAGACCAAACATTCTTTACTTATATGTATAATAAAGAGATGTTCTTCCCAACAGAAGGTGATGAACGATATATGCATCCAAATGAAGAAGCACACAACGATTGGGCTGATATATTGTTTGCTGATATTGAGAACACAAGAGCCACGAAGTAAAGTGTTTAGATATGGCGAACACAAGAGAGAAAATGTACTAGACTTTGATTCAGAATATCCAACTATTCGACTCTATGAGCATTCTAAATCTGATAATCCTAACAAATCCAAAAATCGCACTTATAGTAGTCAATGGATGACCCCCGACACTCTAGAAAATTATAAAAAGACTGAGTTCTGGAGACATACTTATGCTCCAGATGAGTTTTATTATGACACAAACGCTAACGGATTCAGATGTGATGACTTCGATACAATGGACTTTACTAAAAAGTCAATTATATATTTGGGATGCAGTCATACATTTGGAGTAGGTCTTCCTGAAGAACATTCTTGGCCTACGATAACACATAACAAATTACAAAAAGAAAACAACACAATATACAACTATATAAATCTTGGTGTTGCCGGGGCAGGCATAGATTATTACCTGCACTACTTGCCATACTTTGCTAAATTTAATCCTGAAATAATAATTTCTTGTACTCCAGAAATAACACGAATTAACTCTATAGACAAGAATAATGTCATATCACATCTAACACCATTTTCAGTTTTAGATAACCATTATCTGAAAACAACAAAGAAACAACTGTCAGCAACAGAAATTATGTATAGAAATTTTATCTTAGAGGGCAATGGCAATTTTGAATATAAAAAAGAAGTAATATTTGCTAATGTCAAATCTATTGCTAAATTATTAAATGCTCAATTCATTGAAATAGATAATTCTGTTTTGATTGAGTGTCATGGCCATGGCGAAGAAGACAACGCAAGGGACTCTGCACATACTGGTAAAATAGCAAATGAAAAGTTTTCTGAGATAGTAATACATAAACTTAAAGAAACAAAATAACATAATGAATAAAAC
>Ga0209816_1002898_pt1 | contig 11928 bp, 13 predicted proteins | sample CoawatmetaG01DNA_FD_187509 | JGI IMG/M metagenome (GOLD analysis project Ga0209816, IMG submission 187509) | Marine microbial communities from the West Antarctic Peninsula - Coastal water metaG017-DNA (SPAdes) (version 2) | ecosystem: Environmental > Aquatic > Marine > Coastal ... | reverse complement strand
GGTATTGTGACTTCAGGGTATGACAGCTAACTTAAGATATCTCAATGCCTCTTTTTTTTCATTTTGCTTTCATGCAGCAATTTTTCTATATTTATATGGGACGTTTAACAGCAACTCGTCACAAAATCTGTTAATTTCAAAACCATTGCAAGTAGAGCTCAAGTTTGAATCTGAGATTAAGTCAGCTCAGCAAGAGACTGTGAATCCTAAATCCCTTGATAGCCGACAGATGCAAAAACAAGTCACCCAAGCAGCTGCATTGGAATCAAGCGAATTAAAGCTAGCCATTGAAGAAAGTATGCTTTATTCCAATCTATCAGACTTATTGGAACAAGAAGAAAGCATCGTTCTGTCTCAGGAACAGGAGCAAATATTTTTTTATAGTCAAAAAATTATTAAAACCATAGAGAATGCTTGGATGAAACCAAGAAATATTCCTGAGGGCTTAGTGGCTAATTTAAGACTGGATATTCAGTCAACTGGCCGTATCTCTAAGGTGTATCTTATAAAAAGTAGTGGCAACATTCGATTTGATAACTCTTCACTTCAAGCCGTCCGGAGGGTGGAAACTCTAAATTTTTTCAACGAAATACCGCCCTCACTTTATAAAAAAGAGTTCAAGAAAATAGCAGTTAGCTTCAAACCATCATGAAAAAAATATCTCTTTTTGTATTATTTGTTTTGCCTTTATTTTGCGCCAGCGAACTTTTTCTAGAAATAACTAAGGGCTCGGAGGATCCATTTAAAGTGGCAATGATCCCTTTTGCTGGAAATGCAAGCGTGTCTAAAAAATTAAATAAAGTTATCCGCAATGATTTAAGTAGAACAGGTGAATTTTCTTTGCTTGATGAGCGTCTATTACTCCCGCTTGAAATAGAAAATGAGGAGATTAACTACCAAGATTGGAGACTGCTTGGAATGGATTATCTGGTAGTAGGCAATATTGTTAAAGAAAAGAATTCTATTGATGTGAGTTATGAGATTTACGATATACAAAAAAGACGAAAAATTCGAAGCTCAAAAGTATTTGGATTACCAACTCAACTTAGGCAGCTTGCTCATTACACCAGTGACGGCATATATGAATCAATTGCAGGAATTAAAGGTATTGCCTCAACTAAGCTTCTTTACGTGAATGAAATTAAATCAGGGGATATTAAATCTAGATATCGTTTGATGTTAGCCGATTCAGATGGAGCCAATGAGCAGACTCTTTTAAATAGCTCAGAACCAATTATCTCACCTTCTTGGTCTCCTGATGGAAAAAATATTGCATATGTATCATTTGAGACGGGCTTGGCTAAAGTTTATATACAAAATATTGCTACCGGTAAAAGAGAATCTGTGCTTTCTCAGAATACTCAGATTAGCTCTCCCTCTTGGTCTCCAGATGGAAAGTACCTTTCTTTAACTTTATACCAAGATGGAAATGCAGAAATATATATTCTTCGCTTGAGAGATAGAACCTTAACAAGGATGACTACTCAATTTGCAATTGACACTGAGTCTTCATGGTCTCCCAAAGGCAACAAAATATTATTTACCAGTGGAAGGTCAGGGTCTGCCCAAATCTATGAATTGGATTTAAGAAGATTGAATGCAAAGCCTAAGAGACTCTCATTTGAGGGTACCTATAATGCTAAGGCTAGCTACTTACCAAATGAAGAGGGTATTATTTTTGTTCATCGTTCAGGCGATGGATTATTTAACATAGCCCTTAAGTACAAAAAAGAAAATTTTGCTAGAATACTTACAGAATCAAAAATGGATGAATCTCCCAGTGTTGCTCCGAACGGTAATATGGTAATATATGGTATAACAGAAGGAGATCAAAGCATGCTTGCTGGGTTTAGCTTAAGTGGAGCTAGCTTTAAACTTCCAGCATCTCAAGGAGAGGTTAGGGAGCCTGCATGGTCAAATTTTTTAAGATAACTATACTCGGACAACACAATTATGAATAAATCTCTTAACATCACTTTTACCTCATTGGCATTTATTATTTTTACATCATGCAGTTCTTTGCAAATAACTGAGGAGTCTGTTTTAAATCAAGCAGCAACAGGAGTTACAGTCTCCCCCAAATCTATTGCAACACAGGCAGTTTTGGCTAATGCTGTTATTTACTTTGAATATGATAGATTCACATTAACTACAGAATCAATTCAAGCATTAAAAGGTGTAGTGGATTTAATGAATAAGAACTCAAAAATTACTCTTTCACTTGAGGGTCATGCTGACGAAAGGGGAACTAGAGAATATAATTTAGCTTTAGGGCAGCGTCGCTCAGAATCAGTTTCAGATTATCTCATTGCAAATGGTATCAAGCGCAGTCAATTATTCGCCATGAGCTATGGAGAGGAGAGACCGCTATCTTTGGGATCTAATGATTCAGCCTGGTCAAAAAATCGAAGAGTAGAAATTAAATAGTTCTAATTTTGATAAGATTTTTTTTTACTGCTCTGCTATCAGCTTCTTTTTTTCTAGAATCTCAAGAAGTTAATGCTAACGATATATTATTTCTTAAAGTTCAAGAGCTCGAGGCTGAGATCTCAAATCTTAGGAGTGAGCTGGAGTCGCAGGCTTATTTGATAGATAAAATTATAAATGAGAATCAAGAAAGAGTAGTTGCTCGCGTTGATTCTGAAAGTTCTATATCCTCAACCGACAATGTATTTAGGTTCGAAGGTATCAATGAAAGTCAAAGTATTGATGAATTATATGAACAAGCTATTTCTGAATTAAATAGTAAAAATTTTATCTCTGCTAAAAAAACTTTTTCATACCTAGCAGATAACTTCAGCGATGATGAAAAAATTCCCCTGAGTATATTTTGGCTAGGAGAGATCGCATTATTAGAATCTAATCTAGAAGAAAGCGAGAATTTTTTTCAATTACTTGCTGTCAATCATCCCGAACATTGGAGAACCCCTTTGGCGCATAAAAAAATAGGTGACATTCTAGTTATGACTGATCAGCCTAGTGCAGCAAAGATTAAATATCAATTTGTTGTGCAAACTTATCCTAGTAATGCTGCCTCTTCTTTAGCCTTGCAGTTATTGGAAAATATGGAATAATCACCTTTTTTATGAAATCCTTTCTAGGGTCGCTAGCTCAGCTGGTAGAGCAGTTCGCTTTTAACGAATTGGTCACAGGTTCGAATCCTGTGCGACCCACCATTAATTTTTCTATTTTTGTAGTGCTAAATTAATGAAATTATTTTTTAACTCCATTACTTCAGCTTTAAAGAAAATCACTTTATCGTTCACGAAAGAATCAATTCTTGCGGGTTTCTTCTTCTTTTTAGTTTTGTGCTCTTGGTATATTTTACGACCCGTAAGAAATGAGATGGCAGTACAAAATTCTGAAATTCTTCCATATCTACTTGGCATTGGAGCACTGGTTATGCTGCTATTGAACCCAGTTTACTCTTGGCTGGCTTCTAGAAAAAATTTAAGGGGTGTTCTAATAGGTTGTTATTCTTTTTTTATTAGCAACTTACTCGGATTTATTATTTTATGGAAATTCTTTGATCTTTCATCCTCTATTTTTCTGAGTCAGATATTTTATATTTGGTGTAATGTGTATTCTTTTTTTGTTGTATCTATTTTTTGGGTTGTCATTATTAATTTGTTCAGAGGGGATAATGCTGCAAATGTTTTTGGAGTAATAGCAGCAGGAGGGTCGTTGGGAGCCTATCTAGGGTCAGAAATTTCTAAACAATTAGCTTCTACATTCAATGAATCAGGCATTATTTTTTTTACAATGATTGCTATAGTTTTTCTTTGTTTGGCTCTAATCGCAGGATTAGTTTTAATGCAGCAATTCTCTAATTTAAAGGGAATCAATGATTCACCTGGGGGGTCAAGTTTTGATGCTATAAAAAATTTAATCTCCTCTTCTCAGATTCGATCTATTGGTCTGTATATGTATCTTTGGACGGCTCTCATGACAGTTCACTGGATTACTTCTGTTGAAATAGTAAATGCCTGGTCATCAGATGGAGGAAATAGGATTGTTTTCTTTAGTCAAATAGAGCAGACAGTAACTATCCTAACTTTATTTACTCAATTTTTCTTAACAGCAGCAATAATGCGTGTTGTCGGATCTAAATATATTTTAATGAGCTACGGTTTTTTATTCACAGGTGTGTTTATTGGTTATTTCTTAGCTCCAACCATTGGGTATGTTTTTGTTGTAACTATTATCTTAAGATTGTTCGAGTACGGAATTAATAAGCCAACAAGAGAATTAATATTCAGCTACCTCAAGAAAGTAGATCGCTATAAATCATCTGTATTTGTTGATACATTTCTTGTGCGTTTAGGGGATTTCTCAGGAAGTGGTTTTATCTTGATTTCCAAATCACTTGGAGTGGTATTCTCTCAGGTACCATTATTAGCAATACCTTTTGCGGGATGTTTAGCTTTACTAGGCTTAAAAATTCCTTCGAAAGAGCAAATTAAATCTTAAAAACCTCTTTTTTGCCCCAATCGATCTTGTGCATATTTAATTTTTGTCATTATTGTCTCTGAGGTTTGAAAAGAACTACCTGAGATTCTGAGTGCGAACCGAAATTGACTAAGGGCGTTTTCTAAGTCACCAAGCAAGAGGTAATACTCACCCCGGCTGAGGTGATATCCTAAAATATTTTTACCAGATCTTTGAATTTCAGAAAGAAGCATCCAAAGATGTGGATCATTATTTTTAGTGATTAAGAGTTCTCTAACAATCTCCTCAGCTTGAATCGTTTTGTTTTGAGCGCTTAGAATATTTGACTTAATAATTGATGCTGGATAATTACCAGGAGAAATTTTTAATACTTTTTCTATTTGCAGTTTTGCTTTTTCTAATTTCTTATCCAAAAGATATATTTCAGATTTGGTAATATTAAGAATTAAATTTTTTGGATATCTACTTAACAATTCATCAACTAGAGTCAAAGCTTTTTCTGAGTTACCCGTTGCTTGCAGAGCCATGAGATAAGCATACTTATTCTCATTGCTTGGACTGTCTTTAGATAACTGCTGAAAGAATCTAATCGAGGCTTGGGGAGAGGAGGAGGCATATTTCGCTTTGAGCCTACCCTTTACAAATTCAAAGTTGATGGTATTTTTCTTCCCTCCTGAAAACTCTATTTGATCAGCCGCATTCAGCGCATCGCTTATTCTTGAAGATGTCACTGGATGGGTTAGAAGAAACTCAGGAGGATTATCACCAGCCAGTTTTCTAATTTTTGCCATATTCTCAAACATTTGGCCCATCGAGGATGGATTATACCCAGCCGCAATTAAATTATTGAACCCAACGCGATCTGCCTCTCGCTCAAATATTCGACTATACCTTAACCGCTGTTGCGCAAGCGCTGCAGGACCAGCCATCATAGCTGTAGGATTATTAGCTACTATTGCTAGGGCGATCGCTGAAACCATTATAAGGGAAGAGGCTAAATTAGTATCTCTTCCCCGAAGGACATTTCTGGCAAAGTGCCTTTGGCTAAGATGAGCCAATTCATGGCTCAGCACAGATGATAGTTGCGCTTCATTTTTAGCATTTAAAAACAATCCACCATTCACACCAATAACTCCGCCAGGCGCAGCAAATGCATTTAATGATTTCTCGTCAATCAATACGATAGTGAAATCCCTATCTTCAACTTGAGATGTCTCCGATAATCTGTATATCAGCAGTTCAGTGTATTCCTGTACTAAAGGATCATTAATAAGAGGTGCTTGAGCATAGACTTGCTCCACAAAACTTTGGCCTAATAATTTTTCTTGTTCAAGAGAGATAACACCTGAAACCCTATCACCAAGATCTGGTAAATTAAGATCTTTTCCTTGAGAGAAAAGTGCCGAGGGAGCAATCAAGGCTATGACTAAAATCCATCTAAGTATCATAGGACTATCTTAGCTTAAGCTAGTTATGCTTACACTATTGGTTAAATTCAATTAATATACAGTTTGTTTGACAACATTAAATATTAAAAGTGCTTGAACATATAAATAATTTATTTAAAAAGATATTTTCTAACGAAGAAACGTTAGTTTTCTCTTTGCTGTTACTTTCTGCCTTTTTTGTGCTCTTTTTCTTAGGAGGAATCCTTACTCCATTTTTAATTAGTATTATTTTTGCCTACCTTCTTGTTGGCATGCAAACCAGACTTGAATCATTCGGAGTTAGAAGCATCATTGCATTTTTGATTACCTATGGTTTCTTTTTATTGCTGGGAGTCGCATTAATGGTTTGGCTTGCTCCTTTGCTCTACCAGCAGCTTCAATCTATAGTTCTAGAGGTTCCAAAATGGCTCAACTCTTTTTTAATATTTGCGCAGGATATTCCAGCTAAATATCCTGACTTGGTATCTTCAGACCAAATTACTGTATTTTTAGAAACCCTTTCAGGACAAATTACTACCTTATCTCAAGATTTTATTAAGGCTGGCATTACCGGAATTCAAAGCACAGTTACGGTTGCAATAAATTTAGTTTTATTGCCAATTTTAGTTTTTTTCTTTTTATTTGACAGAAAAGAGATTATCTCAGGTTTATTGAGCATTCTTCCAGCAGAGAGGATGATGCTAAAAAACATCTGGATAGAGATGGATGGGCAACTGAGTAATTATGCAAGAGGCAAGGCAATTGAAATTGTTATTGTGGGAAGTTTAGCGGCAGTTATTTTTCTTTACTTTGACTTAGAATATGTTGCTCTTTTATCGGTATTGGTTGGTTTTTCAGTATTAATTCCATATCTGGGAGCTTTTATAGTAACCATCCCTGTTGCGATCATCGGGCTATTACAATTTAATTTAACTTTTGATTTCTGGCTCCTCATGGGTTCGTATCTTGCATTGCAAATACTAGATGGAAATTTATTAGTTCCGATATTGTTTTCTGACGCTGTTAAGCTTCATCCAGTAATGATTATTCTTGCTGTATTTGTCTTCGGAAGTCTGTTTGGATTTTGGGGAGTCTTTTTTGCCATACCAATAGCTACGCTGATTAAGGCTATATGGAATGCATGGCCTGAAAAGTTAGTTGACTAGCCAAATTATGAGGTTATCTCTTTTACAGCCTCCAAGACTTCCTGAACATGCCCTTTGACCTTAACACCTCTCCATTCTTTTCTAATTTTTCCAGATGAATCAATAATGAATGTGCTTCTATCAACTCCCATGTATTCTCTTCCGTACATAGATTTTAATTTCATCACATCAAATGCTTTGCATACTTTTTCATCTGGATCGGAGAGAAGCTCAAATGGGAAGCTTTGATTAGATTTAAACTTCTCATGAGATTTAATTGATTCTCTAGATATACCCAAAATCTCCGTATTCATCTTTTTAAATATTTTGTAACTATCTCGAAATTCTTGGCCTTCTGTTGTGCATCCCGGAGTACTATCTTTTGGGTAAAAATATATCACAACGTTCATTCCCTTGAAGGAAGAATTTTCAACTATTTGATCATTTGTTGCATCAGCTTTAAATGTTGGACATTTTTTACCTACTAGATTTTTAGCCATTATTTTTCTCGAAAAAAGTGTATAGTTTCATTTTTTACTGAAAATAGAAATGATGCAACCCCTCCAAGGCAGTTTTGTGGCTCTAGTGACACCTATGCGTACCGATGGATCATTGGACTATGAATCATTAGAATCGTTAATTGACTGGCATATTCAATCAGGAACCAATGGCATTGTTGCCGTTGGAACAACAGGAGAGTCTGCAACTGTCTCTGTCATGGAGCACCTTAAAATCATCGAGCAGACTATTGAGTTTGTTGATGGAAGAATCCCTGTGATTACTGGTACAGGAGCAAATTCTACCCAGGAAGCTATAGAGCTAACGCAAACCGCTGCATCACTAGGTGCTGACTTCGCTTTAATAGTTACTCCTTATTATAACAAACCCAATCAAGAGGGGCTTTATCAGCATTATATGAAGATTGCTGATTCTGCAGAAATACCTCAAATTTTATATAACGTCCCATCTAGGACAGCATGCGATCTCAGGCCAGAGACTGTTTCTAGGCTTTCCTATCATCCTAATATAGTTGGGATAAAAGAGGCGATAGATGATCCTGCGCGTTTGGACGAATTAATGTCTATTCGAGAGAGAGTGAGTGATCAAAAATATTTTGCTGTTTTATCTGGAGATGACCCGACTTTTAGCCAGTTCATGTCAACAGGCGGAGATGGCGTCATATCAGTTGCAGCTAACATTCTTCCAAGTCAAGTTGCCAAAATCTGCGGGCTTAATCTTGAGGGGCACCATGAGGATGCAAAAGAACTAAATGAGATGTACAGAAATATTTTTGAACTTTTGTTTATTGAATCTAATCCAATACCAGTAAAATGGATGTTAGAGCAAATGACAAAAATTAATTCGGGCATTCGCTTGCCGCTGGTATCTTTAGATTCTCAGTATCATGATGCTATAAAAAATGAGATGATTAAATTAAAACTACTATGACAAATATTCAATCTTTTTGCTCTTTATCATTAATAATATGCGCTACTTCGTGTTCATATATTTCCGGTCCAGAAGGAATGTTCCCCGAAACTAAATATAGATTTTTTGAAGAGGAAGTCAATCCAGATCTAACTTTAGAAGATGGGGATTTAGCAATTCTTACTGATGATCATTATCCTCCAATTACGGAAGGTATTGCTCCTGCTGAAGAGCAAGATATTCCTGCTCCCAGACAAATTTTTTCTTCAGGAGAGTCTAATGAAGTTCAATTAAGAAGGTTGGGAGAATTAATGTGGGTCTACATTGAAACTATGCCTTCAACAGCCTGGCCAATTGCCAAGAATTATATTGAAGCCTCTTCTATGTCAATAGTTACCGCAAATCCAGACACTGGCATATTTACAATTGAACATTCTGAAAATCTAAATTTACAGCTAGTTATTGAGCACGGTATTAAGGAAGCTTCAACAGAGATATTCCTTAGATCAACCACAAACTTGGATGGCGTTAGTGAAGATTTAGACTCTAGCTTTATACAAACTGAGCTTGAAAAAATTGTGCAGTATTTTGCTAGCTCAGTTTCTTCATTTGCCGGCACCTCGCTTGCAGCTCAGAACCTCAATGATAGAAAAAAAGCTAAAATTTTTAATCTCAATAATCAAACAATGATTGAGTTAGATTTAGGCTTCGATAGGGCTTGGTCAGCTGTGAGCAGGGCACTTACAGCAGGCAACATTACCTCAAATGATATAGATAGAGATAATGGAATATTCTTAGTAAGCTATTCTGCAGAATCTGAAAAGAGCAGTTGGTTTTCTTTCTTAAATTTTACAGACAATGAAAATAATGATTCTTTATTGCTTAATGAAGTAGCTGAATTTAAAATTATTCTTACAACCAAGGAAGGTAAAACAAATATTTTAGTTAAATCCCTAGATGGTGCTAATGAGGAAGCTGAGCAGCTCATCTCTAAAATTAATGAATTATTGAGTTAAAACTATGGAAAAATTATCACAAATTACCACCGGTAAAGCAAAATCTTTATTTGCTACCTCTAATCCAGAGCATCTAATTATGGAATTCAGAGATGATACTTCTGCCTTTGACGGCAAGAAAATGGAGGCATTGGATAATAAGGGGAAGGTAAATAACCAATTCAATGCATTTGTTATGGAGTTTTTAGCTTCTAAAGGCATTGAAACTCATTTTATTGAGCTTGTCTCAGGCAACGAATCACTTGTCCGTAAGCTGGAGATGTTTCCCATAGAATGTGTCGTTAGAAATAGAGCTACAGGCTCGCTGTGCAAAAGATTGGGTATTGAAGATGGTTTGATACTAGACCCGCCACTGTTTGAATTTTTCTTAAAAGATGATGCTTTGGGCGACCCTTTAATTAACGATCATCATATTGAGTCTTTTGGCTGGGCTTCTCAAGAGCAAGCTGATGCAATGAGGGAATTGAGCTTAAAAGCTAATAATATTCTTGTTGATTTTTTTAAAGAAGCTAATCTTATTTTAGTTGATTACAAATTAGAATTTGGAATTTTTAATGGCAAAATGTTGTTAGCAGATGAGTTTACGCCCGATGGTTGTCGCTTATGGGATAAGGATACTTTGACTAAAATGGACAAAGATAGATTTCGTCAAGATCTGGGTAATGTCATTGAAACTTATGGGGAAGTTGCCGAAAGATTAGGAATGCAAATAAAACTTGACTAATTAACTCGGGTATTCATAATACTCACATGAATTTTACCACCAAGAGTCGCTATGCGGTCAACGCATTAGCAGATCTTGAATTTTTATCGCTTGACTCTACGCCGGTTGCTTTAAAAGATATTGCTAATAGACAGGGTATTGATCTTGCTTATTTAGAGCAATTATTTAGAAAGCTTAGAGTGGCTGGGTTGGTTGATAGTATTAGAGGTAGGAATGGTGGATATGTTTTTGCTATTGAGCCAAAACATATTTCAATTAAGGACATTATGCATGCCGTTGAAGAAAATCTAGACTCTACAAACTGTGCTGGCACGGCCACATGCCATGCAGGCAAAAGATGTAACTCTCACCAGCTATGGGATGACTTAAACAATGTTGTGGATAGTTTTTTAAGGGATATTTCAATTGCAGAGCTTGCTGAATCACCTAAACAACCACATATTAAATTAATGGAAATACAATAATGAGTACTGACATAAACCTACCAATCTATCTCGATTATGCATCTACGACCCCAGTAGATCCTCGAGTTGCCCAAAAGATTTCTGATCATTTAACTTTAGATGGAAATTTTGGTAATCCAGCATCACGCTCGCATAAATTTGGTTGGAAGGCAGAAGAATCGGTTGAGGAGGCTAGGTCGCATGTAGCAAACTTGGTTGGTTGCGATCCTCGAGAAATTGTGTGGACATCTGGTGCCACTGAAGCAAATAATCTAGCTATCAAGGGCATTGCAAATTTCTATCAGGTAAAAGGCAAGCATATAATTACTTCTAAGATTGAACATAAAGCTGTATTGGATGCATGTAGGCAGCTTGAAAGAGAAGGCTTTGAGGTTACTTATTTAGATCCCACAGAAGGCGGCCTTATAACTACCAGCTTAATAGATAGCGTTGTAAGAGATGATACTGTTCTGATTTCAATCATGCACATTAATAATGAGCTTGGCACGGTCAATAATCTTCATGAGATAGGATCTTATGCAAGAGAAAAAGGCATCTTTTTTCATGTGGATGCCGCTCAAAGTACTGGTAAAGTAGAAATAAACTTGTCTGAACTACCCGTAGATTTAATGTCCTTTTCTGCTCATAAGACATATGGCCCTAAAGGAATTGGTGCTTTGTTTGTATCTCGTAAACCACGAGTAAGAATTGAAGCTCAGATGCATGGAGGTGGCCATGAAAGAGGGATGAGATCTGGTACCTTGCCAACACATCAAATTGTTGGAATGGGAGAAGCTTTTAGAATTGCCAAAGAGGAAATGTTTTCTGATAAAAAGAAAATCGAAGCTCTCCATAAAAAGTTTTACGACTCTGTTTCAAAGATTGAAGAAATTTATGTGAATGGAGATATGAAAAATAAAGTTAGCAATATTCTAAATATTAGCTTTGCATACGTAGAAGGAGAATCTTTAATCATGGCCTTAAAGGATATTGCGGTGTCTTCAGGGTCCGCTTGCACCTCTGCAAGTTTAGAACCTTCATATGTATTAAGAGCACTGGGAAGGAAGGATGAACTTGCATCTAGCTCTATAAGATTTTCCTTTGGTCGATTTACCACTGACGAAGATATTGAATACACACTGTCTCTAATTAATCATGCTGTTGAAAGACTTAGGGAGCTATCACCCCTATGGGAAATGTATCTTGATGGCATTGATCTTGATACAGTGGATTGGCAAACGCATTAAATATTGGGAGGTATTTATGGCATATAGTAAAAAAGTAGTTGATAAGTTT
>Ga0209816_1002897_pt1 | contig 11928 bp, 12 predicted proteins | sample CoawatmetaG01DNA_FD_187509 | JGI IMG/M metagenome (GOLD analysis project Ga0209816, IMG submission 187509) | Marine microbial communities from the West Antarctic Peninsula - Coastal water metaG017-DNA (SPAdes) (version 2) | ecosystem: Environmental > Aquatic > Marine > Coastal ... | reverse complement strand
GAGTCAACTATTGAAGATTCAGAGGTTGGTTTTACCGTTTTCCAGAAAAAACTAGAATATGAACCTCCAAAGGCAGATATTTGGAGATATACGAGTAAAAATGTGAATCAAGAGTATTTATTGGAAGATGGCTCTGAATTAATTTTTGATGGAATCAAGGTAAAACCAAATGCATCCTCTTTAAGAGAGGATTTGTACTAATATGCCAAACAATCTAAGATATGAAAGAAAATTTTATTCGAATGATATTAGTGTTTCACAAATACTAAATTATTTTTTAACACACCCCTCGTCTTTTAAGACTGCTTACCCTGATAGGTTTGTTAATAATGTTTACTTTGATACTAATGAATTTAATATGTTTCGTCATGGGGTTGAAGGGGACTCTCAACGTATTAAAGTTAGAATGAGGTGGTATGGTGATATGGAGAGTTCTGAAATTACTCCAACTCTTGAATTAAAAAGAAAATTTGGTCATGTAGGTGATAAGATGAAGTGGAAGCTTTCTACTTTTCAAACAACTCAGGCAATGCTTAAAGCTGCCCAGAAAGTGGATTTATTATTAGATAGCAATGCAACTGATTATTCTGTACTCTATACAATATTACCACTTTTAAGGCCAGTTTTGATCAATAGGTATAAGCGAAAGTACTTAATTTCCGCAGATCAAAAGTATCGAATTACTGTTGATACTGGAATGAGTTATTATCCTAATACAACAAATATACCTAAATTACAAAATTCTGAAAAAACTGATGGAATAATCGTTGAAGTTAAATATTTGCCTTGCGATCATGAGGGTGTAAGTGTAATTACGAGCAAGATTCCAATCAGATTAAGTAAATTTTCAAAATATTTGAATGGTGTGGAAATGCTTTTTAAATCAAATAGGTTGCTCGTATAATTAATTACTATTAATTAAAAAAACATGAAAAATAAAAATTATTCTATCTGTGTTAATTGCATTATGGATTCGTCTGATCTGGGCATTTCATTTGATAAAAATGGTCATTGTGACTACTGTCAAAACTTTAACTCAATAATTAATCCAAGTTGGGATACTGGTGAAAAAGGTAAAGAAAAGCTTTTTCAATTAGCTGATAAAATTCGAAAAGAAGGAAAAGGGAAAGATTTTGACTGCATCATTGGTATTAGTGGTGGATTAGATAGTTCTTATGTGGCATATGTAGTCAAAGAAAAGATGGGGTTAAATCCCTTACTATATCATGTTGATGCTGGTTGGAATACCGATCAAGCGGTAGGAAATATTGAAAAGCTTGTTGATGGCTTGGGACTCGATCTTTATACTGAAGTGATTAATTGGGAAGAGATGAAAGACCTCCAAGTGGCTTTTCTCAATTCACAAATACCTGACCAAGATTTACCTCAGGACGCAGCTTTTTTTTCAAGTTTGTATAAATTTTCTCGAAAGCATAAGATTAAAACAATCATAACAGGCTCTAATCTCTCAACAGAGTGTTGTCGTGAGCCTGAGGAATGGGGTGGTTATCTGGGAATAGATAAGCTTCTTTTTAATGACATACATAATCGATTTGGTAAAAAGAGACTCGATTCATTTCCTTTAGTTGATATTTTATTATCTAAAATTTATTATCAGCAAGTACTCAGAATGAAAGTAGCTGCGCCATTAAACCTAATTCCTTACATTAAAAAAGATGCTGAAGATGAGCTTGAGCGGCTTTTTGGTTGGAAAAAATTTCAACACAAGCATCATGAATCTAGATTTACTCGTTTTTTTGAAGACTATTGGTTACCACGTAAGTTTGGTTTTCAAAAAAGGCGCGCACATTTTTCAAGTTTAATTATGACTGGACAAATGTCACGAAGTCAGGGGCTAGAAAGAATTTCTAAACCTGAAATGGATGAGCATTTTTTACAGCAAGAATTCGATTATGTTGCTAATAAGTTAGATCTAACTAGAGACCAATTACAAGAAATTTTTGAAGGTCAAAATAAAACCTACAAAGATTATCGAAATAAGCGTTCAATAATTGGGTTTGGAGCTAATATTCTAAGTCTATTAGGCCTAGAGAAAAGGTATTTTCGATGATAAGTATAGTAGACTATGGGCTTGGTAATGTTGAAGCTTTTTTGACAATTTACAAACGTTTAGGTTTTGAAGCTAATCTAGCAAAAACTGAGTCTGATTTAAGTTTGGCTACTAAGATTATTCTCCCAGGTGTTGGTGCTTTTGATCATGCGATTCAATTACTAAATCAATCAGGTATGCGAGAAGCCATAGAAACTTTAGTACTAAAAGATAAGGTTCCTATTCTAGGTGTTTGTGTAGGAATGCAAATGATGGCAAGTTCAAGTGATGAAGGAGTTTTACCAGGTTTAGGGCTAATTCCTGGAAGGGTTCGCTCATTTTATTCTAATAAAAATGCTTCAAATTTACCATTGCCTCATATGGGTTGGAATAACATAAATCCAAAATCAGGAGAGCCGTTGTTTGTAGAAATTGAAAAAAATGCAAGGTTTTATTTTTTACATTCTTATTATTTTGAATCTAGTGAGCCTTCAAATGAAACTGCTAATGTATTTTATGGTTTTGATTTTAGTTGTTCAGTTTCTGCAGGCAATATTCATGGCGTGCAGTTTCATCCTGAAAAAAGTCATCATTTTGGCTCCCAATTATTAAAGAACTTTGCGAAAATTTAAGATGCTACTACCTAGAATTATTCCTTGTTTATTGATTCATAAAGGAGGTCTAGTGAAGACAATAAAATTTGAAAATCCTAAGTATCTTGGTGATCCCATAAATGCTGTTAAGATTTTCAATGAAAAGGAGGTGGATGAGTTAATTGTGCTAGATATTGATGCATCTGTTAATAATTCTGAGCCAAGTTATGGAGTTATATCTAAGCTAGCTTCTGAATGCACAATGCCCTTGTGCTATGGAGGTGGTATAAAGACAAAAGAGCAGGCAAAGAAGATTATCAGTTTAGGAGTTGAGAAGATAGCAATAAGCTCTGCAGCAATTTACGACACCTCCATTATTACAGAAATTTCTAAAGAGTTAGGCAGGCAAAGTGTAGTAGTGAGTTTAGATATTCGAAAAACAAGGTCTTTATCTGGAGACCGATATGAAATTTGTTCACATAATGCTAGTCAAGTTCATAATCTTGATTTAATGAGCTTTATAAGGCTGGCTGAAGAAGCTGGTGCCGGGGAAATTCTAATTAACTCTATTGATTGCGATGGTTTGATGAGTGGCTATGATATTTCATTAGCGAAACAAGTTAAAAAAGAATTAAGCATTCCTATGACATTTTTAGGGGGAGCAGGCTCTTTTGAACACATACAGAGTTTAATACAAGAATGTGGAATTATTGGTGCAGCAGCAGGTAGTTTGTTTGTCTTTAAGGGAAAGTACAAGGCTGTATTAATTAATTACCCTGAGACTGGGAGAAAAATAAAAATATTTGATTCTATGGTCGTATAATTATATATATTTTTGAATTTAAACCTAAAAATAACTTAATAATAACCTAAAATAATACAATGCTTAAAAATAAAACATTACTTATTACAGGCGGTACTGGGTCTTTCGGTAATGCTGTTCTAAAAAAATTTTTAGATTCAGAACTTAAAGAAATTCGTATTTTTAGTCGTGACGAGAGTAAGCAAGATGATATGCGAAGGCATTATAATAACTCAAAAATCAAATTTTATATTGGTGATGTCCGTGAATACCAGTCAATTTTAAACGCAGTCAGAGGGGTAGATTTTATTTTTCATGCTGCTGCCCTAAAGCAAGTACCTTCTTGTGAATTCCATCCTTTAGAGGCAACAAAAACAAATGTTCTAGGAACTGAAAATGTTCTAGAGGCAGCAATTATCTCTGGAGTTCAGCGAGTTATTTGTTTAAGTACTGATAAAGCTGTTTATCCTATTAATGCCATGGGTATTTCAAAAGCTTTAATGGAAAAAGTGGCTATTTCAAAGTCAAAAAATAGTGATTCAACTGTTATTTGTGTTACTCGATATGGGAATGTTATGGGTTCTCGTGGCTCTGTAATACCATTATTTATCAATCAGATTCGCTCAGGCAAAGCCTTAACAATTACTGATCCTAACATGACTCGTTTTATGATGACATTAGAGGGTGCAGTTGAACTTGTTCTGTATGCATTTGCTAAGGGTCAACCTGGAGATATCTTTGTTCAAAAGTCACCTGCAACAACAATTGATATACTTGCTCATTCAATAACTGATTTAATGGGTGTTCCTGATCATCCAGTTGATGTAATGGGGACGCGTCATGGTGAGAAGCTTTTTGAGGCTCTATTAAGTAGAGAAGAGATGGCTTCTGCGGAAGATATGGGTGATTACTTTCGTATTCCAGCAGACTTACGAGATTTAAACTATGCCAAGTTTTTTGAGGAAGGTGAGGAAAAAATATCATTTTCTGAAGACTATAATTCTCATAATACAGATCGCTTAGATTTTAATGGTATGAAATTACTATTAATGAAGAACTCTTTTATAAAGGCTGCTCTTAGAGGTGACTCTAAGGATCTGGAAAGATAAAATGCGAGTTCTTGTAACTGGTAGCCGTGGATTTATTGGTAAGAATTTAACTGTTCATTTAAATGAGTTTAAAGGTTTCTCTACTTTGTCCTTCACTCGAGAAGACTCTTTTAAAATCCTTTCAGAGTATGTCAATCAAGCTGATGCAATTGTCCATCTTGCCGCTGTAAATAGACCTGATGATGATTTAGAATTTGAAACTGTAAATGTTGAGCTAACTTCAGCTATTTGTGATTTAATAAAAAACACTGGCAAAAAAATACCTCTTATTCTTGCTTCATCAATCCAAGTTGGCCTTGATAATCCTTATGGAAAAAGTAAACATAAAGCCGAAGTAATTGTTGAAAAGTTTTCTATAGAAACAGGTAATCCTGTTGTAATTTATCAACTCTCTGGAGTCTTTGGTAAGTGGTGTAAGCCTAACTATAATTCTGTTGTAGCTACCTTTTGCCATAATATTGCAAATAACCTTCCTATAAAAATCAATAACCCGTCGAAAAGTATACGTCTCATATATATTGACGATGTTGTAAGAGAAATTATAAGATTGCTTCAGCAGAAAGCTAATGGCTTTTCTCGATTGTCTGTTGAGCCTGAATATTCCATTACACTTGGTATGCTAGGAGAACAAATTAAGAGCTTTAAAAATTCTCGCACTAGTTTGATTTCTGACCCTGTAGGAACTGGATTACTTCGAGCATTATACTCAACCTATGTTAGTTATTTGTCCCCTGATAATTTTTCGTATATGCTTCCTGAAAATGTAGATGAAAGAGGTAAATTTGTTGAAATTCTTAAAACAACTAATTGTGGTCAATTTTCCTTTTTTACTGCGCATCCTGGAGTTACCCGTGGTGGCCATTATCATCATACTAAGACTGAGAAATTTTTAGTAATAAAAGGATCGGCTCATTTTAAATTTCGTAATATTTCAACTAATGAAGCCTATGAACTTTATACTTCAGAAGATGAGTTTCGAGTAGTAGAAACAGTTCCAGGTTGGAGTCATGATATAACTAATATTGGAAATATTGACATGATTGTTATTTTGTGGGCAAATGAGATTTTTAACAACCAGCTTCCAGATACAATTTCTTGTGAGGTTTAATATGAAAAAAATGAGAGTAATGACATTTATTGGAACTCGACCAGAAATTATCCGATTGTCACGCACAATAGCAAAGCTTGATGATTGCTGTGATCATATACTAGTTCATTCAGGACAGAATTATGACTATGAATTAAATGAAGTATTTTTTAAGGACCTTGAAATTCGAAAACCTGATTATTTTTTGAATGTCGCTGGTAAAAGTCCTGCAGAGACAATTGGTAATGTTATTATTGAAGTTGATAAAGTGCTGGATGAAGTTCGGCCAGAAGCAATGTTAATTTTGGGAGATACAAATAGTTGTCTTGCTGTAATTCCTGCCAAGAGAAGAAAAATTCCAATATTTCATATGGAGGCTGGTAATAGATGTTTTGATCAAAGAGTTCCAGAGGAAATTAATCGTAGAATCATTGATCACACCGCAGATATCAATTTAACGTATAGTTCTATTGCGCGTGATTATTTGATAAGTGAAGGCCTTCCCCCTGATATGATTATTAAAACTGGCAGTCCAATGAATGAAGTCTTATCTTATTATCAAAATGGTATTGAAAAATCTGATATTTTGGAGAGGTTAGAATTAGATGAGGGGCAGTTCTTTGTTATTAGTGCTCACCGAGAAGAAAATATTGATTCAGAACAGAATTTTCGAAAACTAATTGAAGTCTTGAACAGTATTGCAGAGAAATATAATCTACCTGTTATAGTTTCTACACATCCTAGAACGCAAAGACGTATAGATGTTTCTAAAGTAAAAATCCATGAAAAAATTCAATTATTAAAGCCACTTGGATTTAAAGATTATAACAAGCTACAAATTTCATCAAAAGTTGTTCTTTCAGATAGTGGTACTATTAGTGAAGAGTCATCAATTCTTAATTTTCCTGCTTTAAATATTCGTGAATCTCATGAACGACCTGAAGGAATGGAGGAGGCAGCTGTAATGATGGTTGGACTTGAAATCGAGCGAATATTTCAAGCAATCGCTATATTAGATAATCAACCGAAAGGTCAGACAAGAACTTTGAGTAAAGTTTCTGACTATAGTGTGCCAAATGTCTCTGATAAAGTGGTTAGGATTATTCATAGTTATACCGACTATGTAAAAAGAGTTGTTTGGAGACAATATTAAGTAATTAAAGATGCGTATTCTTATAGTTACACAATATTTTTGGCCTGAGAATTTTAAAATTAATGATTTAGTTGATGAGTTAGTAAAAAGAAATCACCAAATTACTGTTTTAACTGGGAAACCAAATTATCCAGATGGGGAAATTTTTTCAGAGTTTAAAAAAAACCCGTCATTTTTTAATCAATTTAATGGTTCTAATGTTATAAGGGTTCCTTTATTGAAAAGAGGGAGAGGTGGTTCATTAAGATTAATTATGAATTACTTTTCTTTTTTTATATCTGCGACTTTGGTAGGGGGCTGGAAACTAAAAGGAAGGCAGTTTGATATAATTTTTGTTTTTCAACCTTCACCAATTACAGTCGGTTTACCAGCAATTTTTTTTAAAAAGTTAAAAAAAATACCTGTAGTATTTTGGGTTTTAGATTTGTGGCCAGAATCTCTTGAAACAGTTAGCTTAGATAAATCAAATTTTGTTATGAAGCTGGCTGGTATGTTAGTTTCATTCATATATAAACGCTGTGATCTAATTCTTGGAGTATCCAAGCCTTTTTGTGATGGAATTTCCGATTATTGTAAAGATCATAATAAAATTAAATATTTTCCAAGTTGGTCTGAAAATGTATTTTCTAATTTAACAACATCTCGAGTTACAGAAATTGAGCAATATAAAGACACATTTAAAATTTTATTTGCGGGCAATATAGGAGATATGCAAGATTTTCCTTCGATACTTAAAACTGCAGAAATACTTAAAGGTAAAAAAGCAAAAGTTAAGTTTTTTATTGTTGGAGATGGCCGTTCATTGGAGTGGCTAAAGTCAGAAATTGTTTCCCTCAAATTACAAGAATATATCTATCTATTGGGTCGCCATCCACTTGAATTAATGCCATCTTTTTATGCATCGGCTGATGCTCTTTTATTGACTCTTAAATTGCATCCAGTGCTTTCTATGTGGATACCTGGTAAAGCCCAATCTTATATGTCAGCAGGAAAGCCTATATTAACTATGTTGTCAGGTGAGGGTTCACGTATTGTTGAGGAGGCTAATTGTGGTTATATTGCAAGTTCAGGGGACTATAAAAAACTTGCACAAAATATCCTCATAATGTCTGAATTGTGTGAAGAGAAATTAGATAAACTTGGTAATCAAGCTGTGATTTATGTTAAACAAGAATTTGATCGAAATAAGTTAATAACTAAGTTAGAAAACTGGTTTACTGGTCTTTATGAAAGCTTAAAAGAAAGAAAATTATGATTTTATTAACTGAAGCCTTACGCTTTTTGGGTCTTGGGTAATTTAAGCTTCTAAGTATTTTTATAAGCTCTTCTTAATGCTTCTATAGTTCACTATTTATCCCAAAAGTTTAATGTAAATTTGATAATTCAGCTTTCAATTCTTGCTAAAGTTGAACCAGATTTTGAATATATGAAGCTTCAATCCTTTTGGTTTGATTTAAAAACTTTATGGATGAAATTTTTTTAAAGTGATTAAAAGAGGTGGCAGTTTTCACATTGATTAAGCAATATGATAAAATCCCAACTTAGTTGGTAACATTGAATTAATATCGGTTAAATTAGATAAAATTTATGATGTTATTTACCCAATGAACTTTGGGAAGAATTATTGGTTAAGGGTTGTATTTAGGCATTAAAAATGGACTATTTAATCCAGAAAATGGTTTAGGAAGAAAATAAATCTTTAAAAAAATAAATTATAAAAGACGAAATGGAGATAAATTATGAAAGATGAAGAAGGAGTAAAAGATTTTTTTTCAAGTTATGCTGAAGATTTTGACTCTATATATGGGGATGGAAAGCCACGGAATCTATTTAATAGAATTACGGATAAATTATTTAGACAATCAATGTATGAGAGGTACAAAAGAACGATTGATTTTTTAACTGATAGCGATGTAAAAACTGTTATAGATGTTGGTTGTGGATCTGGAAGGTACTCTCTAGATCTAGCTAAAAATGGGATGGCAGTTACAGGTGTTGATTTAGCACAAGAGATGTTAAATATTGCTAGAACTAATACTCAAAAGGCAGGATTTGAAAGTAATACATATATTGTTGGTAGTTATTTTGATGTTGAAATCCATAAAAAACACGATGCTGCTATTTTAATGGGATTGTTTGACTATATTAGTAATCCAGAGGAGTTATTTTTTAAGTTAAAGAGGGACACAAGTAAGTATATTCTTGCTAGCTTTCCAAAACCTGGTGGATTCTTGGGCTGGCAGAGAAAAATTAGATACAATATGAGAAAGTGCCAACTTTTTTATTATTCTAAAGAGTCACTTGAGAATTTATTGAATGCATCAGATATCTCTAATTATGAAATACAAGACAACCATCGTGAGTATTTTTTAATCGCCAAGTTAGATTAAAAAAAATACCTAAATAAATACTTAAACTATATATGTTTTGTGTAATATTGAATACCAAACAAGTTAGTAATAGAGTAATGGAATTTAATGATTTGGAAGTTAATTTAATAAATTATGATGCAAGATGAATATTATCACTTTTGATATTGAAGAATGGTATCACATTAGGTTTGATGATGAATTTCTGAATAATTCACAACTTTTAAATAGCTTAGAAAAAAGACTTGATTACAACATTAATTTAATTTTGGATATGTTAGATCGGCATAATCAAAAGGCAAGTTTTTTTTGTTTAGGCGAAGTTGCAAGAAACTCGCCAGGAGTTATAAAGCTTATCGATGATAGAGGGCATGATATTGGGTGTCATTCTGATAGTCATCGTCTTGTTTCTTTAATGTCAGAGCAACAATTTAGTGATGATCTATATACTGCTCTAGAATGCATTCAAGATGAAATAGGCAAGAAAGTTTATATGTATAGAGCCCCTGCTTTTAGTATTACTAATGCTAATATGTGGGCCTTGGATGTTATGATCGATCAAGGAATTACAATAGATTCTTCTATATTTCCAGCATCAAGAGATTTTGGTGGAATTTCTAATATTGCCTTTCCAGCCCCTAAAAAAATTATTACACCATCTGGAGGCTCAATCAAGGAGTTTCCTATGAGCGTAACTAGTATTCTTGGAAAAAAAATGATATTTACAGGTGGAGGTTATTTTCGATTATGGCCTTATTCAGTAATTAAACATATTGTTGCAAAAGAGAGCTACACGATGACTTATTTTCATCCTAGGGACTTTGACTATAGGCAACCTAGGTTAGAAGGTTTGAGTTTAGCTAGAGAGTTCAAATCTTACTTTGGCCTTAAGAAGGCTTTAAATAAAATGGATTTACTGTTGAATGATTTTGATTTTGTATCTATCAGTGAGGCAGATAGACTAATTGATTGGAATGATTTGAATGAGTAAAAATGCATTAATAACAGGGGCAACTGGGTTCGTTGGAAAGAGATTGATAAGTTTTCTTAATATAAAAAATTACAATGTAAGAACCATCTCAAGAAATATAAACTCTGATTACGAAAACATTATATGTGATTTTGAAAGAGAATTGATACCCAAAAATTGCTTGAATGGTATTGATACTGTTTTTCATTTGTCTGGAGTTGCTCACGATGTTCGTGATGCAACTAAAATCCGTAATGTTTATCAAAAGGTTAATGTGGATGCAACAATAAGATTAGCTAAGCTAGCTATAAAGTCTAATGTTAAAAGGTTTGTATTTGTTAGTAGTATTAAGGCGGGTGGAAATCCTGTTTTTGGCCAATGTGCAAGTGAAAAATCAAAAACTCAACCTGATGGTTTATATGGTGAAACCAAAAGAGAAGCTGAACTAGCATTACTAGATATTACCAAGAAGTCAGATATTCATATCTCTATCATTCGCCCTTCATTGGTTTATGGTCCAAATGTTAAAGGTAATTTACAATTAATGTTGTCGGGCATTAAAAAAGGCTGGTTTCCTCCTTTGCCTGAAACTAGCAATAAAAGGTCAATGATCCATGTAGATGATTTAGTTCGAGCAATTTTAATGGTAGCTGATGATGATCGTGCTAATGGAGAAATATTTATTGCGACAGATGGTACTCCACATTCTTCTCGTGAGATTTATGAGGTTATGTGTAGGCTTGCTGATAAATCTATTCCAAAGTGGGTTGTGCCGATAGCTTTATTTAAGATGATAGCTACTATTAGTCCCAGCATGAAGTATAAAGTGAATAAATTATTGGGAGATGAATGCTATTCTTCTGAGAAATTGCAAGCGCTTGGATTTAGCCCACAATTATCTATTAGGGATATGAATGAAACGTCTTTTTGACCTAATGTTGTCAGTCATAGTATTGATTGTCTTTTTTTTTCCAATGATAGTAATTGCTGTATTTATTGCACTAACCTCAAAAGGGCCAGTTTTTTATTTTTCCAAAAGAGTTGGACGTCAAAATATGCTTTTTAATATGCCAAAATTTCGTTCAATGAAAATTGATACACCAGTTGTAGCCACTCATTTAATTTCTGAAGTCGATGAACACCTTTCTCCAATTGGTGGTTTTCTTAGAAGATATAGCTTAGATGAACTTCCTCAGATTTTTTCAATTATAAAAGGTGATATGAGTTTTGTTGGCCCTCGTCCTGCATTATTTAATCAATATGATTTAATTGAATTACGAAAAAACAAAGGTATTAGTGATTTGATTCCAGGACTTACTGGCTGGGCCCAAGTAAATGGAAGAGATGAAATATCAATTATAGAGAAAGTTAAACTTGAAGAAGAATATATGAAGCAAAAATCATTTGGGTTTGAGTTAAAAATACTTTGGATGACTGTTTTAAAGGTTATTGGTCGTAATGGAATTTCTCATTAAAAACTACTATGGGTTAGGTTGAAATGAATTATATTTTAAAAAAAATTTCTAATCTAAATAGAATTTCAAAACAGGTTATCATTGCAGTTTTTGATTCTTGTGTAGTTTTATTTTGTTTAATTGCAGCTTTTTCTATAAGGTTGGGTTATTTATATTTTCCAGGTGAAAATATTAAATACCCAATCGAGATATGGATTATTTTGTGTGTCCCACTTATAGTCATTCCAATATTTTATTTTTTTGGATTATATCAATCAGTTATTCGATATATTGGTTTAAAAGCATTTTGGTCAATTGTTAAAGCAGTATCCATATACTCT
>Ga0209816_1002892_pt1 | contig 11939 bp, 12 predicted proteins | sample CoawatmetaG01DNA_FD_187509 | JGI IMG/M metagenome (GOLD analysis project Ga0209816, IMG submission 187509) | Marine microbial communities from the West Antarctic Peninsula - Coastal water metaG017-DNA (SPAdes) (version 2) | ecosystem: Environmental > Aquatic > Marine > Coastal ... | reverse complement strand
ACGATAACCAAAAAACGGCACAGCTATAAACATGGCAAGGAAAGCCAGGCTCTCTAGTTTGCGAATCAATGGCCATGCAAGAAAAATGTTTTTCTTGCATGGCCATTGATTCGCAAACTAGAGAGCCTGGCTTTCCTTGCCATGTTTATAGCTGTGCCGTTTTTTGGTTATCGTGTTGTTGATTACACTTCCAGGCACCTTGCTTTGAACAATGCCGCCCATGATCTGGTCAAAGATATTCGCAAGGCCAAGAAGATGGCTGCTGAGCTAGGCATCGATATTGCGGTAGAATCGCGACAAGCGACCGAGGGTAAAAGTGCCGCTTATGTCATTAGAAGCGGCTCTCGTACTCTTGAAGAAGTTGTTCTACCTGATGGAGTTAGTATGATTGGCGGAATCACTTTTTCCAAAGAAGGAGTGCCCGATCACCCTGCTACTTTTGACGTCCATATGGACACCCGCTCGATGGCCATCGACGTTGATCGTAGCGGTCTAGTGACACTTCCTTAATTAGTCATTGTCTTATTTAGTCGTTATCGGTCCAGTGTGCCATTAGCGCCTGGTTTGCTTTTCTTGCCGCACCTGGGCTTAGCAGCAAGTCAGGAGTGATTAGCTCTTCCAGTCGCATTAAGCGCGCCACCAGGCCTGTCCAACCGGTTTGGTGGCTAGCGCCGAGGCCGCTACCATTTTCGGCATGGAAGTATTCGTAGAAGAGAATGTTCTCCTTCCAGTGGGGATCATTCTGAAACTTATCGCGGTCGCCGTAGACTGGTCGCTTTCCGTCTGGTCCGGGGAGAAATATTGAATACAAGCGGCGGGAGATTTCTTGGGCTACTTCTAGTAGATTCATCATGTTGCCTGAGCCAGTCGGGCACTCCACTTTAAATGATTCACCATAATAGGCAAAATAGAGATAGAGTGACTTGATCAGCAAGAAGTTTACTGGCATCCAGATTGGTCCGCGCCAGTTGGAGTTTCCACCAAACATTCCGTTATCTGATTCTCCTGGTAGATAGTCGACTCTGAACTCGTGCCCTTCGTGATTGAAGACGAAGGGATGGTCTTTGTGGTAGAGCGATAGAGAACGAATACCGTGGGGGCTGAGAAATTCCTTTTCATCCAGCATGCGCGATAGTATGCGCCTGAGCTTGGCTTGGTTAACCACTGAGAGCATACGACGGCCAACTACCCCCGGTTTTGAGGGTAGATGAATATTGGCACAAAGCTCTGGATGTCTTTTGGTAAAGTCATTGCTGAGTTTGCAAAATGTTGGTAGCTTTTCTAGAACCGACTCTTCCATGACGCAGACAGCCGTAAGAGGCAGCAAACCAACCATCGATCTTACTTTCAGTCTTTGTGATTTAGCTCCCGGTAGACGCAAGACATCATAGAAAAATCCGTCTTCTTCATCCCAAAGCTCGTCGCGGTGTTGGCCCACGCGGTCCATAGCTCCAGCAATCCACAAAGTGTGTTGTAAGAAGCGCACGGCTATGTCTTCGTAGAGTGGGTCATGAGAGGCAACTTCGATAGCTATTCTTAGCATTTGCTGGCTAAAGAAGACCATCCAGGAGGTGCCGTCGGCTTGTTCAAGAGAGCCTCCTGTTGGCAGCGGCGAGCTGCGATCAAAAACGCCAATGTTATCGAGGCCAAGAAATCCACCTTCGAAGACATTTTTTCCCGATGGGTCTTTGCGATTAATCCACCAGCTATAGTTGACTATAAGCTTGGTGAAGGCGTACTTAAGAAAATCGATGTCGCCCTTGCCGTTATTGCGCGCTTTGTCATTTTGGTAAATTTCGATGGTGGCAAAGGCATGCACTGGTGGGTTGACGTCGCTGAAGTTCCACTCGTAAGCTGGCAGTTGTCCGTTGGGATGCTGGTAGTCATTGCGCAACATCAAGTCGAGTTGCTGTTTGGCAAACTCGGTATCGACAGTACCTAGTGGAACAGTGTGGAAAGCTAGATCCCAGGCTGCATACCAGGGGTACTCCCATTTGTCCGGCATCGATATGATGTCATCGTTGTACATATGGTGCCAATCGCTGTTTCTTATTTTGCTATCTTTGTTATGTTCTGCCAGCCAGCGCTCAAGATCGTAATAGAAGTATTGCTTTGACCAGAGCATGCCAGCCATGGCCTGACGAAAGACTTTTGCCCGCTCTGGGTCTGCTACCATATCTGGTGTGTAAATGGCGTTGTAAAATTCGTCGGCCTCTTCTATTCGCTGTTGGAAAACTTTTTCAAATTCGGCGAATGGTTCTGTGTTGATGCTTGGAGCCAGATTGCTGAGGCGCAGCATCACTGTCTTTGAGCTGCCTGCGGGCACAATAAATTGATAATGAGCCGATGCTTTTGTGCCCACCATTTCGGGGTTGCAACTTGGCTGGCCATTAACTACTAAATTGTTTATGCCATCTTTGACGAAAGGAGTACGATTTTCTGTACCAAAAAGACGCTGGTGGTTGGTGGAGTTGTCGCAGAATAATAGCGGTACTTTTTCGTCTTGATTGGTCAGGCCATGGCAATAGAGATAATAGTCAGGCAGTGACTCTTGAAATAGCGGGTCAGTGTGATGGGCATGAATGACACTGTATTTCTTGTGGTTGAGATTCTCTAAAATTGGTTTTTGACTGTGCTCATTATGGTCCCAGGTATTGCGGAACAATAGGGTGGGAAGAATATGCAGTGGAGCATCATTGCTGCCGCGATTTTCGGCAGTGATCTTGACCAAAATATCGTTGGGGCCAGCCTTAGCGTATTCGACAAAGATGTCAAAATATTGATTGTCATCAAAGACCTTGGTATCGAGCAGCTCAAACTCCGGTTCCTGGCGGCTGCGGCCTCGATTGTTTTCCACCAGGCTGTTGTAGGGGAAAGCTTGGTGCGGGTACTTATATAAGTACTTCATGTATGAATGGCTGGGGGTGCTGTCAAGGTAAAAGTAGTACTCTTTGACATCCTCGCCGTGATTGCCTTCGCTATTGGTTAAACCAAAAAGGCGTTCTTTCAATATTGGATCATGGCCGTTCCATAGAGCTAAGCTGAAGCAAAGAACTTGGTGGTCATCAGAAATTCCAGCTAAGCCATCTTCGCCCCAACGATAAGCACGGGAGCGGGCTTGATCATGGCTGAAATAACTCCAGGCATCGCCATTGTCGCTGTAGTCTTCGCGCACTGTGCCCCATTGGCGCTCACTTAAATAGGGGCCCCATTTCTTCCATGGTTCTTTACCCTGGCGTGCCAATTCAAGTCTTTCTACTTCGCGCCTCTCAGCATTCATGTACTTTGTCTCCAACAATCACTGTATCAATTGGACTACAAGCGATGATAGCTTATTGAAATCGCAGAACTGCCAATAGCCTTGTGTTTGTGCCGAAATGTCACCGTTAGCCTGAGGCTTCCAGAGTGGTGCGGAACATTCGCCTTGCTTTGGTGGTCTTCAATTAAGTCAATGGCTATATCAATAGTGAGGGATGGAGTTGAACAGTGTTAATTTCCGGCTTTTTGTTGCCCTGTTGGTGAGCGTGATCGCCTCTGCTGCCAACCTCGATGCCCTGGCTCAGAGTGGCGATATTCAAGTTAAAAGTGGTCAAGGCGAAGAGTTCAATGTCAAACACAGTCTCTTTGGCCGAAAGAATGTTGTCGTGCAAGATCGCCTGGGCGATAAGATCGAGCATCAAACCGGCTTAGTTGGCAGCAAGGCTAAAGTGCAAATTTTAGGTAATGGCTATGAGTCGAAAAAGGGCATTTTTGGCAATAAGTCATATAAAGTCTCGACTATTCTGGGAGATAAGGTTGAAACCAAGAAGACGTGGTTCGGCCTCGGCAGGCGCAAGACAACCGTAGATTTATCTGGCACCACTGGTCTTGTCAATCAAGTTCTGAAGACCAAGGTCGCGAAAAGCAAAGCTGAGGTACACTGACAGCTGTTGCAGTTGTGAATAGGTAAGACTTAGTTGCCGAGAGTTTCCTTAATAGCTAGTGGCTTATGGCTGCTTTCAGCTCTAACCTTAATAACTACCTATGTTTCGCTCCCTCCTAGTCAGGCAAAAACTGCTGTGGGCAGCTTCAAGATGTACCCTGTCGTAAAGAAAGTGCCCATGCCAGCCAGGGTTCTAAAGTTTCCGGCCAGTCAGTCTGTTGGCGGCATTGCTGTTTTGGACCAGCCTTACTATTCAGTAGACGAAGTTGGAGGCGAGCTTTCAGATCGCTCGATTAATCGTAAGGCGCAAGGGACGATTACTATTCCTGCCAACAAATTTGTGGTCTTCTTCCCTAATCACAACTTCATTCGCACACCGCATTTACTCGACGGCTTGCCATCAAATAGTTTTGACTTCGTCCTTTTTCGCTATATTTCTATGGATGTCAGCGACGACCACCTTGGTAATCCTGCCCTTGCTTATTTGTCTCGGTTTAGTAGTATTCGCTGCCTCGATCTGGAGAAAGCAGAGATCAACGATCAAGGTGTGAAGCAGCTTGCTCCACTGGTCAATTTAGAATTCATCGCTTTATTTAGTACAGAGATAGATGGGACGTTTTTGAAGAGCCTGGCTGGTCATAAATCTCTTCGCTATATAGCTGTTAACAATACCGGCTTCAAGAGTTCTGAGCTGCGCTACTTCACTCTTTTGCCAAACTTGGAGTATCTCAATCTTTCTCATACGCGCCTAAATGATCGAGATATAGAAGTGCTCACTGGTTGCAAGAATCTTAAGTGGCTTTCTTTAGCCAGCAATCCGGATATTACAGATGGTGCTCTTAAGACCTTTGCCTTGATGCCTAAATTGCACAGTCTCGACTTGCGTGATACCAGATTTACTAACAAAGCTCTTGCGGCTCTGGAGAAAAGAGGAATCGCTTTGAGAGGACGGCAGGTTGTTGTTCCAGCTGCCCCTCGCCGCAATCGCAGGGAGGGCAATGTCGAGGAGATTTTTGCTCCATTTTCACGAGGGCGGGAACTTTAGAGGCTCGCTCGCGTCTGTCGCCCGGTGCTCTAGGTAGAATCGGTCATCCGACTGATGGTGGTGGTGATTGGCGTTTGCTACGATGAAAATAGCAGCTTGCGCAAACGCTTACTACTTTTACTAAACCTGTTTAGCTCACCTATGAGCACTGCGAGGACGACTATGAGAGATCTCGGTAATTTTGCTCGTCAATATTTGAGCGATGAGAGCGGTCAGGGCATCACTGAATATGGTGCCGTGCTAGCCTTTGTTGCTATTCTGGTTGCCCTTGTCTTTTCAATTACCCAGGGCGCGTTAAGTGCGGCTAGTTCTAAGGCATTTTCAGCAGTGGTAAAACAGCTCAATAATGTATCTGCTGCGGCAGGTTCTGCCAGTTAGCTCGTACTAAGAGAGCTCGAACTTTCAATTAGAGATTCAGTATGCTAGAGCGACTCAAAGAAGAATTTGGTGAAGAGCAATCGCATGAACTATTGGAATTGTTCTGCAGCGAAGTTGGCAGCGATTTGGTCAAACTAAAGCAGTCTTGCCTGTCTAAAGACTCGCAGAGATTAATGCATAGCTGTCGTGGGGTGCGAGCAGTCTGTCAATCGGTTTTTGTAGCTGATATGGCACAAACTTGCCTTGAGATTGAGGAAGCTGGCGGGCGGCTCGACTGGAATGTCGTCGACAAACTAGTGGAACGCTTGCAGGAACAATTTGACCACTTCTGTCGGCAATATCAAATTGCAAAAAGCTAGTATGTTTTTGCCGTGGGTTTGCTCGCGGCCAGAGAGTCAGTCTCTTTTACTAGGTTAGAGATAGTGCTGAGGAATTTCTCGCCACCTTTGCTATTGAGGTGCACGGTGTCGTAGAAATTGCTTTCGTCATAAGACTTAGCCGACTGTAGATCGAGAAAAGGCACTGCTGCTTCTTTGGTCGCTTCTTTGACGAAGCTTATGTACTGTTGATACAGCCCTGGTGGCATCAGCTTAATGTTGTCTTCAGTAAGGGGCATGGCCACTACGCATAGCTTAATTTGACGCTCGGCGCAGAGGGCAGTGAGGGCACGGAAACACTCTTTCTGCTTCTCGAACTGCTTGGCGTTAAAGCGCTTATAGCGTCTGGCATATTCTTCGATACTCTGCTTCCACACAGCATCGCGATCGCCGCCAAGTAAAAAATTAGCCAAAGGATCGGCATTAGTAGCATTTGAACTGATTTTGTTGCCCGTTGCAGCCGATTTCTCACCGGGCAATTTTGCCAGAACTTTATCTTCTAGCTTAGCTGTAAAATCCTGCATCTTAGCCTGGTAGCGTCCGCGCTTGCGATAGAGAAAGACGCTGCGATTGAGAACAAAATCGCCTCTTTCATCAAAGTTGTTGAAGAACAACTTGTCGATTTTTGAAAAGTCTTTTGTCTCAACCAGTGAGTCAAATACTGAGGTCATTGCTAAACCACCAGTAGTGTCATCCATAAAATCGCGTGGTGCCACACCATAAATGAGAACACTAGGGTGATGCTTGCCCCTGAGCAATTTTTCGGTGATCAAATAGGTATCAGACACGAACTGTCCGGCCGTGGCAAGGCTTACTACGGGGCGGTCCACCAGTTTTTCTAAGTGACCACTGGTGTGATGCTGCATGCAATCTTTGAAAAAGGCGCCATCAGCGACATCTACGCTCCAGAGTGGAGCGAGAATGAGGGAAGAGCCAATCAGGACCACCGGTTCAGCCCCTGCTTGTTGCTGCAATACAGCGGTGGCCTGGGCTAAAGACTTCTGAATTGCATCTTTTTTTGACTCACCAGCCGCACTCAGGCCGTTTCCGGCTAGAGTTAGGTTAATAGCCAGAAAAGCTAGTAGTGCTGTGGCGGTTTTAGAGATCTTCAAAGGAATGCCCGATGCTGATTGTCAGGAGGCTATTAAACCATACATCCACTTTGAGCAGATATAATCCGCTTAATTTCTACTGAACGTTTACAGCGCCGCCTTGATAGGCGTAAATCAGGAGCATTCGGCCACCATGAGGCCCTACCGTCAACGAGGTCATTGAGGTGAGCTGATAGCGGTAGTTGGAATGCTCGATAATTGACTGTGAAACATCGTCAGCCGGGCATATTTCTTGCACAACCATGGTTGGGCTCTTAATAAATTTCTTCAGTTTTGTATCGACGATGTCGGTTAGTTTTGGCATTTCTTGTCTCCTTTACTTGCAATACATTAGAAGGCTGCTGCGCCGGCCTCAGCCACCGCATGGTCTTGTTCGCCAGAGCCGCCGCTTACTCCAATTGCTCCGACAACTTTTCCGTCTTTTTTCAAGGGAATACCGCCGGCGAAAATCATGATTTTGCCGTCATTAGAGGCATTGATGCCGAAAAACTGACCGCCCGATTGGCTGTGTGTGGCCAAATCTTTGGTGGTAATGTCGAAAGCGCGGGCTGTGTAGGCTTTCTTAATAGAAATATCGATGCTGCCTAACCAGGCATTATCCATACGCACATGGGCCACGAGATTGCCGCCGGCGTCTGCCACTGCAATATTCATGGGCTGGCCGATTGCGGCTGCTTTAGCTTCAGCTGCAGCAATTACTTTTCTAGCCATATCAAGTGTAACCATAACTTTAGATGCCCCTTGTCGATGCCCCTTGCTAATAAATCGTTGAGTACTAAAAGGTACGCTAAGCCAGCACATTTTTCCAGATGTAGCAATTTTGTGGGTGAAGCTGTTGAAAACTAATACACTGGAACTATGTTCACTAGGAAACTTACCTGCCTGGCCTTGCTTATGGCTCTCATCTTGGGTTTAATTCAGCCCACTGGAGAAGCACGCTTAGTTTCGCTGAAAGAGCAAAGTAAAAAACTAGAACTTGAGTTAGATGGTCAGAGGGTATTTGTCGTTATCGATGGTTCACTCAACATTTCTCAATCTGATTTGCTGGCCTATGTGCGCAGCGCTGCCTTAGCGGTGGGCAAAGTCTATGGACAAATACCGGTTAAACGCACAGTTATTCGGGTTGAGGCGACCGATGGGGACAGTGTCGGCTTTGCCACTAGTACTTACAACGATGACGAAGATTATGGCTTAATTGAAATTGCAATTGGGCGAGACACCAGTCGAGAGACTCTTGATCAGAGTTGGACACTAACTCATGAACTACTGCATCTGGGTTTTCCCATTGTTGAACATTCAAAGCGCTGGTTGGCAGAGGGAATTGCTACCTACGAAGAGCCTATCGGTCGGCTTCGCCTGGGCATGATTAGGGCTGAAGATCTCTGGGGTGATTTGCTGCTGCATGCACCGGAGGGACTGCCGCAGCCTGGTGGAAGGGGTCTCAATAACAGCTCCTCCTGGGGGCGAATCTACTGGGGTGGAGCCCTCTATTGTCTTCTTGCTGACATAGAGATTAGGCAAAAGACTGGCAATAGGTATGGCCTTGAGCACGCCCTGCGCGGTATTGCCAGCAGTGGCGGTACTGCTCGTTCTAACTGGACAGCCAGTCAGGCTCTTGCCGCTGGTGATAAGGCTGTCAGTCTAGACGTATTGGCCAGTCTCTACCAGAAGATGGCATATGATAGCTATTCAGTCGATTTAGCACAGCTCTGGCGGCAGTTGGGTATAAAGAAAACTGCAGCAGGTATTGTCTTTGACAATAGTGCTCCCTTGGCTAAGATCCGCCAGGCTATTGAGACCGGCCAGTGACTAAATTTCGGAAAGAAGGCTGGTAAGTACTTCTTCTAGCATGTGGTGTAAGAGGAAGTGCCCACGCTGGGGCACCATGTTAACAGTGGCGTGCGGTATACGCTCTTTGAGATAGTGGGTCATAATTGGTGGGCAGAGCCGATCTTCGTCGCCATGCCAGAGAGTAACATGACCTCTAATGGCACTGAGGTCAAATCCCCAGTCTTGGGCAACAGCCCGATAATCATCCACCACGCCCATACCACCCTGACGTGTAGATTCGAAAATGAAATTAGTGGCGGTCTTTGGCGAAAGCTCTTTGATAATGGCTTTGTCGCTTGCTGTAAGCTCGCTTTCCAATATCCATTTCATAGTATGGGCCGGTAGTTTGCCGCTGGCATCCAGGCTCGCTGCCAGTAGCGGTTCAAGAGGCTTTGGACAGGTAAGCAATAGGCGGTCTGCTAGAAGACCAAGTTGCTTCACTTTAACAGGTGGTAGTATTGGTGAGGCACCGCCAACAGTGCCAATTTTAGTAAAGCGATGGGGCAGCTTGTAGGCGCAAGCCATTACATACGGACCAGCAAGTGACCAACCTAACAGCGGTAGAGACTGAATCTCAAGATGGTCTAGCAATTGTTCTACGTCATTGGCCCAATCGAGCAAGCTGCGCTTCGGCTTTGGTGATGAAATGCCGATGCCGGGTCTGTCAGGGGCAATTATTTTTATGTTATTCTCGTGGCAATGACTGTGAGCAAATTCAATGTCGAGGCGGCTGCTAACTCCGCCATGAAAATAAAGAATTGGCCTGCCCTCTTTGGCACCATACTGAGCAAACCCTAGAGTGCGACCGTCTGAAAGCTTTATCTTTGAGTCTCGTCGCTCAATCATTTATTTATGTCGCACCTCATTGAGAATGCTTTTCTGTTGACTCCGCCTTGCTTAAATCAGATGCGCTTTTCCCTGCTGTGATATTGCGTATGGTGGTAGTCATCGCTTTACCAAAGTGTGAGATTATCTGTTTTATTGGGTGGAAGCCGAGCACGTTGTATACATCATAGATACGTACTAACAAGAAACGCGTTTTCATACAACAATAGACTTTCTCTTCATGGGCTCCAGGAAGCTCAGGTCTATATTTGCTCTTGTGGCGATAGAGATTCTTGAAGTTATAGAGAAAGTTTGCTTTTTCAAAGGAATATTTGAAGTGGGCGGTCAGCAATTTGCTGTGGCGAAATTCTTCGCTATCATCAACTTTGGCCAGTGGCGAGAGACCCAGGGAAAGCTCTTCCTTACCTTCGGCTTTGAAGATGTCTAGGGCTTCTAATAAGATAAAATCTACTACTGAGTAGGAGCGATCGAGATTGCTGCGCAGATGATTGGCAATGTAGCCCTTTACTTTGCCGTTTTCATAGATAGGATCGAAAATTATGAAACCAACCACAGTGTCGTCTTTGAGGGCGACAAATTTGCGCACATCTATTTCGTCAACATAAACAATAGGCCTTACTATGAACTGCATCTCGCTGTCGTTCATGACCTTGTGTTTCATCCACTCTTCACTGATTTTTCTGAAAGCTTTGCGCATTTCTGGATCGGATGACAGCACTTCTCGACAGACTAGGTTATCTCTCTTAGCATTGTTTCTAGCCTGTCTCAGAGCCTGTCTCTTGTTGCCAGACAGGGTGAATTTTTGAATTTCGATTATTGTTTCTACGCCGAGTTCGTTTACCGAAAAGCCACGTTCATTGAGAATTTCGGCTGTGTCATGAGAGGCGTGCAGGAAAATAGGATCTTTCTTTTCGAGCAAGAAGGCATCGAGAAAGGCTCTTAGGTTTTCTTTGCTACAAATTGGGTCGGCCAATACGCACACAGAGTCTTCGCTATCGCTCAGAGGCACATAGGCGCAATATCCCAGTTTGTCGTTCATGTAATACTGCATGCCGGCCTGTAGCGAAGAGTAGGCCAGGGAGCCTCGTCCGTATTGCTTTAGTTTGTCAATACGAAAGGCTGTTGTTTTTGATCCGGTTTGCAGAGTCTTGACTGCCGTCTGTAGGGCTTCTTGGCTCGTAGTCATAGATTGCGACAACCCCGGTGCCACTTTCTTGATATTGAGACCTTTGCCTTTGAATCCCTTTAGCAAGTCCATGTGTAAACCTCTTTACATAGCGGCAGTCTAGTTAATACTGCGAACATACTACTTTACTTTGACAGCGAAAGATGGTTCCGTGTAGTCCTTGGGCAAATACTTCTCAGGAATAGTCGTGCGGTTGCCATCACGCAGAGTCGCATAGTGAGGTGACATGATCTCAATGCCAGCTTGGTTGAAATGGTCTTGAATGTTTCGGTGTAGGTCCGAATAGGTCACAGCCATAATTTCCGGCTTGTTAGTGAAGGCATTTATTTCATAGCTAACAAAAAAGTCATCAAGACTTGTCTGCAAGACAAAAGGCTCTGGTTCATCCAGAACATTTTCTGTCGCTTTTGCAGCAGCGATTAGGGCCGCCTGGACATCGCGCCAGGGGGTGTCGTAGCCAATTGTGACAGTGGTGTGCAGCACTAGACCCGAGTGGGCAGAAGACGAGCTGTAATTGATGATATGGCTGCTCAAGACCATAGCATTAGGAATGGTTATGTATTCTTGTTTGATTGTGCGTATGCGAGTGGCTAAAAGTGTCTTTTCCACCACGTCTCCAACGGCATCGGATATTTTGACGCGGTCTCCCAGTTTGAAAGCTCCTGTGTACGTAAGAAAAACGCCAGCCACTAAATGTGATATCGCTCCGCTTGAGCCTAGTGAAAATAGAACACCTAAGAAAATTGATACCTGTTGAAATGCCGGAGAGCCTGAGCCTGGCAAGTAAGGGAAGATCAAAACGAAGGCGAAGGCAATCACTAAAAAGCGAATGATCTTAAAAGTGGGATCAGCCCACTCTGGGTCAAAATTAGTAATTGTGATAGTTCCTCGACCAACTTCATTGAAGAGGAAGTGAACAAAGGCAACTAGATAATAGGTGGTTATGGCAATAAGAATAATTACCAATACATTGGGCAAGTATGCCAGTATCGCCGGTAGTGCTACGCCGATCACGGGCTCGACCACCCAGCCGACAATCTCGTTGGCTATACCTCTGGTTTCAGGAAAGAAACTCAGTGCTAGTGGAATGAAGAGGCCAAGAAGAGAAATGACTGTTGCAACTCTTACAACTCGCAATACACCTATGAGAATATCGGCAAAAGTGTGATCTGAAATCAGCTCAGCGTTTTGAATGCGCAAAGATTTTATTTGTTTGCCTTTGGCAATTTCTATCCAGCCATAA
>Ga0209816_1002890_pt1 | contig 11942 bp, 19 predicted proteins | sample CoawatmetaG01DNA_FD_187509 | JGI IMG/M metagenome (GOLD analysis project Ga0209816, IMG submission 187509) | Marine microbial communities from the West Antarctic Peninsula - Coastal water metaG017-DNA (SPAdes) (version 2) | ecosystem: Environmental > Aquatic > Marine > Coastal ... | reverse complement strand
TGGACTTAAAAGTAAAGTTCATAGAAACTATTGCAGAGAATAGTATACCAAAAAGTAACACTGGTGTTGGTATGCAGTTTCTAAAATTCTGTGGTATACATGACTTGCAGAATCTCGCAAAAGCACCCGATGAACTGGCATCCATACTTAATAATCCATATCCATCTTAATGAATTATATATTTGATGTAGATGGCACACTCACTCCAAGCAGAGCAAGAATTGATGAAAAATTCTTAAAGTGGTTCTTAGAGTTTGCCGAAACCCACGATGTGTTTCTAGTTACAGGAAGTGATTCTTCGAAAACTATAGAACAGATTGGCAAAGAACTATTTGCAAAAGTACAGTGTGTATACAATTCGTCAGGTAATACAAAACATATAAGAGGCATTTGTGTATACAACACAAAGAAACTTGAACTGCCAGAAGCACCTCATAAGTTCTTAGTAAAGAAGTTAATCAGTAGTGGCTTTGATATCAAAACTGGATTACACTTCGAGTCAAGACCAGGACTGTTAAACTTTAGTATCGTTGGTAGAAATGCAACAAAAAACCAACGCAAAGAGTATGTAAAATATGATACAATAAGTGACGAGAGGCAATGTATTTCTAATGAGTTTAACAAGAAGTTCTCTAAGAAATTTAATATCATGTCACAAGTCGCAGGCGAAACAGGATTAGATATTATTGTTAACGGCAAAGATAAGGCTCAGATACTAAAAGACTTTACATTCCAAGAAAGTCTAGTATTCTTTGGTGATAATATACAACCAGGTGGAAATGATTATGGTATTGCTCAAGCGATTGAATATGGTCCGTATAGATACAGTGAATGTCATAAGGTAAAGAATTGGAAAGAAACATGGAAGATACTTAAAAAGATTCAATGATATATACTAAAGAAATAGTTAAAGATAAGTTTTGGATTATAGAGAATTCAGGAGTCAAGGTCGGAACAATACGCAAGTGTTCTTCTGATGATTTTGAATTGAATGTAAGAAATTTAGATGATATGAAAACTATCATTGCTAATGAACATATATCTAAGACTGAACTCACTATTCGTTTTGGCGAAAGAATACTAGAACCCAAAGAAACTTTCACAAAAATTGTAGATGAAAACAAAGTTGGACCACGAGGTGGATGGAACACTTCATCAGAAGAAATCGATGGCTATGCCTCTAAACACGTAGTGTATAACTCTGAAACGATAGAGTTAAAAGGTAAACAAATACCAACCTATACCAAGAGTGAAACAAGTAAAGTACGATATGCCGCCGGGTATTATGCAGTGAGATTTCCTAGTGACTGGCGTTGGTTTTATGGGGGTAAATTAGAAACACTAAATACATGTGATTTCATAGGACCATTCAAAACCAAATCGGCGATGCAAACAGAAACCTTATTAGCGAATAAACGTGATGGATTATAAAAGTATAAAAAACCTACTAGCAACGATAAAACGAGCAAACCTTAAGGGTGATAATAGTGTTCGTCTATCTATAACAGAAGCAAATGATATTCAGAATGATATTGCCTTGTTGTTATTGGAACTCAAAAAGATTGACTCTACTAAAGAAGTAGTGTTTGATGGTGGGGGATTTAAGAAATGACAGTGGAGAATAATAATCGCAATCCTGTAATTGTCATTAATGTTCTTGCAGGATCAAAAGGACATCAAATTGGTAGGCTTATAGCAAGTTGTACTAATATTTTATGGTATGATTATGTGGGGAACGGAACACACCCATGGGAGGCTTGTGGTGATATATTAAATGGAGAACTAAGTCAATATCATTTTGATAGACGATTTGCTGATAAGAGTTGGATACCACCTGTCTTGAGTCGAGCAAAGAAAATGGGTTTACCAGAAACCCCTACAATACCATATGATAAATGTGAAAACGGGCAAAATCTTCTATATGTAATTCATGATAATTTAGACGAATCTCGAAACTATTTTAACGCCCAACATGTGGTTGTATTAAATAAAGATCCAGAAAGATTTTTTGAGACCTCATGGAATTTTGTTGGTCGAAATGATGAAGATCACCAAACGATGGACACAGTTAGTAAGATATATACCAAAGAAGAAGTTAGAACTTTTTTAACCAATACTTTAATAAACTACCAAACAAACATAAATTCGGATGACTTTGTTATAAATACAATTGATGATTTGTTTGATATGGATAATTTTAAATTACTATGTGAGAAGTTTGATTTAATTTTTAACGAAGATCATTATAAAAAAGTGGTCGAGTTTTTAAAAAAATAAAAATAGAAGGAATACAATGACCGTAGATATAGATTTTAAAGACATATTATATATGCCAGTTGATTTACCTAAATTCGATATGTGCAATGAACTAGTGGCAGACTTTAATAAAGAGTTCACCCCACACACTGCTCAGGCATTTGAATCACAACGACTATTGGAAAAAAGTATAGACTATGCAATATCTAAACCAAGAAGCGACCTAACAGTAAGTCAAACAGCAGTGTTAGAATACATAAATGAACATTTGCCATTCAGTGATTTAGTCAACATTAAGATACACCATATGCGTAGACAAGGCAGTATACATGTTGATTTTTCAACACCAAAACATAACAAAGAACTATACAATCATAATAAAGAAAATGAACCATGTGGATATAGAATGGTCATTCAAGGTAGTAAACAAGGCGATTTAGCAGTCATTACAAATGACCATGTTATTAGGCAACCAACACTATCGGATTCTGATTGGTATGTTATTAGTCACACAGGTTCAGCACACGCAAATACAAAATATGTAGACGATAGATATATATTATTTTGTCATGGATGGATTGACCCACAGAAGAATGAAGAATTATTAAACAAAAGTTTATCTAAATACAAAAATGTAGACAATGCAGTTGTATACGAATTTGAACACAGTTACCAAGCCGATTGGCTACAACCATCTAAGGATGCTGGAATGGTCATTGATAACCGAATATCGAAGGAATGATATAGTTAAGTACACAGTTATGTACGTCTATTATTGACAAAATATGATAAATAAGAGTATAACCAATAATTAGGATACTCTTATGGCTAGACCAAAACCCACGATAATCTTGGAACACACAGATAACCAAACTTATCGTAGTGAGCAAGTACTCAAAGCAACAGCAGTATACTCCGTGTTTCATAAAGGAGAAGCGATTAATCTTCGTAGTCTCAACTCGTTGGTCAATTTCCCTGGACCAAAATACAAAAAGGTATCTTTTAGTAACCCAGGACACGCAATCAATCTAGCACAACGACTGAATAAGTTGTTTAGATGTGATGATTTCGAAGTGTACGTTCTTACAAAGGGTGAAAAACTAGAGTTGTAACAGTGGAAAAGATAGAGTTAATACACTATATTAACAAGAACACAACTGGAAAAACTGCAGGCAGAAAAGAAATCACTATGAGTGATATCTTCATTAGTGCCAGACCTGATACAGGATTTAGAGTTTCGCCACTTGGTAGAGACATTCTTGCCAAACACTTCAAAAAATATAAGATAGAACTAAAGTTGAATTCATCCACGATGCATCAACATAGACAAAATGCAATAGGAACAGGCAATCAAATACTTACACTTGATAAGTATCTTCATACCCCATATTATCTAAAGAAGTCAAGGCTAATTCTATTTGAAGAAGTAGCCGCTGTGGAACTTCTGATGATTGACGGTGATATCGACCTCTGGGTACAAAATAAAACTTTCTATAATACCCCAAAAACTTGACAAGGCCGTCTTTTGTGCTATAATATACTTATAGTCAATCAAAAGAGGTAAAAATATGTCAGTAAATTTCAAAATGTTAGAACGAGCGTTCAACAAATCAGCAAACCTAGAAGAAAATAAGTTACCAGACGGAACTATCAATTGGAATTTCGTTGATGCTGACCTATGTCTTGCTGGATGGGATACCAAGATTGGTGATGAATACATAGATATCTTTGATAAGATGGCAGATGATTTCATTCTGAATGATGCTGGTGAGAAGTTAGAGGTATTGAAAAAAGATTATCTTGGTCAATAAGTCAAAACTTGACAAATATCAATTCTGTGTTACAATAATAGTATATTCAATAAAGAGAGGTTAATAATATGAACAAAGTATCAACCAATGATTTAGACGTAAGGATAGTTCGTCCTAGCGATGTTCGTGCTGAACTGAACTATGCCTTCAATCGCAAACGCCCAGTGTTTATTTGGGGTCCTCCTGGGGTTGGTAAGTCAGAAATCGTAGATAGTATCACACAAGAACGTGCTGGTTATATGATTGACCTTCGTCTTGCGTTGATGGAACCTACTGATTTACGTGGTATTCCATATTTTAACGAAAGTACTAAAATGATGGAATGGGCTACTCCTTCAGATTTACCTAGCCAAGAACTAGCAGACCAATATGAGTCTGTTGTCTTGTTCTTAGATGAAATGAACCAAGCACCACAATCAGTTCAAGCCGCAGCCTATCAGTTGATTCTGAATCGCCGTTTAGGTTCTTATGTATTACCAGACAATGTGTTAATCGTTGCGGCTGGTAATCGTGAGAGTGACCGAGGCGTTGCTTACAGGATGCCTAGTCCACTTGCTAACCGATTCGTTCACTTAGAAATGGGTGTTGACTTTGAAGATTGGCAGACTTGGGCATTAGAGAACAAAATCAGTGCTGATGTTGTTGGTTTCTTAACATCTAATAAGATGGATTTATTCAACTTTGACCCACGAACTGCCTCAAGGGCATTTGCTACACCTCGTTCTTGGACTTTCGTTTCAGAAATGTTACCTAAAGAAGGTGAAGTGATTAGTAATAGTCGTTTACACGACCTAATCGCTGGGACAATCGGTGATGGTGTTGCTACAAAATTCATGGCTCATAGGGGCATGTCTGCAAAGTTACCTGTTCCTGCTGATATTCTTAGCGGTAAAGTAACTACACTTACCGCAGAGGCTCGTGAGATTTCAGCAATGTTCTCATTGACTACTTCACTATGTTATGAGTTGAAGGACTTCGTTGACCGCAATGGCAAAGACAAGATGGACGAGTTGTATGCAATGGCTAACAACTTCTTCAAGTTTATGATGGACAACTTTGACACTGAAATGACAGTGTTAGGTGGTCGAACTGCTCTTAAAGTTTATAAGTTACCTTTAGAGCCTCGTAAAGTACCTTGTATTGAACAGTTTTTCAAGAAGCACGGTAAACTAATCATTGAGGCCCATAACGCATAACTAAACTCACATCATGACCACTAAAAGAGGGAAGTCTATTGACTTCCTTCTTCTTTTATGTCATAATGGTTATATGATATTTCAAACAATCAAGAACCAAACACGAGCAAGTGGCTCAAAAGTAGCACTCGTTGGCACTGGCAAACAATATACCTACTCAGAACTTATTAAAAGTGTAGAACAATTAGCCGCAATATTATCAACTGCGGTACTTCCTGGTGAACGTATTCTATTTGCAAGTAACAAAGACTATCACTACGTAAGAATGGTTTTAGCATGTGAAATATTGGGTATTACATTTATGCCTACAGTTCCGGGTCTATCAGAAGAAGAGTTAGATAGAATTGTTGATGCAAGTTCGCCAGACCATATTATAATGAGTGAGGAAGATGCATTATCGTTAACTCCACACGACAAGGCGTTAATCTACGTTACAAAATCTGACCATATGCACACAGTATTGTTTACTGATTACGAGACTGACACGCCAAAAGCAATTGCACATTCGGCCGCAGGTTGTATGCTTTCATGTTTAAACAGTATAGTTATGCATGAAATGGAAGAAGAAGATGTGGTTCTATCACAGTTATCACCATCTACTATTGGTGGATTATACTTGTTTGTGTTACCTGGATTAATTAAAGGATGCACGGTTATCATAGAACAGTTTAATTCTACGAGTTATCCTGTGTTGTGCGAAGAACATAAACCAACCATAGGAATCATTGTACCCGATATGATATCTACGTTACAGGATTTAAAAGATATGTCTCACTGGAGAGAACTAAGTGTAGACAGTGCTATTATATCCGAAGAGATAGTAGATACTCTGTTTGCTAAAGGTGTTCCTGTTGTCAGAGATTTATATGGGACCACAGAGACTCACGTGCCGTCCTTCACATTCTTAATCAAACCTGATACAAAACACAAACTGCAACTTGAATGCAACGACCAATATGAATATAAATTAGATAGACATAACCAGTTATGGATAAAGAGTCCTTTATTAATGTCTAAATACATTAATATGAATGCAACATTTGATAGTGATGGTTACTGGTGTACAGGTGATGTATTTGAACGTAAATATAATAAGTTATTTTATAAGTCAGAACTCAAATGATAATAGTACCATTAATAGATGAACTAATACCAGAACTAGAGATATTTTGTGATAAAGCAAAAGAACTCGGATATACTAATAACTCTAGTTTAAAAGCAATGAAGTATGATTGGTGCAAAGAACAAGGTGAATACTTTTGTGCTATACGAGATGATGAGATAGTTGCAGTAGCAGGTTGTCACCCGTTACCAGAAGTAGGACCTAATGCATGGCGCATAATGTTTAGAGGATGCGAACTACCTCAAACTGATACATTTAAGGGACTAGGCAAAGGCGATTGGAATAGTATTACGCAACGTGAAATGATTCCAAAGTTTATTGAATGGATTCCGTCAGACGAATTATACATAACAACTAACACTGACCACGAACATTCAAATGGCAAAGCATCACGTAATCATAGACTAATGGGATTACTTGCAAGACAGGGCATACTTTATTATGAAGGTCGTATGATCTTACATCAAACTGAGCAAGCCTTATGGAAACTGAATATAGACGAATATACAAATCGTAGAAGCAGATTGAAAGGAAAATATGTACTTTAATAAAAAACATTTACAAGAAGCAAAACAAAAAGCAGGTAGACCTGATGCTGGTTACTGGTGGCATTTTAAACTTGCAATGAGTGAATTCTTTTTCTTATTGGGAGTTACATTAGGAAGCCTAATACACGCAGTGCTTCCTTGGGTACTTGACTTTAAACTTCTAGAATGGAGAATTGCTAGACTAAAAGCACTTAAAAAGAAACTACCAGACGACCCACAACTAAAGAAGGTACACTTTGATGACTAATGTATTAGACTTAATAGCATACAGAGATGGTGAATACAAACCATTGCGAGAAATTGGTCCAAGTATATTAGATTTTGGATTTATTCACTGTGATGCTACATATGATGTTATGCCTGTTTATAATGGCAAAGCATTTTGTTATGATAGACATTCAACAAGATTTGAAAACAGTGCAAAACGTTATGGACTAGAGTTGCCAGATGTAGATAGATTATCCATTGTTAAAGAACTTAAAAAACTAAATGATGTTACAAACGCATTTGTTTGGTTCCTTGTATGGAGAGGCGCACCGCCAAGCGGCAACCCTAGAGATATAAAAAGTTGTCCAATACATTTTGCTATGTACATAAAGCCAAGTTATCCAATTGCAGATAATCCAATTGTAAATTTGTACTTAGATACAAATACGAAAAGAGTTAGTGATGATTATTATGGGCAAGAATATAAAAACATGGCATGGCTCGACTTAACAATGAGTCAACGCAATAAACCAGCAGATGCAGACACAACTATTTTAACAGATGTAGATGGTAATGTTACTGAAGGACCTGGATTTAATGTTGGCATAGTATCCAATGGAGTTATATACACAGCAGATAAGAATGTTCTTAAAGGCATTACAATGACCGTGGTAGAAGATATCGCAAAGGGCAATGGCATTCTGTTTGTAAGGTTACCAATTTCACAAACAGAGTTTAACAACGCAAACGAAGTATTCATAACTAGTTCAAGTGGTGGCGTAACAGCAACACAAAAGTCTGGACCTATTACTGAACTTCTTATTAACAAGTACAAAGACAAAATGGAAGAGTATGCAACAGATCTTAACTAACGGATGTACAATTAGTTCAAGCGGAACAACAGGTACTCCAAAGCAGATATTCAGAACTCCTGAAAACTTAAAAGCATGTAACGAGATTGCTATCGCAGTGCAGATGCTTACCTCTAAAAGCAAGGTATATACTTGCACACGCATGACACATGCTGGTGGATTGTTGTTACAAACATTACCAGCATACACACTAGGCTGTGATATTCATACTACATCATTTAGTGCATTTAAATTTATAACAGAATTTGAAAACTATACACATACATTTTTACCACCACAGATGTGCGAAGCAGTTATGAAAACTAAAAACTTTGCTACGTGTGACTTAACTGGTAAAATTGTTTGCATGGGAAGTGATGTAATTCCTAGTGAACATATACAGGCATTTGTTGATAAAGGTGCCACTGTTATTGCAAATTGGGGCATGAGTGAAGCGGGCCCTAATGTAATTAATAAAACATTTACGCAAGAGGATTATATCTTTAGTCAAGATGGCATTATGGGTGATACCTTTTATTGTGATACTAAAATAGATGAGAATGGACAGTTATACATTAAAGGTGATATAAGTGTCTACGGAGATAATTGGTTTGCTACAGCAGATATAGTATCAGAGGAAGCAGATGGTTATTACTACCTAGGAAGAAAAGTATTATGAACGTATTAATTATAGGCACAAAGAGAAAACTTATATCTGTTTATAATTATTGTAAGGAAAATGGTTATGATGTAATATGCATTCGTACTGATGGACATGAAAATAACTCAGAGATGTTAGATAAACTTGCTACTGTAGATTGGTTTACTAATGGCTCATACTTTGATATAACAGATGAAACTTATGAACAGTTTGCTCCAGATGTAATTATAAATTTTAAAGAACAAACTAACTTTTTACAATTTGAAAAAGATTTGAGTAATAAACTTAACTTAGAGACATTTCTAACCGAAGAACTTATAGAATTCTTTTCAACTAAACAAGAACAAGACAAGGTATTTAAATCACTAAACATACCTACAGTGCCAAATGAATCAGAAACAGTTCTAGTAAAAACTGAACTCTCTGGTGGAACTAATTTTGAAGTTACACACAGAGATATGGCAAATAAGCAATCAAAGTTTTTTCAAGATTACTTAGATATAGATTATATCGTGTCTTGTCATTTTTACAGTGACGGTACAAAATGGTATCATCTTAATAATCATATTATAACATACGAAGATAATTGTCCAGTTGAGTCGGTGACTCCAATTAAACTAAATATCGATGATAGAACCATTGTTGAAGATAGTATTCGAAAACTTTCAAAGAAGATAACAATAAAAAACAAACTATTCGGATGGCAATTCTTAAAAGATAAGAATGGTAATTTATATTCAATAGATTTTAATTTGCGACCATTTGGTGGATTTGATATGGGTTCATACGATACCGATGTTAGTGACCAAAATTGGAGCAGTTATTTGTTTGGTAATGTTCCACCGGACTACATAACATACACTGATACAGTTCGGTGTGTTTACAAAAAGAAACAACAATTTGGATATAGCGACATTGATAGAATAAAAATTGACTTAACTTATTTAAAATACGAGGTAAAAACATATGATTAATTATTCATACCCATTTAAAAATGACAAAGAATGGAATAAATTCTGGGCATGTTTTGATGATATAAAAGAAACAGATATCATTGAAGTAAAAAGTAATGCTCTTATTAATAATAAATTTTGCAAAGCGAGAGTATATTACATAACGGCTAAGTTTGTACGTAAGTGGAAAAAGATTAAACCGGATGGGAACACATACACTTTCCAAATTGGCGAACACGATAATACTAATGGTCATTTCATTAGTTGTGATTTAACCGAGTTCTTTGCAATGAATAATCTATGTCCATGGCAACATAGTTCTTTTTGGGCATCGGCTAGTTGTGTAGATAGTAATAGAAGAAAAGAAATCCATTATCCTACAGTTGAGAAATCAGAAAAAGATTGTTGGCCTAATCTATGGAATATGATAAAGGGTTTGCGTATGTATGATGGCAAATCATTAGAATCTATGAATATGAAAGACCATTGGGATGTGAAGAAAATGCATTGGGTTGGACCATTTGCGATTGGACATCTAAAAGGATTATCAGAATTTGAAGAATATCATCAATCTAGATTTCTAGAATTTATTCCAGATAGAGATGGCTCTACTGGTCTTAACAAAGTTATATTCTCTGATGGGAATTACGCCGCTCTAATGGGGCATCCTAGTATGAGTTGTACTCATAAAGGTGAATACTTTGGATTTAAACCAGAGAAGAAACAACCAAGAATATATGTGATGGATTTCTGGACATGTGACGGAGATAACTTAATAGATAACTGGTGTCAGATTGATATGATTGATTTGTTTAGAAGTATAAACAAAGGATACGAGGAATTCATTGATGACAAATTACATTACACTGGGTAATCACTTCGATAAAGATAAATTACTTACTATATTCGATTCTTATAAAGAAGAAAAGTTACAAAAGTATTGTGCTAAAAAACCAGATGGCACACTTACAGTTGAACGTGATTACTACGAAATGTATTTCACTTATGAAGATGGCAAAGACTTATTCAACACATTGCCATGTCGTGGATATCAATTTGTTTATATGCCACCAAAATACGAAATGATAATTCATAAAGATATATCGTATATAAAATCTAGGATTGGTTCCTTATTACAGGGTTCTGGTGATATATTATTTTACGATGATGAAGATAACATAATTGATTCTTACAATTATGATGAAGATATACTAACTGATACTCAAGTTAACCACAATGTAATAAATAATGATGAGTGGAGACTTACATTCTTCGCAAACTTTGAGGAGTCAGTAGATGTCATTAATAGCAGGTTATAAGTTTTACATAACAGGTACTCGCCGAGGGTTAGGTAAAGCCTTGAAAGATAGGTTTAACTGTGTTGATACTCTCGAAGAATGTGATGTGTTTATTAACTGTAAGCATGATGGATTTAAACAAGTAGAACTGTTATACACTGCATCAAAATTAAATTTAAAGATAATAAACATAGGTTCTAATTCTCCAGACCAAACTACGTATTCCCCACACATATATCAAATTGAAAAAACTGCACTAGACAAAGCAAACAGTCAATTGTTTTATCAAGGAATTGACACCACTATATTAAGATTTGGGTATTTCGATTCACCTAGAGTTGACCATATAACAGAAAAGAAGATGTCTATTGACTATTGTGTATCAGTGGTCGAATGGGTATTAGAACAAGAACATAGAGTAAAGGACTTAACCGTATGTCCATAGATATTGATAAAATATTATTAGAGTTGGAGATACTTCCAGAATATGATACTCAAATATCATTACAAACTGTTGAAGGTTGTGATGATTATAATTATGGCACAGGTAAACTTACTACTTTGAGCGATAATAAAGAAAAAGATTTTGTTATTCCTTTATTTGATATGCCATACACTAATGCCATACTAACAGATTTAGGTATGTATAGAACTCGTGTAATGAGAATGCATCGTATTACTTGTTATTCATATCACAAAGACTCCACCAAGCGAATACATATCCCTCTCATAACAAATGATAAGTGTTTTATGATTATAGATGATGAAGTTATTAGATATCCAGCAGATGGAAACTATTATGTAGTAGACACAACAAAGATGCATACCGCGATTAATGGGTCTTGGGAAGAAAGAATTCATATAGTGGGATGTATCGATGACAAATTACATTACACTGGGTAACTATTTGAATCGAAAAACTTGACAGGCCTCTATTAAGTGCTATACTGTAAGTATAAGAAGTTAGAGAACCAGGAAGTATTATGATTATTATCGCATTATGTGTATTTTTATTAGCCGTAGCGTTTCGCAATTAAT
>Ga0209816_1002887_pt1 | contig 11949 bp, 10 predicted proteins | sample CoawatmetaG01DNA_FD_187509 | JGI IMG/M metagenome (GOLD analysis project Ga0209816, IMG submission 187509) | Marine microbial communities from the West Antarctic Peninsula - Coastal water metaG017-DNA (SPAdes) (version 2) | ecosystem: Environmental > Aquatic > Marine > Coastal ... | reverse complement strand
CCCTTTAGATGCCTATAAGAAACATCAAGAAAAATCTAATCTCCTTATCGAATATGAACTTTATAATTCTAAGAATAATATCTTCTTTTCTCATAATAATTATAAAGCTTTTAGCTATTTTTATGACTTAAAAAAGCATATTAATCTAAATGAAGGGATCCAAAATATTTTAGAAATAGGATCTGGGATGTTTAATTTTGGAACAATAATTTCTAAGAACTTAGCATCTTTTAACTATTATTGTATAGATTTACCTGATGTAGCTCTTAGGGGGTATTTGTCAGCGAAAGAAAGTATTGACGATGATGTTGAAGTTTATCTGCCTCATCAGCTTAAAGAGTTCAAGAATTCTTCAGGTAACAAAAAAATTATTTTTTTAATACCCAGTCAATTAGATGATTTAGATATAAAAATTGATTTGGCAATAAATCATGAAAGTTTTTCAGAAATGCATATAGAAACGGTAAATGAGTATTTAATTAAATTAGAAGATAAAATGACTAGTAGATCTATTTTGTTCTTAGTTAATAGATTTTCAAGACTTCAGAGCTACCAGGACAACAGCTCAGATTACACTAACTTTTATGATTATAACTTAGGAAAGTTTGACCAAGTTTATGAAAATATAGAGGTATTAAGATCGTATATTCCAGTTCAAAAAAATTATCCTAATGTCTTTTACATAGGCCGCAAGCTATAACTTGTAGTATTTATCTTAAAGAAGTGATGAATAAAGTCTTAGATAGTTTTTTAATAAATTATTTCTTTATTTTTATACTTTCTCTTTTAGGAATTTTATTATTGATGGTTTTCAGCAATGAAGGCATTTCAAATGATGCACTTAACTATTTCGGACTTTTTGAGAGACTTAGTTATTCTAGTTTCAGCGAATCTTTGTCTAGAGAAATAACCGAACCAGGCTACCTTTATATAGCTTGGACTTTATCCAAAATATTTTCTCCTGTTACAGTTTTTTTTATTGTTGGATTAGTTCCTTTATTGTACAAAATATCCTTATTAAGAAAGCTAGACTATGGAATGTTGGCTGTTTTGTTTTACTTTTTTCTTTTCTTACCTATACAAGAAGCTAATCAGATTAGAGGTGCATTAACATCTTGTTTTATTTTGTATGTTTTGCTGTCTAGTCCAAAAAATGCACGGACTTATATTTATTTAGCTTTCTTAGCCTCTTTATTTCATTTTTCTGGAGTAATAATCTTAACATTTTATGTTTTAAGAAAATTCGATTCTAATATTCCTTCAATATTAGCAGTCATAATTTTTTCTTTTATTTGGAATTGGCTCATCGGCAATATAGGCTTCCTTTCTTTTCTAACACACCAAATGTCTGGTGAAGAACTAGGTGTAACATTTACTAGCCCTGTGTTCTTACTTCAATTATCTATAGTAATTGCATGTAGTCTATCTTATAAAGAATTTAGTTATATTCAAAAAAAAGGATTTCATTTAATCTTGTTAGGGGTTCTTGTTTATATCTTTTTTGCAGATTCACCTGTATTGGCACATAGAATTCGAGAATTGTCTTTATTGGGCCTTTTCCCAATTTTATTTTCTAGATTAAATTCTTCCTATTCTTATCTATATATTCTTTGCGCTGCTTTTCTTATTGCTGCATACACTGCATATGCGTCATATAAAGAAGTTTTGTTTTATTTCTTAATTCCTAGTTAATTTCTTAATTCAGGCTTTTATGTCTACTTATTTACCTTTCCAATTATAAAATAATCTATTTTATTCTCTGATTTAAATAAGACATCTATGCCAAAGAAATTAAACATTTCATCCATGCTGCTGAGATTAAAAACATGATGATGTAGACCTCGATTCTTAAAATTATTTAATGATCTTTCTTTAAAATCAGAAAGATTTCCTGCCAGAGGATCCTTTGAGAGGTCATGATATTTTAGAATTTCCTCTAAAGATGAAAGATCATCCTCCCCAATGTCATTATTATATTTTTCTAAAATTACTTCAAATGGAGTAAAGGGTCTTTTCCAGTCAAAGTTACTCTCTTTTTTTGGAAGAACTAATAGAATATGGCCATTATTTCTTGTCATTCTTTTCCACTCTTCTAATCCCTTTAAAGGGTTAGCCGAATGTTCAAGGCAGTTGTTTGAAATAACAAAATCATAAGAGTCAGAATTTATTTTATCTAAGTTAGTGGTCTCACCGATTATTTGAGCTGCATATTTATTTTTATATAATTCAATTTTTTCACCTTCATTTATTTGACCTTCCCAAATAGTTTCATTTGAAAAATTCAGAACATCTAAGGTTTCAATATATTCATAAATCGGCAATACATATCTAAAATTGTCACTTGGCCCACCTATTTCTATTCCCTCTTTATTATCAAATATGCTTTCTAGTAACTTTTTATTCAGCTTAGGCTTTAAAGGTAGCCTAAGAGATTGCACAAAGATTAATAAAAAGTTTGGACATGTTTTTTTTAATAAAGTTTTAAGATAAATGAGCATAAGTTTATTTAAGTTTTTTAATATAAAATGGAAGTATACATAATCTTAATGGAGCTAGATATATGAAAGCTGTAATTTTAGCTGGCGGATTCGGAACAAGGTTAAGCGAAGAAACATATGATAAACCCAAGCCTATGGTTGAGGTTGGGGGAATGCCAATACTTTGGCACATAATGAAGATTTACTCTTCTCATGGAATAAATGAATTCATAATCTGTTTGGGCTATAAAGGGTATTCGATAAAAGAATACTTCTCTAATTATTTTTTACATAGGTCAGATGTAACAATAGACCTAAAGGATAACTCTTTAGAAGTGCATGAAGCCAAGGCAGAGCCCTGGAAGGTAACACTTGTTGAAACTGGAGCTCTTACTCAGACTGGCGGCCGCTTAAAAAGAGTTGCTCCTTACCTGGGAGATGAAGATTTTTGTTTTACTTATGGAGATGGAGTTACTGATTTAAATATTGCGGAAACGATAGAATTCCATAACTCTAATAATAAGTTAGCAACTATTACAGCTGTCCAGCCTGAAGGTAGATTTGGATCTCTTAAGATTGATGCCGATAAGACGGTTAATGAGTTTATAGAAAAACCTAGTGGTGATGGAGGTTGGGTTAGCGGAGGCTTTTTTATCCTTTCGCCAAAAGTCTTAAATTATATTTCTGGAGATGAAATTAAATGGGAAGAAGAACCCTTAAGAAATCTAGCTAAGGAGAAACAATTATCAGCCTTTAAGCATCCTGGTTTTTGGAGGCCGATGGATACCTTGAGAGATAAAACTTATCTAGAGTCTTTATGGCAAGAAAATAAAGCACCTTGGAAATCCTGGTAATGAATGCGTTTAATAGTATATACAAAGGTAAGAGAGTCTTTATTACAGGTCATAATGGCTTCAAAGGAAGTTGGCTTACTTTATGGCTAAAATTGCTTGGAGCCAGAGTATATGGATTCTCATTACCTAATAATGATATTGATAGTCACTGGAACTCTCTTAATTATCCAATAGAAAGTGATTTTGAAGGAGATATCCTAGATTCTTACTTATTAGATAAGATGATCAAAGAGGCCGATCCTCATATCATATTTCACTTAGCTGCTCAGCCTTTAGTCAGAAAATCTTACGAAGAACCCTTTAGTACCTGGGAGACCAATATAATGGGCACTATAAATTTATTAGAATCTTCAAGAAACCTTGATAATTTAGAAGCTATTCTTGTGGTAACTTCAGACAAATGCTATCTCAATGAAGATAATAAAAAGATTTTTAATGAGTTGGACTCTATGGGTGGCCATGATCCATATAGTGCTTCAAAAGCAGCTGTTGAAATACTTACTTCAAGTTATAGAAAATCATTTTTTAATTTAAAAGATTCACCATTACTTGCTTCAGCAAGGGCTGGTAATGTCATAGGTGGAGGGGATTGGGCTGAGGATAGAATAATTCCAGATATTTTTAGAAGTGTACAAAGCGAAACAATTTTGAAAATAAGAAATCCTAGAGCAACAAGGCCTTGGCAACATGTATTGGACTGCATTTCAGGGTATCTCTTATTAGGTGAGAAGCTTTTAGGAAATGAAAAGAAATTTGCAGATGCCTGGAACTTCGGACCCAATCAAGGTGATGAGAGGGAGGTAGAAACACTCTTATTTACCTTAAAAACTCATTTAGCTCACTTAGATTGGGTTTCAGAAACTTCATCGAAGGTCCATGAAGCTTCTTTTCTTCAGTTAGATAGTTCTAAGGCTAAAAGAGAACTTTTATGGCAACAAGTATGGTCTTTTGAAGAATCTATAAAATATTGTGCTAAGTGGTACCAATCTTTTTTAGAAGATAAAAGCTTATTAAGTGAAGGTCAAATTCTTGAATATGTGAGTGCCGCAAAAAAAATAGATACAGACTGGGCTGGTTAAATGGATATTAAAGAATTACCAATAGAAGGTGCTTTATTAATCAATTCAACTCCACATAAAGATAATAGAGGAAGATTCTCTAGGATTTACTGTAATGATGAGCTTGCTAGTTTCATGGGTGGTAAAAATATAGTTCAAGTTAATTTATCAGAAAATTTTGTAAAAGGTTCTGTCAGAGGAATGCATTATCAAAAAAAACCAAAACAAGAAATAAAGTTTATTAAATGCCTTAAGGGAAGTGTCTTTGATGTGATGATAGATTTAAGAAATGATTCTGTAAGTTTCTTGCAATGGTTTGGTATTGAATTAAATGAGACGGATAATAATACTTTAATGGTACCTGAGGGATGTGCGCATGGGTTCCAAGTTTTAGAACAGAATTCTAATTTACTTTATTTTCATAGTGAGTTTTATGACCCTTCTTATGAAGATGGTATTCTTTATAATGACCCTACTATAAAAGTTAAATGGCCGCTTCCAACTTCTGTCATTTCTAAAAAAGATCTTTCATATAATTTTATAGGAAATAATTTTCAAGGAGCATAAATGAATATTTGTAGACACTGCGAAGAAGAATTAATCAATGAATTAATAGATCTTGGCCACGCCCCACCTTCGAATAATTATCTTTCAAAAGATTTATTACTCTCTGCTGAAACCTACTTCCCGTTAAAATTATTAATTTGTCATTCTTGCTGGCTGGTGCAGACAGTAGATTACAATGATGCTGATAATTTATTTAAATCAGATTATGCCTACTTTTCTTCAACATCAAAAAGTTGGCTGCAGCATTCTTATGAGTATTCTAAGAAAATCATTGATTATCTAGATTTAGATGGAATGAGTTTTGTTGTAGAAATTGCTTCAAATGATGGATATTTACTAAAGAATTTTTTAGAAAATAAAATACCCTGTTTAGGCATTGAGCCTACTGAGAGTACTGCTCTAGCAGCAGAAGAACAAGGAATTGAAGTACTAAAAGAATTTTTTACCCTTGAATTATCAAAGGAGTTAGCTAACAAGAAGAAAGCTGATTTAATCATAGGAAATAATGTTTATGCTCATGTTCCTGATATAAATGATTTTACTTTAGGAATGAAGAAGCTCTTAAGTGCTGAGGGAGTTATAACTTTAGAATTTCCTCACCTTAAAGAATTAATTGTAAATAAACAATTTGATACAATTTATCATGAGCATTTTTCTTATCTATCTCTTTCTACGGTAGATTTAATTTTTCAGAGTGCCGACTTGAAGATTATTAATGTTGAAAAAATTTCAACTCACGGAGGAAGCTTAAGGGTTTATGGAGCTCACAAATCATCATCTAGAGATATTAACCCTAGCGTTGTAAAGGTTTTAGAAGAAGAGAGTGAGTTAGGAATGCAAAGTCTAGATTTTTATCAATCTTTTCAACAGGAATCTGAAACTATTAGAGATGAATTTCTTTCTTTTTTATTGGATTGTAAAAAAAGCGGACTTACTGTTGCGGCTTATGGAGCTGCAGCAAAAGGGAATACTCTTCTTAATTATGCAGGTGTAAAAAATAACTTGATTGATTTTGTATGTGATGCTGCTCCCTCAAAACAAGATAAATTCCTACCTGGATCTCATATCCCAATTTTGAAACCCTCACAATTAGAATCCATTGAGTCTTTAGACTACTTAATAATATTTCCTTGGAATATATCGTCTGAAATTATTGAAAGCCTTGAATTCCTAAGAAATAGAGGAGTAAAGTTTGTTACAGCAATCCCGAGTTTAACAATTTTGTAATGAAAATCTTAATAACAGGAGCTTCTGGTTTCTTTGGAAGAGAGCTTTTACATCACATTGATTCTAGTAATAGCGAAGTACATATATTAAGTAATATTCAAGAGATATCTCATACTAATTTTATTAATCACAAACTTAATATTCATTCTCAAGAAGAAACAGATTCTATTATGAGACTTGTAAAGCCCTCGCATCTGGTCCACTTAGCTTGGTACGCAAAACCCCCAGAATTCTGGCATTCTAAAGAAAATTTAAAATGGCTAGATAGTTCTTTATACCTATTTAAATCTTTTATATCAAATGGAGGGAGCCATGCAATAGTTGCAGGGACTTGTGCGGAATACGGCCCTGAAACAAGTAATTTTTATGAAAGAAATAAGGATCTTTCACCTCAAACTCTTTATGGAAAAACTAAACTAAGATTAAACGAAGAGCTTTTCTCTTTATCAAAAGAATATGGGGTTTCTTTGGCATGGATGAGATTATTTTTTCCTTACGGACGAGGTGAAAATCCAAAAAAATTTTTAAGCTCAATAGTTAATAATTTAATAAGAAATGAAATAGCAGTGTGCAATAACTCAAATTTAATAAGAGACTATATCCATATTAGCGATGTTGCTCGAGCATGTATTAGATTGCTCGAAGAAAATTTTCACGGTGTTGTAAATATAGGAACAGGCCAAGGATCAAACTTAGGAAATATGGCTAAGTCTATAGCAAAAAATCTTTGCAAAGAAAATAACTTGGTATTAAAAAATTTAGATAATTCCCTAAAAGAGAATGCAATAATTGCAAATGTAGATGTCTTGAGATCTTTAGATTGGAAACCTGAGATTAGTTTAGATTTTGGTATTCAAGATTTAATTTCTTCTATCAAATGAAATCTTTAAATAATCTTAAAATTGGTTATCTGCCTTGTAGTTATTTAGTCGATAGACCGGATGATAGGAGGAGGTTTTATTACTTTGCAAAAGAAGATCAAATAAAATTTGAATTATTTGATAGTAAATCTAAATACGATTTAGTGGTACTTACTCAAAATTCAGATATTGGCTTGTTGCCTTCTCTTAAAGAAAATAATACTAAAGTTGTTTATGACTGTATTGATTCATATATTTCCGACGAGTTATCTTTTAAAGGCAGATTAAGAGGTTTAGCTAAGTTTTTAAATAGAGACACAAAAAAGTTGTACTTGAATTATGCCAAAACCTTAAGAAGAAAATTATCAGAATTTGATGCAATTATATGCGCTTCCGAAGAACAGAGACTGAAACTCTTGGATTATTCGAATAACGTCCATGCTATTCCAGATATGCTAAATGATGGCCATATTGAAACAAAAAGGAATTATGATACTGCACTTGATATTAAGATTGTTTGGGAGGGGTTGGGTACAAATGCTTTTCATCTGCGTATTCTAAAAAAGGTACTACATTCGTTGTCTAACAAATATAATCTTGAGTTGCATCTTGTAACTGATCCTTTTTATTTCAAACATATGAATAGGTTTAATAGAAGATCAACACTAGATGAGGTACAGGATATATGCAATGAGGTTTTTTTACATAAATGGGAAAAAGATACTTTCTCTAAAATAATTATAGATTGTGATTTAGCTATTATTCCTTTAAATAATAAAAATGCATTAGCCTTTGGAAAACCTGAAAATAAACTAATCTCACTCTGGAAAATGGGAATGCCTGTTATTACAACAAATACAGATTCTTATAAAAGGGTAATGAAAGAAGCAAAAATTGATCTTCATTGTAACGACGAAGCTGATTGGGTCAGAAATATAAATAGTCTAATAGAAAGCAAGGACCTAAGACAAAAAGTAGCAAAGCGAGGCTTAGAATATTCTGAGGAGCACTACTCTAAAGATGTAGTTTTAGGTAGATGGCGCCAATTATTCAGTTCACTAATTTAGATAATAAGACTTGGGCAGAAGTAATATAAATGGTTAGCTTAGATATAGTTATTGTAAATTGGAATAGCGGTTCTTATTTAAAAGAATGTCTTGTATCAATTATAGAAGCAGATACATCATCTTTAAATAATATCTTTGTTGTAGATAATAACTCGGAAGATGAGTCTCTTGTAGGTCTTCCTTCAAATGATCTTATCAAGATAAAATGTAAAGACTCAAATTTAGGTTTTGCCAAGGGTTGCAATTATGGAGCATCTTTTTCTAGTACTGATTTTATATTATTTCTTAATCCAGATACTAAACTTTATAAGAATACCCTTCAGGGTTCATTAGATTTTATGAATATAAATAAAGACATAGGGATACTTGGTGTTCAATTATTGAATGATAATAGTGAGATTACAAAGAGTTGTTCAAGATTTTGTTCTTTATCGAGGACGGCTTCTCATTCCTTAGGTATTACAAAGTTTTTTCCTACATTAGGTATGCCTATGGAAGAATGGGACCACAAAGAATCAAGAGAAGTTGATCAAGTCATAGGTGCATATTTTTTTATGAGAAATGATTTATTTAAAAAACTTAAAGGATTTGATGAAAGGTTCTTTGTTTTTTATGAGGAGATGGATTTTGCTTTTAGAGCTAAACAATTTGGTTGGAAGAGTTATTTTAACTCTGATTTAAAAAGCTATCATGTTGGAGGTGGCACAACTGATTCTATAAAAGCAACCCGACTTTTCTATTCCCTAAAAAGCAGAATTCAGTATTCATTTAAAAATTTTAATAAGGTATCTGCAATTATTGCTCTTTTAATGATCCTAACAACTGAGTTTTGTATCAGACTGGTATTCTTATCTCTATTTAAAAAGTCTATACAAAACTTTAGAGAAACTTTTGAAGCATACCGAAGCTTGATAAGCTGGCTTACCATGAAAGTGATAAGCAAAATTACTACTAAATAGAAGATTATGTGTGGAATAGCAGGTTTTTACTCTTCTAAGGCACTACCAAAAGAATTCTATATTGAGTCTCTGGAAGGTATGGGAAAGGTTATAGAGCACAGGGGGCCTGATAGGGGAGACATTTGGTTTGATGTTGACTCGCAAGTTGGATTTGCTCATAGGCGATTATCAATTTTAGATCTATCAGATTCTGGCAATCAGCCTATGCATTCAAACTGCGGTAGATTTATAATAATCTTTAATGGGGAAATCTATAATCATATGGCATTAAGGGACGAGATTAACCTAGATAAAAGAAATCATAAATGGAACGGTTCTTCTGATACAGAAACCCTTCTGGTTGGTATAACCATATGGGGTGTAAAAGAAACTTTAATAAAATCTAGAGGAATGTTTGCCTTTTCTCTTTGGGATAAAAAATCAAAAAATTTAATCCTAGGAAGGGATAGGATGGGAGAAAAGCCATTATATTATGGATGGAATAATGAATTTTTTTTATTTGGATCAGAATTAAAATCCCTTAAATCCCATCCAGGATTTGATGGTGAGATAGACAAAGAATCTCTTTCTTTATTTCTTAAGTACAGCTATGTCCCTTGTCCAAAATCAATATATAAAGATATAAATAAATTAGAACAAGGAACTTTCTTAACCCTTTCACTTGAATCTAAAACTATAGAGGTGGAAGAGTTCTGGTCTCTGAAAAAAAATATAAATGGATTACAAAATACTATTTCACGCTCTTCTTCAAAGGCTTTAGTAAAAGACTTAGATATAATATTAAATACAGCTGTAGAAGAACAAATGATTTCAGACGTACCTTTAGGGGCTTTTTTATCAGGAGGCATTGACTCATCGGTTATTGTTTCTTTAATGCAATCTCAGTCGATCAAACCAGTTAAAACTTTTACGATAGGTTTTTCTGAAAAGGATTATGATGAAAGTATTTATGCTTCTGAAACAGCTAAATACTTAGGAACTGAACATACAGATTTACAGGTCACTTCAAAAGAGTTGCTCTCCGTAGTTCCTAAATTAGCTCAAATATATGATGAGCCATTTGCTGATTCATCGCAAATACCAACTTATCTTCTGTCTAAGTTGGCCTCAGAAGATGTAAAAGTTTCTTTATCTGGAGATGGAGGAGATGAAATTTTTTCAGGTTACAATCGGTATAGGTTCGCTTCAAATATTTGGCCTAAAATCTCAATTATCCCAATCCAGCTTAGAAAAAAGATTGCTAAAGGCTTAACGAGTAAGACCCCAAAAGAACTTGAAAAAATTTCTAGCTTCATTCCATTATTTAAAGATAATTACAATAACCTTAGCCAAAAATTATCAAAAGCCGCTAAAGTCTTAGGCTCCAAAAATATTGAAGATTATTATGATAATTTAGTCTCACAAATTGATGATCCATCTTATTTAATCAAAGGCAATAAAATTAAATATAAACACGATAATAAATTCTTAGACGATAAAGATAAACTCTCCCTAACAGAGAGTCTTATGTTACAAGATTCAATAACTTATCTACCCGATGATATTTTAGTAAAATTAGATCGTGCTGCTATGAGCGTATCATTAGAAACCAGAGTTCCTTTTCTTGACCCACGTGTCATGGATTTTGCATGGACATTGCCTATGAAATATAAGATCAGAGGCTCTGAAACAAAATGGATATTGAGAGAGGTGCTGTCTAAATATCTACCAAAGCATTATACAGATAGACCTAAGTCTGGATTTTCTATACCACTTGATGATTGGCTTAGAGGGCCTCTAAGGGAATGGGCCGAAGAACTGCTTAATGAAGAATCAATAGGTGATAAAGATTTATTAAATTTTAGACAAATAAATTTGATATGGGAACAGCATAAAAACGGCGAGGCTAATAGGGGTGCTTTATTATGGAACATTTTAATGTTCCAATTATGGATAAATAATAGCTAAAAATAAAAAAATTATGAAAGCACGAAAAATAGCAGTTATAGGTCTCGGTTATGTAGGTCTACAAGTAGCAGTAGCTTTTGGAAAAAAACAAAAAGTTGTTGCTTTTGATATAAATAAGTCGAGATTAGAAGATTTATCAAATAATTTTGATAAGACAGGAGAGGTTTCAAAAAATGATCTGATTAATTCTAATCTATTTTATACATCTACTTTAGAGGATTTAAAGGAAGCAGATTTATATATAATTGCTGTACCAACACCTATAAATAACAGCAATGAGCCAGATCTTAATTTATTGATAAAAGCCTCTGAGACAGTTTCAAAAGTTTTAAAAAAAGGAGATATAGCTGTTTATGAATCGACTGTTTACCCCGGAACTACAGAAGAAGTTTGTATGCCAATTCTTCAAAAAGGTTCTGGGCTGGAATGTAACAAAGACTTTTTTTTAGGCTATAGTCCTGAGAGAATAAATCCCGGAGATAAAATTCATACTTTTGAGAAGATTAAGAAAATAGTCTCTGCTTCTGATAATAGAACCTTAAAAATACTTTCAAAAACTTATTCTTCGGTGGTGAAAGGAGGAATTTATGAAGCAGTTGATATTAAAACCGCAGAAGCTGCAAAGATAATAGAAAACACTCAAAGGGATGTAAACATAGCTCTGATAAATGAGCTGGCAATGCTTTTTAAGAAGATGGATATAGAAACTTCCGAAGTTTTAGAAGCAGCATCAACAAAATGGAATTTCTTAAATTTTCAACCAGGTCTTGTTGGAGGTCATTGCGTAGGAGTAGATCCATACTACTTAACTTATAAAGCAAAAAAATTAGGTTTCAATCCAGAAGTAATTCTATCAGGAAGAAAAGTAAATGATTCGATGCCCAAATTTATAAGTAAAGAAATTATTAAAATTTTAAAGAATAAAAAAATAAA
>Ga0209816_1002886_pt1 | contig 11951 bp, 8 predicted proteins | sample CoawatmetaG01DNA_FD_187509 | JGI IMG/M metagenome (GOLD analysis project Ga0209816, IMG submission 187509) | Marine microbial communities from the West Antarctic Peninsula - Coastal water metaG017-DNA (SPAdes) (version 2) | ecosystem: Environmental > Aquatic > Marine > Coastal ... | reverse complement strand
GTAAGCAATGGTGTAATGAGCGGTACTGTTCTCAAAGGCGATTTGATTTTAGAGACAAGCCAAGATCCAAGCCTCAATCGCAGCGATCTCGTAGCACTTGTTAGAGACGCTGGAATTTCTTTAGTTGAAGGCAAAGTATTAGTGTCTTGCCCGCCCGAAGGCCACGACAACTACGCGGTCAGCTGGCTGGCCGAAGACTTTGGCCAAGACTGGATGCCAGTTTCATCTAATTTAGTGGTCGACCGCAATATTGCTTTCATTAGTGGCTTACCGAAACAGCTGCGCGTGGCCGATAGCAGAGGAAGCGGTCTAGCAATTCTAGAAACACTTATCCAATCAGGCATCGGCACAGCCTGGCTCTCCCTCGACCCGTCCAGTAATATAGTCACAATTAGTCGTGGTACCGCCTTTGGTAGCAACGGCAAGATAGATAGTTCGATCAAAAGAGATGGTCCCTATGTGGTTGCCAATCCCGATGCCTATAATACGGCTATTTTTCAATCAATTTTGAATGACCAACACGTCAAGACATCCATGCAGGCCGCAATTTCAAAAGACAACCTGAAAGAGGGCTCGGCCGATTACCGCACTATCCTTGCCGACCACAGCTCGAAACCCTTGTCGCAAATTATTCGTCTCTGCCTCCATGAGAGCGATAATTTGTACGCCCAACAATTGCTGCGCACCATAGCCCTGACAGATCTCAACAAAGCCAAAGCTGGTAAGACAGCAAGTAAGAGCAATCGTGCCGAGACAAGAACCTTAGAAGAAAGAGGTTTACTCAAGGTGGGCGAATGGCTATCGTCGCTTGGTGTACCAGGACGGGAAGTGGTCTTGTTTGACGGCTGTGGTCTTTCGCGTAAAGACTGCGTCACTCCACATGCGCTCAATTTAGTCTTGAAACATATGGCGGCAGAGGCAGACAGCGCCCCGTATCTTGAGCTTCTCAGAGCAACTGGCGATGGCAGTAATTCCTATCGCTTCAAAACTGGTGCAATGGATACAGTACGAGCTATTAGCGGCATCCTGGTGAATAATTTCAATCAGACCGAAGCCGTTACTATAATGATCAATGGCCATACGCCATCAGTGAAAGAGCTGCGCATTGCCCTATCTGATTTAATTGAGCGGCTTAAGAGAGCACCCATAAGTCGCCCCGAAACCAGTACCAAAGCCAGTACCAAAGCAGCAACAAACACATCTACGGCTAGCTCTAGTGCATCAAAACCAGCAGTGCAAGCAAAGAAGACCACAACGAATCATCGGAAGCATCATCACTAAATTAGTGAACGTGATGACTTACCGAGTTGAGGTTGGCAGCTAAAATAGTATGTTTTTCTGGGCTTTCTTGCTCTTCGTAGACAGCTTTAATTCGTTTTTTCAGAGCAAGAAGGGTGCGGGGCAGTTCGCCTTTCACGCCTTCTCTAACTATCCACTGTGGAACAAAGAAACCTGGGTCGATGTACATGCTATAGGTGAGTTCCGTTTTGGCACCACCATCAGCAGGGCTCATGTCCCAAAAACCACGAAAATCTTTTAGTGTGCCAGCAATGCGCTTAAACTCAATACGCCCACCTCTTTCAGTTTGCTGGTAGCGCGACTCAACGGTGTAAGCCAGCTGTGGCAAGAAAGGTATAGGAGCAGTATCTAGAGTCATCTTCAAGACCGATAGGTTGGCCTGATCAGTAACAACCTCTACGCCCTTAACTCGAGGAGCAATGCGGCCACGAAATTCAAAAGGATTAACCATGATCGGCCAGACCTTGTCTGGAGACTGATCAATAATTATCCGACCAGTAACAAATTTTTGTGAGCCTACACATTTCAGACCAACTACCACTTCACCGCGGTTGAGTTTAGCCATAGTATTTTTCTCTTCGGTCTGAACTTGCTCCTCATGTGTATTGGCAAAGGCTGGCACCGCCGGTGAAGCCATTGTTAGACTGAGAGCGAAAATAGTACAAAGCGAATAGGTACGAACGTGCTTAGCTACTTGCATAAAACTTAAAAAGGGCATGGTCTCTCCAGAACTCTCACCTGCAGCGAATTTTGAAATTTCTTTGGACTAAAATTTCTAAAAAGGTGCAAGGCTGACCTTATAGTCGTCTAAAAGATATAAGCCGTCAAGAGGGCAATACTCACGATGTATATATCTTTGCAAGCTCCGAGAGGTGCACCATGACAAGGATAATTGCTATTCGATAGATATCAAGAACTAGATCAAGCAGGAAAGATTTATCTTCGCTGTTGAGAAAATACTCATTATCAGCACAACTAAAAGAATAGGTTTTCACCACATCTGGTGGCTTGACGATTATCTATTGGCTATTGCGCCCAGCCGCCCATTCAACTTGACTTCTTCTTTTTCACTAGCAAGTAATGTCGATTTTGTCGGTATGTTAAGAGAATCTGGCCTTGACTACTGAGCTGGGGTTATAATAGCTGCGAAATGCCGTAGCTCGGCGCCTGTAGCGCTTAAAGTACTCAAGAGGACACGTAATGCCTACCTTTGATAAAGATCAACAACCACTTTTTGCAAGGGAAGGTTTGTTCAGACAAAAATTGAACCAACTACGTACTGGTGAGAACAACAACCCACGCACACCTCCAGATGCTTCGACACGCTATAAAGAACTTGAGCAAGGCAGCTACTTGTCTAACGTCAAGAACAGCATTGAAAAAGTTGACCCAACAGAGAAAGAGCGGGCTGCGCTCCTAGACCAGTCCACTGAACTCTATAATCGCTCAGCGATCACTCGCATTATCCGCGACGAATTAAAGCGCTCGAAACGCTACAAGCACAACCTCAGCTTGCTTGTAGTTAGCATTGATGAGTTCGACGGTGTGGCCAAGAAATATGGTGCAACCACCGTTGAATCTATCATCAAAGGTGTGGCTTCATTCTTAATGGCTATCATCAGAGACGTTGATATTCCAGCTCGTTTCGACAATGGTGTTTTTCTTGTTCTTTGTCCTGACACAGAGCCCAAGGGTGTAAGTGTTTTAGCTGAAAGAATTCGCAGCAAAATCATGCTCACCAGAGTGTCTGATGTCGGCCAGAATTGGCACGTTACTGTCAGTCAAGGTATTGCTGGTTTTCCTGGTGCTGCCGTTAAAGGCGAAGAACTCATCCAAAACGCAATCATTGCTGCCAATACAGCGCAGAAAAATGGTGGCAATCAGACCGTACTAGCTGACTAAAACGAAGCTACCAATTGTAAGATTTGAGGACCTTTTCTAGGTCCTCTTTCTTTTTGCTGTTCTCCGCCATTTGCAAAATCAAGGTACATTGCTCTTCGTTCAATCTTTTGCTCTTGAGATAGTCGTAGGCAAGTTTAGCTCCACTTGGGTTAGCTCCCGATGGGAAGCCGCAGGCCGAGAGAAAATCCTCAAAACTAAGATCAGAACTATCATTTTTCTGTTGGTCGTTCTGCAGTAATGCTTTGGACAAACTAATATCAGCTTCTTTTACTTTGGTTAGAACTTGACTGGCGTCCTGGGGTGCAATGGTGCCGTTAGTTACCATCTCTTGCAAAATAAGGGCCTGATTAAGTTCCACGTCAGTAAGAAGATTCAGGCGAATAAGCATACGGCCGAGTGGAACTTCCTCACTAACACCCTTATCTAAGGCACTTAGAAGAGCTTTCTGGGATACCATTCCGGAAAGCAGGAGTAACTCACCCAAGCGAATTGGTCTGACTCGGCGAGCGGTCAAAGCAGAAGAAATTAAGCCGCTATCTCCCGGCTTCCCTCCATTTTGAGAAGCACTCATGGTCTGCTTGATGCAATCAATTGCTTGCACTCGGGAAAGTTTGTGGTCGCGCAAGAGTGCTTGTGCAATCAAAGCAACGAAAGCTACTCGCTCTTTGACAAGACCACGCAGAGCTAAAACTCGAGCCAGCTGTAGTCCTGTTGTATACGATACGCTCAAGCCTGTCTCTAAAGCAGACTGATCTATGGCGGCAGCAGACAAAAGCAATTCACCAAGGCGATTGGCCGCATTGAAATACTCACTATCGATACCAAGTTTTTGCATGGCGGCATTCAAACTTAAACCGTCTTTGGCTATCAGCTTGAGAGCAGCAGTTGCCACGTCTTCGGTAATAAGCTGATCGCGAACGAGCGATTGCAGGCTCAATGCTTGTCTAAAGTGCTCTTCAGTAAGAAAACTCGAGGCTATTAAGACTCGACCAACTGGCACGCCAGTTTTCAATGCCACGGGCATGGCATCAGCTAACTGAGGCAAGGTGACCAGCTCAGCCTGAACCAAGAGGTCGCCAACCAAAACTTGAGAAGCTCTTTTTTGCATGATAAAAGTCTACCGCACTGTCTTAGTTTTGCTCTCAATTCGCTTCAAGCGAACTGCTATTTTCTCAGCTTCTGATGTGCGGCCACATTGCTTGAGAAAAGCCTTATAGTGAACCAGGTAAGGGCTCACCTTTGAATCATCTTCTGGATTTTGAGATTCAATTGTGGCGATGGCACGGCGAAAAAGAATTTCAGCCTGCTTATGGTTACCGTGCCAACAATAAAGCCAGGCAAGGTCAGGAAGAAAGGCAGCAAAGCGCTCGGAATTGGCACCGGCATAGCCCTCTTGATAGCGCATTGCTAACTCATAAAGCCGTTCAGATTCAAAGGCGTTACCTCTTCTATGTTCAAGCAAAGACAATCCGGCCAGGCTATTTACCAGTCCAGGATCCATATAAGCATTGGCCTCGGCAAGATTGACCGCTGCTTCAAATGACGACTTTGCCTGAGCCAATGAGCCGTCTTTGAGAAAGAGTCGAGCTTGATGGTCTTTATTCCACCACTGCTGCAAATTAGTACTTGCTTCAGGATCGGCAGTCTCACCAAATTTTGTCTCGATGGCATGAGCAGGGCTGCACACCAATATCAACGAAACAATAAATAAACCGACAAGAGAGCGGAGCAATTACTTACCTGTTTCTGGAGTTTTATCTTGGCCTTTATCTTGAGGTTTCTCTTGAATTTTTTCTTGAGATTTAGCTTGCAGCTTGGCTAGTCTAGCTTCAAAAGGCGCAGCTTCAGCCGATCTACCATTTGCTTTGAGAGTATCAACTACATATTGAAGAATAGTGGGGAAGTTAGAATGTTCTTCACCGATATGGCTCTTTGTCTTTTGGGCTAAACGAGCTTCCATAGCAGCCACGTGGGCCGCAGGGTTGGCCAAAATACGAGCCTTCAAAATATCAGCACTACCCTCGTCAGGGGCTACTGGAGCAGCCACTTTACCTGGGGGCGCACCGGCATTAGTGGCAGGAATACTGCCCGCTGGAACAACCGTTTTAAACTCTTTATTACTGTCCATATTGGCTTCGAGAGCAGTCAATAACACTTTGAGTTTTTCTATTCGGTCAAGTAACTCTGCGTCTATAGCTGTCGCAGCAATGTCATCTATGGCCAAAAACTCAGCAATATTTGCCTTACCGGCGTTAACTGCCTCTTTGTCGAGGTGGCGTAAGATTGTCAAAAGCTCGCGGCGTTCAGGCTTGCGTAAGCCGTCCTTTAGGTCATAAGTCTGCAAGTCAACCTTTCCATCGGCTCCCTGGGCTTTTTGTGTCGTCAGGCTGACGGCCTGCAATGCGCCGTTAATTGCCTCGCCGACCACAGCTAAGCTCGATCTAGATATTGAAATAACTCGATTTTCTTTGCTCTGACCGTGGTCGACAAAGGTAACTTGAGCCAATTTGTACTCTACAGGCGCTGCTTCTAAAGCCTGCTCAGCCAACTTTACAGCCTCAAGCTTGAGCAATCGCTCACTCATGTTGCTATCGAGAGCCGTGGTAATGAAAATCTGATCGTCCTTCAGTTGAGTGTTTACCCTATTAGGTCTGACATATTGCCTTTCGCTCAAATAGCTGGCCACCCGTTTTGCTGGCTCTAAAATCGAATCGTCCTTGATCACTAAAGACTTAAGCAGTTCATCTTTTGAGATGGCTCCGGCAGCGAAGGCCTTTACGTCTCCAGCAGTAACTGACACTTGCTTAAAGGAACTCAGTGAAGTGGAGTTGTAGAAATAGACAACCACGCGGGGAACTTCACCCGGAGCTAAATCTACTAAAGTCTTCGCAATCAAAAGCGCTTCGATTTTACAGTCGTTTTGGTTTGCCTTCGGATTCTTATAAGTTGCAACTTCAATACCGTCTTCTGCTACTCGCGCATTCAAACGAATAGTTGGAGCAAGAATTTTTGCCTTTTCTAGAGCATCCACAGCCTCGCTGTCACTAGGTAGGGCAAGCGCTGGTAGACCCCAAAGTAGAGAGGAAATTGCCAGACCGGAAACTAAAATTACCTTCTTCTCGCCCACGCTCAGGAGCCCCCACATTCCAACAGGATTTACCCATTATAGATGAAGGTTCTAACTATTGTTGGGTGGGCACTAAGGCTTGGGCCAGTTATTCGAGGTTGAAACCCAAACTGCGACCCAACTTAAACCAAAAAGTATCTTTTATGCGATCAACTCGGGCCTGAGTCTTAAACAATAAATCTCGACTCTGCTCGTGGGTAGCCTGCTCAGCTTCTAAAGCCTCTTGCAACTGACTGACCTGTGTTTTCAGTTCGCCAACCAAAAGGGCCTTATTAAAAAGTTCAGGCATATACTTAAGTTGATCGGCGTTGGCGGCCAATTCAAGATCGCGGGTGCGAACATCAAATTCACGGTCTTTGACCTGGCGACGAAGCTGCATTAACTCTTTGCGCTGAATATCTATCATCTGCTGCAAGCGAGAGTCGGCTTCATAGTCGTCTTCTTCTATGATGCTTCTCAGCATTAACGGTGCTGATTTGAAAATCTCGGCACCATCAACAATTGCATCAACCTTAGCTGGCGAAAAATCAAAAATATCAATATCAGCAGAAGCTTCAAGGGCACTAACGGCCTCGGCTTCTTGATTGAGCGGAAATTCAATGAGATTTGAAGGCTCACCATCAGAAACTTTCTCAATTTCATCGCCGAAAATTTTGTTCAGTAGTTTCTCAAGGTGTTGTACATCTGTACTGATCTTGAGAGAGTCGCTAGGCAGCACGTCTGCTTCAGAGGGAGACTTCGAAGTGGAGAAGCTTTGCATTTATAACCTACTTAACTTGACAACCGCATATGGTGACCATTGCGCTTAAATGTTATCTCAGCTTCCCAAAATTGTACACAGTTAATCTTGCGAATTAACGTAACCATTTTTATGGCGAAAAGATATGCAAAAGCAGCCAAACGCAACCGCACTCGATATCTCAGCTGTAGTTCTATCTTTTACTTGGCAAGAGTGCCACTAAGAACAGTGACTGCTTTCTTCGGTTGGAAGTATTTATTCATGGCCGCGTCCACTTTCTCTTTAGTCAATCCAATGTAGTGACTAGATATATTGTCAAGTTCAGTGGTGCCAAGACCTAGAAATTCAAATTCAGTCAAGACCCGGGCTATACCAAGAGAAGAGGATAAACCGACTTTGAATGAACCAAGGGCACGGCCACTTTCTTTGGCCAGGTCATCCTTACTTATGCCTTTGGTCATATAGTCTGCCAAAGTCTCATCGACAAGCTGCAATGCCCGTTCAACGTTCTTAGGATTGGCGGAGAGTGAAACAGACCAAGGAGCGCCACCGAACGCAGTATCAGCAAAAGTGGAATAAATTCCATAGGTCAGTCCGGCTTTATCACGGACAACCTGACCAAGTCTTGAAGTTATCGTGTCTTGGCCAAGGGCAGCATTGGCGATACGAGCGGCATAGAAGTCATCGGCCGAACGCTTAACAGTACATGGATGGGCCATAACGATATCGACGCTGGCTTTTTCTGGCAGCTCAATTTCAATTCGTTGAGCTTTTGCTGGCAAGGGGCAATCAGGCAGGATAATGGCTGAGGGTTCTTCACCCTTCCAATCGCTAAACTGCTTCTCAACTAACTTAAGGGCGTGATCGATATCAATGTCGCCCACCAAAGTCAAAATAGTAGCCTTAGGACTAAAGAGTTTTTTGTGAGTAGCATGAAGACTTGCTGTCTGAACAGCTTCTAGTTCTTTTAGTTGCTCATCAAAATCTTTGTCGTAGAAAAGATGTTCTTTGCTATAAAGCGCTTGTCTAAGCTTGTTCCAGGCCATCGAACGAGTGTTCATCTTCGACTCTACAACACGGGCACGCCATTCGATTTTGGTTTTATCTAGCTCTTCTTGATCAAGCAAGGGATTGCGAATAACGTCACTCAATAACTCAAGATAGTGAGGTAAATCTGCCACCACTAGATGGGTGCCGAGGCCGACTCGATAGTTGTCGACGAAGAACTCTAGAGCACCAGGAATCCCCATCTCTTCCAGATTCTCGGCGATCTTCAATTTGTCGTACGACTGTGACCCACGGGGCAGAAGATCACCAATAATCTCCGAAAGCGAGCCTGGTTCTTCCTGACTGAAATAGCGTCCAGCTTTGATATTAACTGCCAAGCCAACCGATTCAGTGCCAGGATTGCGCATCAATATAACGGTCATACCGTTAGAGAGCACGACTTTCTTCACCTGCTCACTGTAGTTGCTGGCAGGCTGCGGCTTGAACTGAACAGTAACAGGCGTCGATTTGATATCGAGAAACTCTTGTACTTCGGCAGCAGTGTAAAGAGCTGTAGATTTCTGCGCACCATCAGCGCCTCCAGTCAAATCTACTTCACTGTCTAAATCAGATTCAGTCTCTAGATCTTCTTCTTCATCTTCACGAGGGATGAAATAGCCAATCGTGCGGTTGCTCCTAACAAAGTAGGTCTTGGCAGTGCGCATGATATCTTCTTTCGTCACTGCATCAAAACGATCGTCATAGTTCATTAGCCAGTGCCAATCAGCCTTTGACTCGGCCTCGCCGAGCATAAAGGCCAAACTAGAAGGATCGGCCTTAGCCAAGATAGTTCCCTTCAAATTAGAGCTCTTAATTCTGCTCAAATCAATATCACTAACCGGTTCCCGAGCCAGCTTCTCTAACTCGTCAAGCAACTCAAGCTCGACTTTTACAGGGTCGACACCAGGATTAACCGTGGCACCGACAATCATCAGTCCAGGGTCTTTTAAGTCATCGTGGCGAGCAAATACTTCAGCAGCCATCGAAGTATCGATCAAGCGCTTGTATAGCCTTGAGCTACGTTCAAAAGAGCTGCCTAACAAATGGCGAATTGCCGCCAAAGGATAATTATCATCGTGGGTAGCTTCTGGAACGTGGAAACCAATCCACACCCGGGGCATGTCTCCAGCTCTAGTCACTTCAAAGCGACGCTCGCCTTCTTGAGGAGGCTCAGTAGTATAAACTTCGGGAATAGCATGCGGAGCAGCGGGGATACTGCCAAAATGTTTATTGATTAGCTCAAGAGCATGGTCGGTGCTGAAATCACCAAGGGCGATAACCGTGGCATTGTTTGGCCAATAGAAAGTGTTATAGAAATCACGCAAGCGCGACATCGGCACGCTTTCAACATCTGAGCGCCAACCAATAGTGGGGTGGTGATAAGGATGCTCGCGGAAAGCAATGGCATAGAGCTCTTTTTCTAAGGCTTCTTCTGGATGATTCTCGCCGCGCTCTAGTTCATTTCTAACCACCGACATCTCTGAATCGTGATCTTCTTGTCTTAGTCTCAAATTGCGCATGCGGTCAGCTTCAAGCTCAACACACATTTCTAGAAAATCATTAGGCACCACTTCATAGTAACTGGTGCGATCGAACCATGTGGTGGCATTCCAGTATGCCCCAATTTGGGTGAGCAAGTCGTCAATGCCATTGCCTTTTTCGGCATTGTGACTTTCTGTTCCTTTAAACAGCATGTGCTCTAAAAAGTGAGTTGAACCAGTGTTGCCAACTGCCTCGTTGCGCGACCCTACTCGATAAACGACCAGTAAAGTAGCAACCGGTGCGCTGTGATTTTCAGCAATTAAAACTCTCAGACCGTTATCAAGCTTGAATTCACTCACGCCCTTGACTTCAGACACCTTCTGCGGTGTGGATGGTGAGCCTTCTGCTTTCTTGACGGTGTTTACCATTGACTCGGGTCCTTATATGTAACTCGATAAAGATACCGCGAAATGCACACAAAGGCTGGTAACTAGATAAAATTGTAAGATGGTATCCATGAAGAAAAGCACTTTGCCCGATAGAGAAAAGCAAATCGCCCTAATAGTGGCCCTCTGGCTCTCGAGTCAGCCAGCCATGGCTCAGCCGAGCCAGTCAAGTAGTCAGGCGAGCTCCCAAGCTAACGCCACCAAGAGTCTTAAGTTTGACGGGGTAAAGTGGGCAAAAGCTACAAAAGCTGGTTCGAATGCCTTCATAAATTCTGATTTTGGAGCTGCCGAGCGCAATTTTAAAGAGGCCCTTGAGGAAGTCAAGCTGGCCCCGGCTAATGATATTCGAATCGCCGAAAGCTTCAACAACCTTGGCGTGCTCTATGTCAGCCGGGGCTTACCTGCCAAAGCCGAGCCTTTTTTTGAGAAAGCGGCAAAAGTCAGAGAAGCAGCCCTGGGCGCTTCAGATAAAGATGTTATTGCCGGTCAAAGCAAGTTGGCTCAGTTTTACCTTAGCGCCGGAAAGCGAGATAAGGCTTTAGTACTGATCAATAAAATTGCCGACTATGGCGACTACGAATCTAAGCAGTTAGTCGAAATTTCGGCAGCTTTCAAGAAATTGAGTCTCTACTATCATAATCATCGCAAGCTGGAAGATTCAGAAATTGCAGTGAAGCAAGCAGAAGAGAAAACCTTGAGCGAGATGAAAGCTCAAGCAGTCGAGACAGCTGTAATGCTCGACGCCGTCGGTAACGCCGTCAAAGACAACAACAAGCTAGCTGAACGCTTGTTTAAATCAGCCCTGACTCTAAGAGAGCGCACCTTAACTAGTGAGCATGCTGCTCTTGCCTCTTCGCTTGAAAATCTGGGCAAACTTTACATGAGTGATGGTCGCACAGCCCAGGCCGAACCGTTACTAAGGCGGGCCTACGAAATATCGCTGAGTACTCTCGGCCCAGATAGGCAAGAGACCCAGAAAAGGCTAGATAATCTAGCTCAGATTTGCACTCTTCTAAATAAAAATAGCGAGGCCGAGGCGCTCTACCGCAAGATTCTCGATTCGCAAGAAAAAGGAGCCAAAAAAAATTCTCCCGAATTGCTTGCCAACTTTGCCTCTCTCTTAGTTAAAGAAGGCCGGGCCAGCGAGTCTCTACCTTACTACGCCCGAGCATTGAAAATCCAAGAATCATTGAACGGTCCTCAGCATGCCTCTCTAGCAGCTCTACTCGACAGCTATGCCTACGCCCTTAATAAGTGCAACCGCCAGGCTGAGGCACAAAAATATCAAGCCCGTGCCAAATCTATTCGAGGTTAAAAAACAAGCATTGTCACCACTAAAATTTTTGGCCTGTTTGCTTCTGCTCAATATCACCACCAATGGTTGTTTGCCCGCCCTAGCTTTAGATGATAGGCAGGCTGAGATTAGCGCCATCGAAAAGCAGCTAAAAAAAGATATCGAAGCTGACAAGACTTCTGAACTTGAACCAGTAAAACGCCAACTTGATGCACTGATTGCCACTAAGGGTGAAGCCCAACTCTTTCTGCTTAGGGCCGACGTAAAGTATCGAATGTATGATTTGAAAGGCGCCATTAGTGATTACGACCAGGCCATTGCTCTGCAACCAAAATCGGCGAAAGCATACATGCAACGGGGCACAGCTAATTGCATCGGCGAGAATTATGAAGCGGCACTGAGCGATTTCAATACAGCCATATCTCTTGGAGAAAACTCAGCAGATGTTTATCGCAGTCGTGGAGGCGCAGAAGAACAGCTAGGCAAAAAGGCTGAGGCTATTGCCGACCTGACCAAGGCTCTATCTCTAGAAAAAGACAAAGAGCGGCAATGGCAAGAAAAATTGATGCGGGCACGCTGCCACTTTGCCATTAAGCAGTTTGAACAGGCCATTAA